>Ga0180216_1000359_pt1 | contig 49844 bp, 42 predicted proteins | sample eDN3rd37CBELigMG_FD_128879 | JGI IMG/M metagenome (GOLD analysis project Ga0180216, IMG submission 128879) | Enriched Miracle-Growth compost microbial communities from Emeryville, California, USA - eDNA 3rd pass 37_C BE-Lig MG (version 2)... ...
GACCTTGTGGACGTGGCTTTCCACGAAGGCGCCGGGCTCGTAGCAGGAAATCCGGTGGTCGAAGAACCTGCTGCCGTTCTGCGCGGGTGTGACGATGGCTTTCGACAGCGCCTGGTGGTGATGGCCGGGATATTCGATCCAGAAGAGTTCGGCCAGGTTGCGGGTGACGGCCGCAGCATAGGGGACGGATGGCGGCTGGGGCTCGGTCGTGTCCGTGTGTCGTGTATTCATCGTGGGTCTCCTGTCAGGACGATCGGGGCGTCTGCTCGATCAGATTGCGTTGGCTGAATTCGGGAATGAACCCCAGCCGCTCTTGGGCGGGCCGCAGGTCGTAGAGCGATGCATAGGGATTCCGGCGGTACAGCTCCGGATCCCTGACTTCGACCGGCCGTCCCAGGATGCGCTCCAGCCGCTGAACGGTCGGCTCGGGGGCCAGCGTGTCCCTGGATGCGAGATAGAAGGCCTCGAAGGGCCAGGCCGGAGTCCCGGGCGCCTTCATGAGCAGCGCCAGCCAGAAGGCGCGGGCGAGGTCGCGAGGGTCGATGTGGTTGAACAAGGGGCCGCCTCCCGCCGACGAGGGGCCGCCGGCCTTCCGTCCGGTGTAGTTCTCGGGATCGCGGGCGCGGGCGCGGATCTCGCCCTCCATTTCGGGGTAGGCGACGAAGACGGTACGCAAGGCGATGACCTCCAGGCCCCGCAGCGCGAAAGACTTGCCGATGTCCTCGCCCAGGACCTTGCTGAGGGCGTACGGATCGGTGGCTCGCAAGGGGTGCGCCAGGTCGACCGGCATGTAGTCCGGCGGCACCATCGCGCCTTCGCGCACCGTGTAGCCGAGCACCGAGTCGCTGGAGCAGAACACCACGCGCCGGATGCCGGCTTCTTCGCTGGCCCGGAATGCGTTCCAGGCGCCCAGGGTATTGATGCGCAGAATGTCGTCGCCGTCGCCCGCCCAGATGTTGGGCCGGGCGGCGATGTGCAGGACGGCGAAGCAGCCTTCCACCGCGCGCCTGAGGCAGGCGAGATCGGTGATGTCGCCGGTCTGCCATTCGATGGGCTCCTCGGCCTGGCGCAGGTCCAGCCCCCGGACCTGGAGGCCCCGGTACAGGAGTTCACGCACGACGTGCCTGCCGAGCAGGCCCGCGGCGCCGGTTACCAGGACCCGAGGCCTGGCGGGGTCGAAATGGATCGGTGCTTCCGTTGTCATCCTATGGTTTCCTGAGTGCTACCAGGCCGTGCCTGGTCAGTGAGTCGTGACTTTGGAGGATCGAGGCGAGGGCGTCCCGATCGATGATTTCGAGCAATATCGGACCGCCGTAGGCATGCGTGCGCAAGGCGGCCGCGAGCTGTTCGAAGGGAACGTCGCCTTTCCCGACGGGATCGTGGCGCCAGGCCCCGCGCGTCGTGTCCGAGCAATGCACCAGTTCGATCCGATTCCCGAGGCTCTCGATGCCTTCCCGCGGGGACTCTCCGATGAAATGCGCGTTGGCCACGTCGTAGCATGCGCAAAGGACGTCCTCGTTTCCCATGTCGTCGAGGAATGCCCGGATGTCGCTCGATCGCGGCAGCGCGGCAAAAGGGACGTTCTCGATCGCCAGTCCGACACCCAGGTCGCGCGCGAAGGGTATCAGGGCACCGATCGTGTCTTGCACGAGGGCCTTCGATTGTGCGGGCGGGCAGGGCAGCAGCGGGTTGACGCGCCCCGGCACGGTGACCAGGAGCGGCGCGCCGAGGTCCGCGGCCAGCGACAGGGCCTTCCGGAACATCATGATCGTGTAGTCGCGGGTGGCCGCGAAGGGGCTCGCCAGGTTCGTGTCCAGGCTGGGCAGATTGAGCGACGTGAACGACAGGCCCTCGCCCTGCATGTACGCGCGCAGCGCCCGCCGCTGGGCACCGGAGGACTCGGGATCGAGGTGGGGCGGATTGATGACGCCTTCGAACTGGCGGTAGCCGAGCGGTGCGAGCTGCCCGAGGCAGTCTTTCAGCGGATGGCTCCAGATGTATCCGTAGGTGTTGATGCCGGCCTGTGGGGGGTTCATGCGGCCTCCCGTTGTTGTCCGACGCCGAGCAGGCGCTGCTGCAGGGCGCTGTCCTCGTTCAGCGCGGCGGATGTGCCCGCATAGGCGATCCGGCCGTTGACCAGCACATAGGCCCGATCCGAGAGCAGCAGCGCGGATTCCGCGTGGTGTTCCACGATGATCATCCCGACGCGGCTGGAGATGCGCTGGACGGCCTCGCGGATGTCCTGGACGATCGCGGGCGCGAGTCCTTCGAACGGCTCGTCGAGCAGTATGAGCCTGGCGGGGGCCATCAGGGCGCGCGCCACGGCCACCATTTGCCGCTCGCCGCCGGAGAGGTTTTCCGCCCGGGATTTCGCGAGGGTCCGCAGTTTCGGGAACAGCTCGTAGACTTCGTCCAGGCTCGCACCTCCGGGCCTTGCGGCGATCCGCAGGTTTTCGTGGACGGTCAGGTTCGGGAACAGGCGGCGGCCTTCCGGCACGATGGCGATGCCTTCGCGGTTGATCTCGTCCGGCCGCAGGCGCGTGGTGTCGCGCCCGTTGAAGCGCATCTCGCCCGCGCTGACGCGCACGGTGCCCATGATGGTGCGCAGCGTGGTGGTCTTGCCCACGCCGTTTCGGCCCAGCAGGGCGACGACCTCGTTCGGATGGACGACGAGATCGATGCCGTCGAGCACGGTGCCTCCGCCATAGCCCGCCTTGACGCCGGAGAGCTCCAGCAGGGGCTTGCCGGTCGTCCGGTCCGGGGTCGCAGGGCCCGGCCGGGCACCGGCCGCCGCATCGGGCGCCTGCCCCGCGGGCTGGGCGTGCCGCTGTTCACCCATGTAGGCGGCGATGACGTCCGGATGCCTGGCGACGTCCTGGGGCGCGCCGTCGGCAATGAGCTGGCCCTGGTGCAGCACGGTGATCCGGTCGGACAGCGCCAGGACCCGGTCGATGTCGTGCTCGATCAGGAGCACGGCATGGTTGCGGGCCAGTTTGACGATCAGCGCCGAAACGATCTGGCGGTCCGCCTCGCTGAGGCCCGCGAGGGGTTCGTCGAGCAGCAGGACGCGCGCATTGCCGGCCAGGGACAGGGTGATCTCGAGCAGCCGCTTTTCCCCGTGCGAGAGTTCCGAGCACAGATCGGCTGCGCGATCCGCGAGTCCCACCGCGTCCAGCAGCGACCAGACGCGCGCGTTGTCTTCCGCGTTCCGGTAGGCGTCGCGCCATAATCCGCCCCATGGCCCCGAGCGGCCCTGTACGGCGATCCGTACATTCTCGAAGGCCGTGAGATTCGGAAAGATGCTGAGGATCTGGAACGATCGCGAGAGGCCGGCCCGCACTCGCTGGTAGGTGGGCATGTGGGTGATGTCCCGGCCTTCCAGCAGGACCGTGCCGGCATCCGCACGCAGCAGTCCGGTCAGGATATTGAAGAAGGTCGTCTTGCCGGCGCCGTTCGGGCCGATGAGGCTGTGCAGGCGCTTGTCGTGGACGTCCAGCGAGATATTGCGCGACGTGACGATCGACCCGAACTGCTTGGACATCCCGCGTACGGACAGGATCGGTGCCTGCGGATCCCCGGACGCCGCCCCCGAAGGCGGCGGGGCGTAGGGGACGATTTTCTCGGGGCGCGGGGGAATCTGGTTGCGCACCAGCGTCCAGCGGGCATCGCGGCCGGTGATGCGCCGCAGGATCCCGTGCATGCCTTCCGGGGACAGGATGGCGAACAGGATGATGATCGGGGCGAACATCAGCCACCAGTTGTCGGTGATGGCGCTGAGCCGATCCTCGAGGATGATGAACGTGGCCGCTCCCCAGAGGGGCCCGAGGAAGTGGTGGACGCCTCCGAGGGCGGCCATCAGCACCGGATCGCCGGCGTGCTGCCAGCTCAGGTTGTTGGCGTATGCGCCCCGCAGGAGCAGCGCCATCAGGCCGCCGCCGATCCCGACCAGTATTCCCGAGATGCAAAAGGCCGCGAGCTTCAGGGAAAAGGCGTTGAAGCCGAGGCTGGAGACACGCTGCTCATTGTCGCGTATGGCCTGCAGCACCCGTCCGAAAGGGGAGTGCACCACACGCCACAATACGTAGATCGAGGCGAGCACCACGGCGATCGTGAAGAAATGGAAGGCCAGCGTCGAATTGAAGATCGGGCGCGGCACGTCCTGGATGCCGTTTTCCCCTCCGGTCATCGAGGTCCAGCTATACGAGATTTCGAAGGCGATCTGCGAGCACGCCAGCGTGAGCAGTGAAAAGTAGAGGCCCCTGCGGCGCAGGATCACGGCGCCCAGGACGAGCGCGAGCCCCAGGGAGAACAGGATGCTGAAGACGAGCGCGACGATCTCGTTCGTTGCGAGCGCCTTGGCGATCACGGCCACGCTGTAGCTGGCGACCCCGAAGAAGAACGAGGCGCCGAAAGGAACCAGGCCGACGTAGCCGATCAGGAAGTTCACGCCGATGCCGTACAGGGTGTAGATGGCGACCTGCGTGATCTTGGAGACCGGCATGCCGAGCGTCAGCACGCCGGCGGTCAGCACCAGCAGGAATATCGCGGTGGCCAGAACCGGGTTGAGGGTTTTGCGCGCGCCTTTCATTCGAACCGCTCCCATCGTTCACCGAGCAAGCCGCGTGGCCGCAGCAATAAAATGAGGAACATGAAGACATACATGGCGGCCCCCGCGGCGTGGGGGTAGAACTGTATGGTCAGCGTGGTCACGACGCCGACCAGCAGGCCGGCGATCGTGGCTCCCCGCAGCGACCCGAGGCCGCCGATCGTGACGATGACGAAGGCGGGCATGACGGCGCTGGCGGACATGGAGGGCGAGACGTTCCACAAGGGGCCGGCCAGCACGCCGGCGATCGCGGCCAGGCCGCAGCCCAGGCCGAATACGCCGGTCATCACCCGCGGCAGGCGGATCCCCAGCATCTCGACCATCTCGGGGTCCCGGCTGCCCGCGCGCAGGATCCGGCCGTAGGGTGTGAACGCCAGGAAGGCCCACAGGATGGCCAGCGTCACGGCCGTCGCCACCAGGACCGCGACGCGGTAGCTGGTCATGAGCAGCGGGCCGAATTCAAAGACGCCGGACAGAAAGGCCGGGGCGCCGAACGGTTTGCCATCGGCCCCCCAGATGAAGCGGATGATGGCCTCGATCAGCAGGGCCAGGGCGAAGGTGACGATCAGGCTCAGCAGCGGCTCCTTGCCGTACAGGCGCCGCACGAGGATGACCTCCACGAACATGCCTACCACGGCGACGAGGATCGGCGCGAGCGGCACCGCCGCCCACCCGAACCACTGGTACAGCATCAGGCCGAAATAGGCCCCCAGCGCGAAGAACGCGCCATGCGCAAAGTTGATGACCCCCAACAATCCGAAGGTGATGGAGAGCCCTGCCGCAATCAGCACGTACAGGAAGCCCAGCACGATCCCGTTGGCCGCTTGCGACAGAACAATCTCATTGAACATGGCGCGAACTCCGTGTGGAAAGAGAGGAGGAAATCACAGGGGCGGCATGTTGCAGCCGACTTCTTCCTTGGTCCCGAAATCCTTCAGCGTGTCCTCCTCGGTCTTGCTGGTGTGGCTGTCGACGTCAAAGAAGTCCCATTTGTCGGTGATGTTCTTTTTGATGGTCACGATCACCGAAGGGCGGATCAACTGGTGGTCCCACTCTCGGTAATAGGCGGGGAATGCGCCCTTGGCGTCCTTCCATTGCTCGAGGGCCTGCACGATCGCCTTGCTGTCCGTGGACTTCGCCGCATCGATGGCGTCCAGCAGGGAACGCATCGACAGCCATCCCGAATAGGCCTTGTCGGCCGGGGGCTTGCCGAACTTTTCGGTGAACGCCTTGGTGAAATCCTTTTCGGCCTGGCTGTTGGCCGGATCGTTGTAGTACCAGGGCTTCACGTAGGTCCCGGTGGAGGCATCGGGTCCGACGTCCCAGAAATCCGTGTCGCTGACGGCGATCTCGTAGAAGGGGATCTTGCCCTTCATGTTCATCGCGTTCCATTGCTTGAGGAAGTTGGACAGGTCCTGGCCCACCAGGCCCCCGACCACGGCGTCCGGCTTGGCGGAACGGATCTTGAGGACGTACGAGCTGTAGTCCGCGGTGTTCAGCGGCACTTCGTCGACGCCGACCGCGGTGCCTCCGGATTTTTGCAGCATGGTTTGGCCGGTGCGCAGGATGTCCTGGCCGAATGCGTAGGCCGCCGTGATGAAGTAGGCGTTCTTGCCTTGTTTTTCGACGGCCGGCATCAGGCCGGCCATTTGCACGGGCACCGTCGCCTGGAAGCGGAAGGTATAGCGGTTGCAGTTCGCTCCCGTCACCTCGCGCGCGGCGGCGCCCGCGGCGATCAGCGGTGTTTTCGTGCGTTCGGCGACGCCCGCCATAGCCAGTGCCGAAGCGCTGCTGTTGGCGCCGACGACGCCGACGACCTTGTGCTCATCCACGAGTTTCTGGAAGTTCTGTTGCGCGGCCTGGGCGTTCGATTCGTCGAGGAAAATGATCTCGACGTCCCGGCCCAGCACCTTGCCGTGCTGTTCGACGGCCAGCATCGCGCCTCGGGACAGGTATTCGCCGATCGAGGCGCTGGGGCCCTGCTTCGGAAATACCATGCCGATCTTGATCGGCCCGGCATCCTGGGCGTAGGCGCCCGCCGAGGCGCCGACCAGCATGGCCATCAGCAAGATCGAGCCGTATGCCGCCATGCGGCGAGGGGCGGGGGAGCGGTGTGTGGCGGGGTGCTTCATGTCGTTGTCTCCGTCTGTGTAAACGTTCGCCGCGATTTGCGGCATGTGGCGATTGCGCCCTATGGCGACGCAAGCTGTTTTCCGACCCTGCGGCCGGATACGAATGCCCAGGCCAGGTGATGGCCGTGGCCCTTTAGCAGCAGGCCGCCCTGTCCGGTCGAACCCACGGCGTACAGGCCTTCGATGGCACGTCCCTCGCGGTCGAGGACGCGGTGGGAGGTGTCCACCTTCAACCCTCCCTCGTTGTGCACGAAGACCGAGCGCACGGGGCCGAGTGCGACGTAGGGCCCCGATGCCTGCCGATCGCCCATGGCGTCCCGCAGGAGGGCCTGGTCCATGCCCAGCCGGGCGGCCAGGGCCTCCAGCGTCGGCGCGCGCGTGTAGATGTCTTTTCTGTTGCGCGCATAGTCGGGCAGGTAGGCGTAGGCCACGCCCGGCGCCGTCGAGATGAAGTCCGGCCATGCGGAAAAGCGCGATGCGACGTCCCGGCCGAGCACGATCCAGCCCCGGTTGCCCGGCTCGTCGGCGAGGGCGTAGGCCAGTTGCCCGGCTTGCCCCCGTACGGCGCGCCCGTTCTGGTTCACCAGTACCGCGCCCGCCTCGAACAGCGAGAGCGAGGGCGCCAGGGCGGTCGTCAGGAATTGCATCAGGAACGGCCTGAGCAGGGCCTGCGGCACGTGGTCCATGGACCATTGCATGAATGCCGCCAGGGCGCGCCAGGGGGGCAGGCGGCGCACCAGCGTTTCCTTGAGGGGCGGAACGAATCGAAGCTCGGGGCCGAGGGCGAGGTCGCCGTTGAGGATGGTCGCCCCCAGCGCCTCGGCCATCTTCTGGCCGTCGCCGCTTGCCGTCATGTTGATGGCCTCGACCTTGGCTTCGCGCGGCCCCATGAACCGGGCCTTGAGCTCGGGGCTGTTGGTGAAATCGCCCGCCGCGAGGACGACGCCGCGGGTTCCCAGCATCTCCGCGACCCGTTCCCGATGACGGGCCCGGACGCCGGCCACCCGCCCATCGCGGACGATGAGCTCGTCGACGTGGGTGTCGCAGCGGATGATCACGCCGGCCTTCCGGGCGCGCCGCTCGAGGTGGTAGATGAAGGCGCGTGAATTCGGCAGCACGTTGTGCATCCGCGGCTGGCGGTGGGGCGGCTCGGGCATCGGACCCATGAAGCGCACGCCGGAGTCCAGCAGCCACTGGAATGCCGCGGGCACCTCGTCGCACAGGATCTTGCGCAGCTCGTCGTTGTCGCGCCCGGCCAGGTCCGGGGCGAAACCGGGCATGTCCTCCCAGTGGTGCCGCGGATCGTCCACGATGCCCTTGGCGCGCTGGTGCGGGGTCCGGGTGGCCGTCATCGAGCCGATCGACCACGCGGTCGAGCCTCCAAGCCGTGGATTCTTTTCGAGCAGGACGACACGGGCGCCGGCTTCCCGGGCCTCGATCGCGGCCGCCAGGCCGGAGCCGCCACCGCCCACGATGACGACGTCGAAGATTTCGCCGTTTGCATCCATGGCCATGTCAGGATATCCAGGGCTTGCCGAAGACCGGTTCTTTGTAGGGAATGGGCGGCAACTGCCAGGTGCCCGTCGAGGGCGGACGGACCTCGCCGTCCACGTGCACGTCGATCACGCAGGGACGGCGGTTCCTGATGGCTTGCTCCACCGCGGGCGCGAGGTCCTGGCTGCGGGTGACCGTGGCGCCGTCGGCGCCGCAGGCGCGGGCCCATGCGGCAAAGTCCGGGTTGTAGCGCTGGCCCCCGGGGCCTTGCTCGCCCTTGTAGAAGGCCGTGCCCAGTTCGCGGCCGTCGAACAGCCCGTACTGGAGATCCCGGATGGCTCCCCACGCGAAGTTGTTCCAGACGATCCAGATGCAGGGCAGTTGGTATTCGACCGCGGTCGCGACGACATAGGGCGTCATCATGAAGCCGCCGTCGCCGACCACGGCGACGCAGGGACGCTCGGGGGCGGCGAGCTGGGCCCCCAGCACGCTGCACACCCCGAAGCCCATCGACGAATAGCCCCAGCTATTGAGCATGCTGGCGGGCCTTTGCGGGCGCCAGAACTGCATGAACCAGTTGTGATGGACGCCGGAATCCAGCGTCAGGATCACGTCCTCCGGCAGGGCCTTCTGCAGGGTGCCGACGACGTATTCCGGCCGGATGGGGGTGGTGATGGCATCGAAGTTCGGGGCGATGAAATCGTTCCATTCCTTTTGCCATCCCGCGATCTGGTCCCGCCATGCCGAGAAATTTTCCCGCCGGATCGCGTCCTGGCCGGCGATGGCCCCCAGGAGCTGTTCGCAAAAGACCTTCGCGTCCGCGATCAGGCCCAGCGTCGGTGGATAGTTGCGGCCCAGCTCCGCGGGGTCCAGGTCGACCTGCAGCAGCCTGGTACTGGGGAAATTCCACGAATATCCGGGCATCCAGGTCGATGAGGAACGGTCGTCGAAACGGGTGCCGATGCAGATCACCAGGTCGGCGTGCCGCCCCGCCTGGTTGGCGGGATAGGCGCCATTGCGTCCGATGAAACCGAGCGTCAGGGGATCGCCGGCCGGCACGCAGCCCATGCCGTTGGGGGAGGTGATCACGGGTATGCCGAGCTGCGCCTGCAGCCTGGAGAGCGCCGGGCCCGCTTCGGACAGCGTCGCACCCTGGCCGATGAAGAATACCGGCCGTTGCGAAGCCGCCAGCAGGCGCAGGGCGCTGGCCAGGTCGGATTCGCTGGCGGCGGGACGATGGGCGCCGAACGCATGGGATGCCGCGGGGGTTTCCACGGCATCTTCCTCCTGGAAGACGTTGTATGGAATGTCCATGTTGACCGGCCCCGGCCGGCCCGTCAGCATGGTGTCGAACGATTGCCGCAAGGCCAGCGGCAGCATGTCGACCCGCGAAGGCTGGAAGCTGCGCTTGACCACCGGGCGCAGCACCTGCGCGAAGTCCGCTTGGTTGTGCTTGTACAGTTCCTGGAACGGCGCCCGGTTGGCCTGCGACGTGGGCACGTTGGCGGTGATGGCCAGGAAGGCGGATGAGTCGGATAGGGCCGTCGCCAGGGACATCACCATGTTGGCCGATCCGGGGCCCGTGGAGGTCAGTGTCGCCACCGGAGCGTGGCGGACGCGGAAATAGCCGTCCGCCATGTGGCCGGCGCATTGCTCGTGCCTGGGCGAAACGAATTTGATTTCATCCTTGCGTTCGTGCAGGGCGTCGAGGATGCCGACGTTTCCGTGCCCGCAGATGCCGAACACATACGGCACTTTTTGTTTGATGAGATAGTCGACAATGACTTCTCCGCCTTTTCGCTTGGTCATCATTACTTTTCCGGATTCGTGTTGAAGATCAGGGAGGCGACGCGCTCCTCGCTCATTTCCCGCATGGCGTAGTAGGGGCCCTCGCGTCCGAAGCCGCTGGCCTTGGAACCGCCGTAGGGCATCATGTCGACGCGCGAGCTGGAGGTTTCGTTGATGTGCACGCCGCCGACCTGCAATTCGCTGATGAAGCGGAACGCGTCGTCGAGCCGATTGGTGAAGATCCCCGTCGCCAGGCCGTAGGGCGTCGAATTCACCCGGGCGATCGCCTCGTCGGGGCTGGAAAACGGGATGAGCGACATCACAGGGCCGAAGACTTCCTGGCATCCGAGCGGCGTATCTGGCGGGATGTCCTTGAGCAGGGTCGGCGCCACCACGTTGCCGTGGCGGGTCCCCCCGGCCAGGCATGTCGCGCCCGAGCGGATCGCCTGCTCGATCCAGTCGGCGATCCGCTGCGCGGAAGCCGCGCTGATGACGGGGCCGACCGTCGTCGTCGAGTCGAGGGGATTGCCGGCCACGAGGCTTTTCACGCTGCTGGCGAGGCGCCGTTCGACTTCCGGGAAAATGGTCTCGTGGACCAGCAGCAATTGGATCGAGGTGCAGACTTGCCCCGCCTTCCGGTACGCGGCATTCAGGATCTTGGGCAGGGCGAAGTCCAGGTCGGCGTCGTCGCAGACGATCCCGAAGGCGATCGAGCCCAGTTCCATCTGCGTGCGGCGCAGGCCGGCGCGTTGCTGGATGGCCCGGCCCGCCTCGGTGCTGCCCGTGAATGCGTAGAACTGGACGTCCTGCTCGTCGAGCAGCCCGTTGACCACGTCGACCCCGCCTTGCAGCACGGAGACCAGGCCCTTGGGCGTCCCGGCCTCGATGAGGGCGTCGGCCAGCTCGCAGGCCACCAGCGGCGTATGGGGAGACGGCTTAAGTATGACGGCGTTGCCGGCCGCCAGCGCGGGGGCCACCTTGTGCGCTACCGTGTTCAGCGGGGCATTGAACGGCGTGATCGCGGCGACCACGCCCAGCGGTATCCGCATGGTCCAGCACATTCTCCCCGCCTGTCCGGGGGCGCCCTCCACCGGGACCAGCGTGCCGGTGAACCGGCGTGCTTCCTCGGCCGCGAGTCGGAATGTCTGTATCGACCGCTGCACCTCGCCCGTCGCATCGCTGAGCGTGAACCCGGCTTCCGCGCAGAGGGTCTGCTGCAGGCGTCCCGCGCGAGCCTCGAGCACCGCCGCGGTCCTGTCGAGAAAGAGCCCGCGCTCGTACGGGCTGAGCTTTCGATTGTCATGGAACGCGCGCTTCGCGGCCTGCACCGTCTCGTGGATCTGGTCGGCTGTCGGGGTGCTGATCTCGGCCAGCGGACGATCGTCGAATTTATTCGATACGGTGAATCTGGAGGATCGGCCCTGTGCCCATTCACCCGCGATCAGCAGGCTGCGTGTCGTTTCCAGCTTGTGAGCGACTTGTACTTCCATTGACGTCCGCCTTTTTCCATAGGTGAGTGGGGACAGGATACGCGGGCGGGTGATGGAAAAAAAATACTGTTTTTGGAGGATGGGTATAAGCAAAACCGATCGGCTTTGCGGGGCTGTGCCATGCCGGCGCGAGACCATGCAGGCCGGACGTCCCGACAGCCGCCGGAATCCGGATCGCTACAGCAGCCTGACGGTCGGCCACCCGCCGGTTTCGGTCAGCCAGCGGATGGTGTTCTTGATCTCGGAAGCGATCAGCGCGGCGGCCGGGGAGAGCATTTCGGGCGAGATGGTGTACAGGTAGTTCCTGCGGCTGATGGAGGCGTCGGAGATCGCCAGGGCGCGCCATTCCTTGCCGCGTTCGCCCTCGAGCAGCAGCGCCGACATGGGTTTGATGGTGGCGCCCATGCCGGCATAGACGCAGCTCATCAGCAGGGACAGCGAGTCGATCTCGGCGACGATGTGGGAGGACAGATTGCGCGATTCCAGTTCGCTTTCGATGCGTTGGCGCAGGCCGTGCTTGCTGGTGGGAAGGATGAGGGGCAGTTCCGCCGCCTCGGCCAGCGTGATCTTGGTCCGGCGGGGGGCGACCAGCGGGCTGGAACGGGGCAGCAGGACGAAGAGTTCTTCCTCGATGATCGGGATGGCGCTGAGGTCCGAGCCGACGTTGGGCTTGAACAGGATGGCGATGTCGAGCTGGCCCAGCCGGATCATCTGGCTGAGGTGCCCGCTCATGCCCTCCACCACGTTCAGCAGGATGCGCGGGTATCGTTCGTGGATGCGGCGCACCAGCGGCAGGCCGAGGGCGGATACCGTCGTGGCGGGCAGGCCGACCGTCACCATCCCGTAGGTTTCCATGGTTTCCTGGCGGGCGATCGACAAGGCCTGGTCGAGCTGCCTGAGCATGAACTTGGCGTGGTGATAGAGGGCCAGTCCATTGTCGGTCGGGGCGACGCCTTTGGGCGAGCGCACGAGCAGCGGTTTGCCGACCTCGTCCTCGAGCTTGGTCAACTGCTGGCTGAGCGCGGGCTGGGCGATGAAGAGCTGGCGGGAGGCCTTGGTCATGCTGCCGCTTTCCACGATCTGGACGAAGTATTGGAGCTGTTTCAGGTTCATTTCCGATCCCCGGGGGATGCCCGACACGGGCGGCCACGATGGCCGCCGGCGCGAGGGACGAGCGGCGCCGCCGCCAGCGATATAAGCTAAACGTATAGCGTCGCACCGGCCGCCTGATCCCGCAAGTGGGGGATTACTTGGATGGCGTGGAAGCGGGCGATTCCTGTTGCGCGGCGTGCCGCGCCGCCAGATAGCCGAAGGTCATGGCCGGGCCGAGCTGGGCGCCGGCCCCCGGGTATTCGCCGCCGAACACCGAGTCCATGTCGGCGCCGCAGGCGTACAGGCCGGGGATGGGACGGCCGTCCTCGTCCAGGACCCTGGCGTCGGCGCCGGTGCGCAGGCCCAGGCTGGTGGCCAGCGGGGTGGGGTAGACGCGCACCCCGTAGAACGGCGGGGTGGCGATGGGGCCCAGGCAGGGATTGGGCTGGTGGGCCTCGTCGCCGTTGTTCCGGTCGTAGAGGCTCTCGCCCTTGTGGAAGTCCGGGTCCTCGCCCCTCCTGGCGTATTCGTTGAAGGTTTCCACCGTCCGGGCGAGGCCCGCAGGGTCGACGCCGGCCTGCCGCGCGAGGTCGGCCAGGGTCCGGCCCTCGATCAGGTAGCCGCTGCGGACGTGGCGGCGCAGGCCCACGGAGTGCGGCCAGATCATGCCCAGGCCGTATTTCCACAGGAAGCGGCGGTCGCAGACCAGCAGGGCGGGGATCGAGGGGGTGTCGCGGTGCGCGGCGTACATGCCGCGCGTGAACTCGTGGTAGGACGCGGCCTCGTTGACGAAGCGCCGGCCGGCGGCGTTGACCGCGATGAGGCCCGGCTTGGCGCGGTCCAGGACGATGTGGGGATATACGGCGGTCGAGCCGTCCCGGCGTGTCGCGATCGAGCTCGGGAACCACAGGGCGTTGTCGCCGGCGGCGCGACCGAGGGCCGCGCCGGCCTCCAGCCCGAGACGGATGGTTTCGCCGGTGCAGGCTTCTCCGGCCGGGGTGTGCCGCGGCGTGGGTGCGGGCAGGTAGCGTTCGCGCCACTGGGGATCGGCGGGAAAGCCGCCGCCCGCGAGGATCACGCCGCGCCGGGCGTGCAAGGTGCGCTTTTCGCCCCGGTGGCTCACGACGACCCCCCGGACGGCGCCGTCGGCCGTGAGCAGCCGCGCCGTCCGGGCCTCGAGGAGGATGTCCACGCCCCGGTCGAGCAAGCCTTTGTATAGCCGCGCCGCGAGCGCGTTGCCCAGGACCAGCCGCGTGCCCCGCGGGTGGCGCAGGCGGTCGGCGAGCAGGCGCGCGAGCAGCGTGGCGCCCAGCCGGATGGCGTCCCAGGAGGCCGGCCCGCGCAGCAGGCGGGCCGCCTCGCCCCGGGTGACCATCAGGCCGCCGGGCAGCATGAGTTCCCTGAGCGGCCAGCGGACTTTTTCGAAGTGCGCGCCGAGCAGGCGGCCGTCGAAGGCCAGGGGCTCGAGGGGACGGCCGCCGGTCGCCGCCCCGGGCAGGTCCTGGCGATAGTCGGGATGATGGGGGTAGGTGCTGAAGCGCACGCCGCTGCGCGCCTCCAGGTATTCGACCATGCGCGGGCCCTGGGCGACGAAGGCCTCGCGCAGCGACCGGTCGGCGCGTTCGCCGACCAGGGCATCCAGGTACGCCATGGCGCGGGCGGCGTCGTCCGCCGCCCCGAGCGCGCGCTGGTGGGGGTTGTCGGGGATCCAGACCGTGCCCGAGGAGGTGGCGGTGGTGCCGCCGATCCAGCCGGTGCGCTCGATGAGCGCGACGCGCAGTCCCTCGAGGGCGCCGACCAGCGCGGCGGTCATGCCGCCGGCGCCCGCGCCGAGGACGATCAGGTCGAAGGTGTCGGCGGGCGCGCCGTCCGGCGTGGAGGATGCCGCGCCGGCGGGCCGCCGGGTATCGGGTGTGGCGTTCATCGCGATGTCTCGATGCGTGTGTGGGGCCGGGACGCGGGACCTGGCCCGCGCAGGGGGGATGGAGCGATTCTAGGGGCGCGCGTCCGCGAATGAAAGCAGCTTTTTTCTCTGGAGGATATAAGCAGAACGTATGGCTTCCCCCCGCACCCGGGATATCCCTCCTCCAGTCCCGCGAACCGCCTCCTTTGCCTAGGGTAGACCCTAGATTCCGTTCCCCGACGAATCCTTTAAGATTGTCGACATGCAGGTGTATACAAAGAAATCCAACAGAATCTCATTAGCTGTGCCTGGTCTTTCAAGGCCTCGCTGGGTGGACATGCAGGCGCTTTGGTTGGTGATCCGGCTGGCGCGGATCCCCAGGCGGTGGTTTACATCACGTACTCGGAGGCATCCCATGATTCGCAAGATTTCCGCCGCTGCGCGCTTTTCCTGTGCACTGGCGGCCATTGCCGCCGTGTGCGGTCCGGCCTCGGCCCAGGAAACGCTCAAGCTCGGGACGCTCGTCACGCTGTCCGGTCCGGGCGCCGCCTGGGGCCTCGCGATGAAAAACGGCGCCGAGCTCGCCGCCAATCAGGTCAACGCCCAGGGCGGGCTCGAGGTGGGCGGGAAAAAGTACAAGGTGGAAATCATCGCCTATGACGACAAGTACCAGGCCAATGAGGCGGTGACGGTCGCCAACCGCCTCATCCACGAGGACCAGGTCAAGTACATGATTGGCCCCATGGGGTCCGCCCCCGCCGCGGCGGTGCAGCCCCTGACGGAAAAAAACGGCGTGATCACCGTCATGATGGCGTTCACGCCCAAGGCGCTGGGCGCGGACAAGCCCTACAGCTACCGGGTCGTGGCCACCACGCTCGAGATGTCCCAGCCGCAGATCGACTGGCTGGTCAGGACGCAGGGCGTCAAGAAGGTGGGTGGCTTGTTTCCCAATGACGAGACGGGCCAGTCCATATCGCTCGACCTGAAGAAATCCTACCGGCAGGCCGGGGCCGATCTGGCGGCGATCGAATTGTTCGAACGGGACCGCGTGGACTTCGTGCCGCTGCTGACCAGGATGCTGGCACAGGGCATCGATGCGATCGAGCTCGACGGGAATTCACCGGTCACGGCGGGCTTGATCGTCAAGCAGGCGCGTGAGCTCGGATTCACCGGCAAGATCGTCAGGACGGCCGGCCCGGCCACCGTCGACATCGTCAATGTGGCGGGCAAGGCGGCTGCCGAGGGCATGCTGGTGCATACCCCCCTGAATCCTGAGCGTCCGTCGACGAAGGCGTACATGGACCTGTACCAGGCGACGTACAAGTCTCCGATGAACGGGTTCAGCCCCTCGTTCCATGACGGCGCGATGATGCTGTTCGAGGCCATGCGCAGGGCCGGCACCGTCGCGGATTCCAGAAGGGTCAGCCAGGAACTCGAAAACATAAAGGATTTCCCCGGCGCCCTGGGGACCCTGAACTGGACCGGGAAAGCCCTCTACGGCATCGATCACCAATTGGATTTTCCCTTTTATGTCGCCGAGGTCGTCGATGGCGCGGAGGTGATACGCGCCACCTGCTCGGTGGAGAAATGCGAATAGCTGGAGCCCCATACTTTTTCCCGCGCCCCACATTTATCGGAGACAAATCATGGTGACACGTAGAATTTCCCTGACGTTCGGCGCCGCGCTGGTCGTGGCGGCATTCACAGGCCTGCCGGCCGGCGCCTCGGCCCAGGAAACCCTCAAGATCGGTGCGATGGTGACCCTCTCGGGTCCGGGCGCCGCATGGGGCCTGGCCATGAAGAACGGCGCGCAGATCGCCGCCGACGAGGTCAATGCCAAAGGCGGCCTCGAGGTCGCGGGCAAGAAATACAAGGTGGAAATCATCGCCTATGACGACAAATACCAGGCCAACGAGGCCGTGACGGTCACCAACCGCCTCGTGCACGAGGACAAGGTCAAGTACATGATCGGGCCCCTGGGCTCGGCCCCCGCCGTCGCCGTGCTGCCGATCACCGAAAAGAACAAGGTCATCACGATCATGATGGCTTTCACGCCCAAGGCCCTCGGTCCGGACAAGCCGCATAGCTTCCGCGTCTGCATCACCACCGCCGAGGTCTCGCAGCCGCAGATCGACTGGATCGTGAAAAGCCGGAATCTCAAGAAGGTCGGGGGGCTGTTTCCCAACGACGAGTCCGGCCAGGTCATCGCCAAGGACCTCCAGAAGGCCTACCAGCATGCGGGGGCGGACCTGGTGGCCGTCGAGCTGTTCGAGCGTGACAGGGTCGACTTCGTGCCCCTCTTGACCCGCATGTTCGCCAAGGGCATCGATGCGATCGAGCTGGACGGGAATTCCCCGTCGACGGCCGGCCTGATCGTGAAGCAGGCCCGCGAGCTGGGATTCACCGGCACGATCGCGCGCACGGGCGGTCCCGCGACGGCCGACATCGTCAACGTGGCCGGCAAGGAGGCCACCGAAGGGATGCTGGTCCATACGCCCCTGAATCCGGGGCTGCCGTCGACGAAAGCGTACATGGACCGGTACCAGGCGACGTACAAGTCCCCGATGAACGGATTCAGCCCCTCGTTCTATGACGGCGCAAACATGCTGTTCGAGGCGATGCGCCGCGCCGGGACGGTGAGCGATACCGACAAGGTCAGCCACGAGCTCGAAAACCTGAAGGACTTCAGCGGCGCCCTCGGCACGCTGAACTGGACGGGCAAGCAGAGCTACGGGATCGATCACCAGCTCAATATCCCGTTCTACGTCGCCGAGGTCGTCGATGGCGCGGAGGTGATACGCGCCACCTGCTCGGTCGACAAATGCGAATAGGCGGCGTGGCCCGCCGGCTTTGAAAAGGGGCAAATCTTGAGTCTGAGCATGTTGATCGCGCAGGCCACCGTCAATGGATTGGTGGTCGGCCTGCTCTATCTTTTTATGGCGGTGGGCTTCACGCTCGTGTTCGGCGTCATGCGCATGGTGAACTTCGCCCATGGCGAGTTCTACATGCTCGGGGCCTTCAGCGCCTACGTGCTGACCACCGGCCTGCACCTGCCGTTCCTGGTGTCCGTCGTGCTGACCCTGGTGGCGGCCATCGTGGTCGGCGGCCTGCTCGAATACCTGATCCTCAAGCCGCTGCGCAAGGACGAGCTCAACGGCATGATCGTGACGATCGGCCTGGCCATGGTGCTGCAGAACGGCGCCTTGCTCGTCTTCGGGCCGGATCCCCTGTCCATGCCGGCAGTCATCACGGGCACGACCAGGATCGGCTCGATCGTCATCCCGAATTCCCGGGTCTACGTGGTGGTCTTCGCGGTCATCATCCTGGCCTTGCTGTACGTGTTCCTGCGGTATTCGCGTTCGGGGCGGGCATTGCGCGCAGTGGTCGAGAGCTTCCAGATCGCGTCCATCCAGGGGATTCCCGCCAGGGTGTTCTATCCCTTGGGATTCGGCCTGGGGGTGGGCCTGGCGGCCGTCGCGGGGGCCCTGATGGCGCCCCTGTTCGTGGTCTCGGCATTCAACGGGACGACGCCCCTGCTCAAGGCGTTCATCGTGGTCATTCTCGGGGGGCTCGGCAGCATTCCGGGCGCGGTGGTGGCGGGCCTGGCGCTCGGGCTGATCGAAAGCTACGCCGGCCTGTTCTTCAAGAGCAGCACGGCGGACATGATCATATTCCTGGTGGTCATCGTCATGCTGGTCCTGATGCCCAGAGGCTTACTGGGAAAGGGCGATGTCTGAAATGGTCAAGAAAATGGATCGAAGGGCGTGGGGGCTCAAGCCCAGCGGCCTGTACGCCGGGCTTCTTTTGCTGCTCTGCCTGGCCGCATGGCCCGCCTTGATGGGGCCTTACGTCCTGCACGTCGCCATCCTGGTGTGCCTGAACATCCTCATCGTCAATGGCCTTTCCATCATCGAGCGCGCGGGCCAGCTTTCCTTCGGCCATTCGGCGTTCGTCGCGTTCGGGGCCTATGGGTCCGTGCTGATGTCCATGCATTTCGGACTGAGCCCGATGGCGGGCGGCGTGCTCGCCCTCATCCTGGCCGCGATCATCGCGCTGGTTCTCGGAGGCGTCATCCTGCGGCTGAAGGGCGTGTACTTCGTCCTCGTGACCTTTGCATTCGCGGAACTGACCCGACTGGCATTGATGGACTGGGCGGACCTCACGGGCGGCGCCAATGGGATCGCCGCCATTCCGGCTTTCGAGCTGTTCGGGTACGCCTTCGACACACGGCCCCGCTTTTATGGCCTGGTCCTGGTGGCCGTGGCCTTTTCGATCATCCTGACGTATCGCATCTTCAGGAATCCGCTGGGCGAGGCGTTCAGGGCGGTGGCCGAGAACGGCGCGCTGGCGGAATCCACGGGCTTGAGCGTCTACCGGCTGCAACTGCTCGCCTTCATCATCGGCTGCATGCTGGCCGCGCTGGGGGGCGTGCTGATGGCGCGCTATATCGGCTTCGTATCGCCGGAGTCGTTCAACCTGAACGTATCGGTCGGCCTGGTGACCATGCTGGTGATCGGGGGGCGCGGCTCATTGTGGGGGCCGGCCGTCGGCGCCATCGTCCTCACCACCCTGCCCGAGGTCTTTCGCGGCGCACTGCAGACGCAGCATATCTTTTACGGGATCGCGCTCATCCTGATTCTGAGATTCCTGCCCGGCGGCCTTGCCGGGGTGCCGGGCCTTCTCAGGGGACGTCAAAAGGTTTCATGATGGCAGCGGAATTTCTGAGCGTCAGCAATCTGACCAAGCAATATGGCGGCCTCGCGGCAGTCAAGAACCTCGGGTTCTCGGTGGGCAAGGGCGAGATCGTAGGCCTGATCGGCCCGAACGGGGCGGGCAAGACCACGGCCTTCAATCTGATCGGCGGCGCGGTCAGGTGCACGGCCGGCAAGGTGGTCTTCCAGGGCACCGACATCACGAACCGCGCGCCGAGCCGGGTCACGGTGGCGGGCCTGGCCCGGACTTTCCAGTCCACGTCCACCTATGGCGACATCTCGGTCGAGAGGAATCTCTATCGGGGGCTGCTCTCGCGCATCCAGTCGTCCGTCGTCCGCAGGCTGGTGGGACGCCGGGAGGGGATGGTGCCCAATGAGCAGATCCAGGTCGAGATCGACAGGCTGCTCGACATGGTCGACATGCGGCGCTGGCGGGACGTCGAGGCGGGATCACTGGCGTATGGATTGCAGAAACGCCTGGGCATCGCGATCGCGTTGGCGTCCCGGCCGTCGATGCTGCTGCTGGACGAGCCCGCGGCCGGCCTGAATCATGAGGAATGCCGCGAGCTCACCGCGCTCTTGCGCTCGCTGCAGACCGATCATGGCCTGACGCTGCTGCTGGTCGAGCACCACATGGCCATCGTCATGGAGCTCTGCGACCGGATCATCGTGCTGGTGCAGGGCGAAAAGATTGCCGAAGGCACGCCCGCCGAGGTCAGGGAGAATCCGGCCGTCATCGAGGCCTACCTGGGAGCACCCGAATATGCGCATGCTTGAGGTCCAAGCCTTGACCGTGACGTATGGGGCGCTCACGGCGGTACGCAATGTCAGCTTCGAGATGGACGAGGGCGAGATCATCGCCCTGATCGGCTCCAATGGCGCCGGCAAGAGCACCACGCTCAAGGCGCTGATGGGGCTGGTCAAGACCCGTTCCGGAACCATCCGCGTGCGCGGCGCCGAAATCCATGACGAGCTGCCGGAAAACAGGGTGCTGCGCGGCGTGGCCATGTCGCCGGAGGGCAGGCACCTGTTCGGGCGCATGACGGTCCTGGACAATCTGCTCACCGGCGCGTATGCGGTCAAGGCAAAGGCCGACATTCGGGCCTCGCTCGGCGAGGTCTACGAGCTTTTCCCTCGCGTCCACGAAAGGCGCCACCAATTGGCGGCCTCGCTCTCGGGCGGCGAGCAGCAAATGGTCGCGATCGGGCGGGCGCTGATGGCGCGTCCCTGGCTTCTGTTGCTCGATGAGCCCTCGCTGGGGATCGCGCCCAAGGTCGTCGCCGAGATCGCATTGGCCATCGAACGCCTCAATCGTGAACGCAATATGTCGATCATTCTGGTGGAACAGAATGCGCGGCTGGCCTTGCGCCTCGCGCACCGCGCTTATGCGCTCGAGCACGGGGAGATCGTGATGTCGGGCAAAGGCAGCGAATTGCTGGACGATCCCTTTGTGCGCAAGGCCTACCTGGGTATTTGAACGAAAGGAGGAAAGCAGACGATGCCAGACGAACACTTGCCGACGATCACCCACGTCAGCCCCGACCAGGAATGGCTGGACAGCCGCATCGAGGAAACGATCGATCCGGCGCAGCCCATCATCGATCCCCACCATCATTTTTCCGAGCATTGGGGGGGCTATTTTTCGGCGGAACTCTTGAAGGACCTGGATGCCGGGCACCAGGTGCGCGGGACGGTCTATGTCCAGTGCGGCCTGGGATATCGCGAAAGCGGCCCCGAACGCCTCAAGCCCCTGGGCGAGACCGAAACCGTATTGTCCATCATCGAACGGATCCCCGCGGCGCAGCGCCGGCGCCATGTGGCGGCGGCCATCGTGGGATATGCGGACCTTTCCCTCGGCGCGGAGGTCGATGAGGTCCTGGAGGGCCACCTGGCGATCGCTGGCGACCGGTTTCGCGGCATACGCTGCTCGGGCGCCCATGATCCGGCGTTCCGCCATGGCGTGCTGGCCCGGCCGAAAAAGAATCTCTATCGGGACGAGGCTTTCAGGCAAGGCTTCGCCCGCTTGAAAAAGTACGGGCTTTCTTTCGATGCCTGGCTCTACCACCCTCAACTGGACGATTTGTTGCAGCTCGCCCGCGAATTCCCGGATGTGCCGATCATGCTCGATCACATCGGCTGCCCCCTGGGCGTGGGGCCTTATGCCGGCAAGGCGAGCGAGGTCATGCGGGAATGGGCGCCTTCGATGAAACGGCTGGCATCGTGCCAGAACGTCCATGTCAAGCTGGGAGGGCTGGGCACCGCGGTATTCGGCTACCGCTATTTCGAGCATGCCGTGGCGCCTTCGTCCCAGGTGCTGGCCGAGGCCTGGACGCCCTATTTCCAGACCTGCATAGAGCTCTTCGGAGCCCGGCGCTGCATGTTCGAGAGCAATTTTCCGGTGGATCGCAGCGTCGGCAGCTATCACGTGCTCTGGAACGCCTTCAAGCGGATTGCCGCGGGCGCGTCGGAGCCGGAAAAAATGGCCTTGTTTCACGACAATGCCCTGCGGTTCTACCGGCTGCCCATGCCGCTGGCCGGCCAGGCCGCATGAACGTTCCGGTGGCCTCGGCCGCCTTTTTCTATCGTGGATGAATCGATGCAAGAATCGTCGCTGGTGGCAGAGAATGATCGGACCGTTTCCGTCCAGGGCCCGGCATGGGCGATGGGCCGCATGGCGAATGCCGTCCGCTATGAAAACCTGCCGGAGGCCGTGCAGGGAAAGGCAAAGGTGCACGTGCTGGATACCCTGGGCCTGGCCCTTGCCTCGTCGGCGCAGGACTTTGCGGCGCCGTCCCTGGCCGGCATCGCCGCGGCCGCCGGGCGAGGCGACTGCAGGGTGCTGGGCACACCCCATCGCATGGCCGCGCGCGATGCGGCCATGGCCAACGGATTGCTGATGCATGGCCTGGATTTCGATGACACCCATATGTCCAGCATCATCCATGCCTCGGTGGCCAGCCTGCCCACGGCCTTGTCCCTGGGTGAATATCTGGACGTATCCTGGCGGGACATGCTGGCCGCGTACGTCGTGGGCATGGAGGTCGCCATCCGGATCGGCGCGGCCGCAAAAGGGGGATTCCATAAAGTCGGATTTCACGCCACCGGGATCGTGTCCCACTTCAGTTCCGCCGTCGTCGCGGGCAAGCTGCTGGGGCTCGACGAGGCACAGATCTGCACCGCGCAAGGGATCGCCGCCAGCACGGCGTCCGGTGTACAGGTATTCCTCGAGGAGGGCGCCTGGACCAAGCGCCTGCATCCCGGCTGGGGCGCCTTGGCCGGGATCACGGCGGCCTATATGGCAAGGGCCGGATTCCATGGCCCGAGCCGCCCGTACGAGGGCAAGTTCGGCCTTTTCGAGACCCACCTGCACGGGACGGATCCCTCCCGCGAGCCGCTGACCGAGGGGCTCGGATCCACCTGGCGCATGCTCGAGACCGCGATCAAGCCGTATCCCATCTGCCATTTCAATCACGCATGCGCCGAGGCCGCCGCGCGCCTGAGTCCCCAGGTTCGCGGGCGCTGGGATGAAATCGACGAGATCGTCGCGTATCTGCCCGAGCCGACCTTGCACATCGTGGCGGAACCCGCCGAGAAAAAGCAGCGGGTGTCCACCGACTACGAGGCGAAATTCAGCGTGCAATATGCCGTCGCCGCCTCGCTGGTGCGCGGGCGCTTTGGAATGAACGAACTCTCGCGGGAATCCCTCCAGGACGAGACCCTGCGCAGGCTCGCGTCGCGCGTCACCTGCCGAGCCGAGGACGAGACCGAATTTCCGCGGTATTTTTCGGGCAAGGTAGTGATTTGGCTCAAAGGCGGCGGCATTTTGTCCGAGCACGTTCCGATCAACCTCGGGGCGGGGCCGCGAGACATGGCATGGGAACAGGTCGCCGACAAATTCCTCGGGAATGCCGGCATGCGGGTCGATGAAAAAACGGCGCTTGCCTTATTGGAGACGATTCGCGGGGCCGATGGAAAAAGCGTCCGGGCGGTTCTGGCCGAGCTGGCGGTGGCCTGATCCGGCCTGCCGCCCATCGGGTAGTTTAAAATGAAAAGTTTCTGAAGGGCACCGACTCTGAAAACAGGCACCGACCGTGAGCAAAACAATTAAACCCGCAAATCACGACGCGCTTCCATTGGGCGAACGTGCCTATCGCCATATTCGCGAGGCGATACAGTCCGGCCGCCTGATGCCGGGCGATCGCCTGCGCGAGGTCGACCTGGCCAAGATGATCGGACTCAGCCGGACCCCGATCCGCGAGGCTCTTGCGCGCCTCGAGGCCGAGGGCCTGGTGATGCACGATTCGATTCGCGGGATCATGGTGGCCGAGCTGGACTACAGCATGATCACCGAGCTCTATTTCATGCGGGAAGTCCTCGAGGGCACGGCCGCCCGATTGGCGGCTCAGCACGCCTCCAGCGTCGAAATCTCGATTCTCGAGGATCTGTGCGATGAATACGAGGCGGCGATTGGTGACGAAACCACGCTGTCTTTGCGCAACCGGCAATTTCACGACACGCTGTATCGCTGCAGCCACAACCGCTACCTGATCAATATCCTGACGATATTGCATGACACCCTGATGCTGCTGGGCCCGTCGACCCTCAGGGATCCGGCGCGCGCCAAGGAAACCCTGGCCGAGCATCGGGCGGTGGTCCAGGCGATCAAGGATCGCGATCCGGACACCGCCGAGGCCGCCTTGCGGGAACACATCCACGGCGCCCAGAAACTGCGCCTCCAGCAGCTCTTTACGCCGCGCAGGCGCCCCGGCGCCGACGCCGCGGGCTAGCCCGCCACGCGCCCGGCCGAGCCTCGCCTTGCCGGCTCGGCACCGGCGGCCAGAAGGCCCGTGAGGGCCTTGATGTCGCTGATTTCCTCCAGGCGGGCCAATTGGAGGAAGGCGCGCTCGGCATTTTCCAAGGGAATGCTGCGCTGCGAGCAATCCTTGAATTTTTCCCACATTTCCTCGTTCGACATGGGATTCAGCCGCCCGCGGCCGACCGTATTCCGCAGGCGGCCGGATACGCTCGAACCATCCTTGAGGCGCACCTGCAGGCTGGCGCCGAACGGGCCGAGGTCCGCGGCCTCGGTATCCGAGAATGGGCGCACCTCGATGAGGGACATGGCCGCCCTGATCGCGGGCTCGAAAGGGGCGTCGCCCTCGAAGTGCGCCAGGCCGACGCGCCGGTCCACCAGCGCCCGCGCCACCGCGTACTGTACAGAGAACTTGGCCTGCAGCGGGGTGCGGGGATCGGGATTGTCCGTATGGGGAAGCCTGCGCCGATGGACGGCCACCTGGACCTTTTCGATCCGGTCCAGCGGCAGGTCGCGCTCGCGCTGCATCCGCAAGGCGAGCATGATGGCCGGGTGCGTGCTGCCGCAGCAGGGGAACTGCTTCAGGCCCATGTCCTCGCCCAGGACCTCGAGCGGCGCGGCCCAGGCCGCCAGCATGGCCTGGACGTCGAACTGGCCCGGCCCGTTGTAGACGTTCAGGAAGCCCTGCCCGTGCTCCAGCGCCTCGATGTTCGCCGTATAGCCTCGTTCGGCCAGCAAGGCGCAGAACAGGCCCTGCCGGCCGCAGTGGCCGACGTGCAGCGGCTTGGTCATCGTGCCGAAATTGGCCTTGATTCCCGATGCCATGGAGGCCGCCAGTGCGAGTGACATGCCCATCTGGGGCGCGGTGAGGCCGATCAGATGGCCGCAGGCCGCGGCGGCGCCGAAGGTCCCTATCGTCGATGTGGGGTGCCATCCCTTTTCATAGTGGACGAAATTGAGGGCCCTGGCGAGCTTGAGCTCGGTCTCGATCCCGACCACATAGGCGTCGATCACCGCGCGCCCCGACGCGCCTCGTTCCTCCGCCAGCGCGATCAGCGGGGCCACCAGCGGAACGGACTGATGGCCGCCCATCGGCTCGCTGAAATCGTCGTAGTCCAGGGCGTGCGAGCCGGTCCCGTTCGCGAGCGCCGCGTCCAGCGCCGATGTCTGGATCCCCGGCCCGAATACCGTGGCCTTGCCGGGGGCCCGGGCGACGCCGGGGACCTGGAGCATGAGGGTGACGGCGGGCTCTGCCATGCCCGCCAGGGTGACCCCGACCGTGTCGGTGATGGCGAGCTTTGCGAGGGCGATTGCCTCCGGGGTGATGGCGTCCCGGGGAAAGCCGCAGATGCGTTCCGCGAGGCGGGCGATCAGCGCCGGGGATGATGAGGGTGTCGGCATGTGGGGTCCTTGACGAGGCGGCGCAAAGGCGCCGGTGCGCGGCGCGGCCCCGAGGCCTTCGGCGGGATGCGAAAGCCTCGGGCGCGGGCTCAGGCGGCGAAGGCCGCCGCGCTTTCGCCGGCGAGCTTGCCGAAGACGGATCCGGACATCAGGCCGGTGCCGCCGGGGTAGTTCTCGTAGAAAAGCCCCCCGACCAATTCCCCGGCGGCGTAGAGCCCCGGAATCGAGTTGTCGGTCGTGTCCTGGACCTCGCCCTTCAGGTTGATCTGGAGGCCGCCGAAGGTGAAGGTGATCCCGGTCGTCGTCACGAAGGCGACGTACGGCGGCTTGACCAGGGGCAGGGCCCAGTTGGACTTGGGCGGCGTGATCCCCGTGGTGCGCTTCCCGTCGAGGATGGCGGGGTTGTAGGGCTGGTCGCCGCAGGCGGCGTTGAATTCGGACACCGTGGCCGCCAGCGCCTCGGGATCCAGGCCGAGCTGCTCGGCCAGCCCTTCGATCGTGTCCGACTCGGCGCGGGTGACCTGCTTGATGCGGTATTCATCGCGCAGCATGTGGACCGTCTGCTGGTCGAATATCTGGATCGCCGTGCGTTCGCGCTGTCTCATGATGTCGGCGCCGAACTTGGCATAGGTGAGGTTGCGGTAGTTTTCGCCTTCGTCCACGAATCGCCTGGCATCCAGATTGACCATGATCCCCAGGGGATAGGAGTGTTTCTGGAAATTGTCCAGCACCCAGCGGTCGCCGTAGGGCGGGGCCGAGATGTCCCATTCGCAGGAATGGCAGCCGGACCAATTGCCGTAGGGGCGCGCCCCGGCCTCGATTGCCATCAGGATGCCCGCGCCCATATTGTGGCGGGTGCCCCGGACACGGCACAGATCCCAGCCGGCGCCCAGGTACCGGACCCTCATCTCGGGATTGGACTCGAAGCCGCCGCAGGCGAGGATGATCGCTTTCGCCGCGATCATGTCGTACCCCTCGCGGGAACGAATCCGCACGCCCGAGATCGAGCGGTCTTTTTCCTGGACCAGGCCGACCGCCGCGGTGCCATAGCGGATTTCCACGCCGAGATGCTTCAGGCGCTCGACCTCGGAGGTCACCAGGCCGGCGCCGCCGCCCACGGCCTCGATGTTGACCCCCCCGTAGAAGTGGTGCTTGCCGTCGACGAGGAAGGATTGGCGCCCGTACATCGGCAGGAACCGGATGCCGTGGCTGCGCAGCCATCCCATCGTGGCGCGTGAGCGGTCGATCAGCAGCCAGGCCAGGTCCTCTTGCGATTGGCCCTTCGTGACTTCCATCAATTGATCGAAGAAGAACTTCCGGTCATGCGGCGGCAGGACGATGTTGGCTTTTTCCTCCTCCGTCAGGTCGATGAGGATGTCTTTGCAGACGTCCTCCAGCCCGTCGTGGGCGAAGCGGAATCCGCCGGCGGTAAAGAATGAGTTGCCCCCCATTTCCCCCTCGGGGGCGCTCTCCAGGACCAGCACCTTGGCGCCGTTCTCGTGCGCCGAGATTGCGGCGCACAGCGCGGCGTTGCCCGCCCCCACAACGATCACATCGTACTTACGGTCTGACATTTCGGTTTCTCCAGGTCCTGGTGGTTTCAAAGGGCTGTCGATGAGGCCCGTTTCATGGTTTGAGCGTCGATGTACACATTCGTATATCTTCGTATTTTTCATGATAGGTGAAAAGGAGACGCAGATCAAGCAAGGCCCCGTCCAGTGGTGGTCCGGCACGCGGCGGGACAGTCTGGGGAGGGGAAAGCTAAGGGTAATTACCAGGACTGGTCGCCCCGGAGAGCCCCTATAATCCACTTGTATACGGAGATATGCATTCGTTTAACAGCGCATTTCTCCTTGCTCCGGAAAGGGCGGCAAGCCGTTTCCGTTCGGGGTGAGGGTGTGATCGCAACCAAGGAGAGGTGAAGGGCATGAAATACAGCTTGTTCATTGATGGCGAGTGGATCAGCGACGCCAATCAGGAATACTTTCCGGCGGTCAATCCCTACAAGCAGGAAGTCTGGGCGCAGATCCCCCAAGCCTCTCAAGAGCAAGTCGTCGGCGCCATCGATGCCGCGAGGGCGGCGTTCGACCAGGTGTGGTCCAAGACCTCGGGCCTCGAACGCGGCCGCCTGATGAATCGGCTGGCCGACCTGCTCGAGGCCGATGCCGAACGCCTGAGCCAGCTCGAGACCACCGACAACGGCAAGGTCATCCGCGAGACCAGGACGCAGATGCACATGGCGGCCCGGGCCTATCGTTTTTTCGCGGGCAGCGCGGACAAGCTCGCGGGCGGGATGTTCCCGCTCGACAAGCCCAACATCCTCGATTACGCCAGGAAACAGCCCCTGGGCGTGGCCGTGCTGATCACGGCCTGGAATTCCCCGATGGCGCTGCTCAGCAACAAGCTCGCCCCGGCGCTGGCGGCCGGCTGCACGGTGGTCATCAAGCCTTCCGAGCACGCCTCGGCGACGACTCTGGAATTCGCCAAGTACGTCGAGCAGGCTGGTTTTCCCAAAGGGGTCGTCAATGTCGTCACCGGCGATCAAAGGGTCGGCAATTGGCTCATCAACACGCGGCGCGTCGACAAGATCAGCTTCACCGGCAGCCCCGGCGTGGGCCGGCAGATCGCGTCGGATGCGGGGCGCCGCCTGACGCCCGTCACGCTCGAGCTGGGAGGCAAGTCCCCCAACATCATTTTCGAGGCGGCCGACATCGACAAGGCGGTGGTGGGGGCGCTGGCGGGGATCTTTGGCGCGACGGGCCAGACCTGCATCGCGGGGTCGCGATTGTTCGTCCAGGAGCCGGTCTACGACGCAGTCGTGGAAAGGCTGGTGGCCCGGGCAAAGAACATCGTGCTGGGCGATCCGCTCGACTTCAAGACCGAGATGGGGACGCTGGCCAACCAGCCGCAGTTCGATCGCGTCATGGCGGCCATCCAGAAAGGGAGGGCCGAGGGCGCGGTGCTGGCCACCGGAGGCGCCCGCGCGGAAGGCCCCGGGCTTTCAAAGGGATTGTTCATCCAGCCCACGATCTTCAAGGACGTCGAGAACTCCATGGCGCTGGCCCGGGAGGAGATCTTCGGCCCCGTCCTGTCCATCATTCCCTTCAAGGACGAGGACAGCGCCATCCAGATGGCCAACGACACGGAATACGGCCTGGCGGCCGGGATCTGGACGAACGACCTGGGGCAGGCCCTGCGCGTTTCGCAGGCCGTGCATGCGGGATGCGTCTGGGTCAACACGTATCGCGCCTCCGCCATGCAGGCGCCCTTCGGCGGGTTCAAGGACAGCGGCTATGGCCGCGAGCGCAGCCTGTGGGCCCTCGACGAGTACATGACGTACAAGAACGTCATGATCGATTTTTCCGGGGACGATCGGGATCCCTTTGCCGTCAAGGGATGACCCGCCCGCATCGATTCGGGCGGCACCGCGCGCGAGGCGCGATCCGCCTGTTCCCAGTCCACGAGCGCCCGCTCGGTAAAAAGGAGAAGACATGATCAAACGCTACGGCGACTATTTCGATCGCAAGACCATCGTCATCACGGGGGCCGCCAGCGGCATGGGCCGTGAAACCGCCCTGCTGTTCGGCGGGCAGGGCGCCAATGTGGTGTGCGCCGACGTCGACGAGGAACAGGGCCGGCGGACGGCCGCCCGCATCGCCGAGGCGGGCGGCGTCGCCGACTTCGTCAAGACGGACGTGACCAGGCGCGCCGATGTCCGCCGCCTGGCCGAGCAGGCCGTCGCGAAACATGGCGGGGTGGACTTCCTGTTCAATTCCGCCGGCTCGGCCTTGAGGCGCTCGAAATTCCTCGACATCGATGACGAGCTGCTCGACAGGGCGATCGACCTGAATTTCAAGGGCGTTTTCTATGCCACGCAGGAAATCCTGCCCCACATGCTGCGCAAGAAATTTGGGGTCATCGTCAATGTGTCCAGCATGTCGGTAAAGCGCGGCGGGCCGGGCGCCACGATCCATTATGCGGCGGCGAAAGGGGCGGTCACGACCTTGACCCTGGGCGTGGCCCGGGAGTTCGCCAGGGAGGGCATACGCTGCCTGTCGATATCCCCGGGCCCCTTCGATACGAACTTCCAGGCGGCGTCGGATACCACGCCCGAATTGGCGCAGAAATTCCTGGCCGACGTGCCCATGAACCGGCTGGGCAGGCCCTCCGAGATCGCCGAACTGGTTCTTTTCATGTGCTCCAATGTCTGCGAGTTCATGACGGCCGATACGGTATATGTGAACGGGGGCGGGGGCTACAGGTAGCCGCACCGATCGATCCGGGCACGCACGAGACAAACGAGGAGACACGCATGAAGCATTCCATCGAAGGCAAGAGATACCTGATCACCGGCGGGGCCAGCCTGGTCGGCTCGCACATCTGCGACGTCCTGCTGGAGGCGGGCGCCGCCGAGATCCGCCTGCTGGACAATTTTTCGCTGGGGACCCCGGCGACCATCGCCCATCTCGAGGGCGAGTCCAGGATCACGCGGATCCGCGGCGACGTGCTCAAGCTCGTGGACCTGCTCGATGCGAGCCGGGACGTCGACGGGGTCTTTGCCCTTGCCGGATATCTGACCCTGCCGATGTCCAAGGATCCGTTCAGCGGCCTTTCCGTCAATGTGCTGGGCATGCTCAATACCCTGGAGGCATGCCGCTTCAATGGGGTCAGGCGCCTGATCTTCTCGTCCTCGATCGCGGTGTACGGCACGCCCGGGGGAGGGTCCATCGACGAGTCCAGGGGCTATGTCTCGAGCGACCTGCAGCCCGCCTCCAAGCTCTACGGCGCCAGCAAGTTGATCGGCGAATCGCTGTGCGCGCAGTACGCCAAGCAGTACGGGATCGAATTCAACGCACTGCGATTTTCCTCCGTCTACGGGGCGCGGCAGCACGCCCGGGCCGTCAACGCGGTGTTCGTCGCAAAGATCTGCGACCAGGTCGCCCGCGGCGAGGCGCCGGCGATCTATGGCGACGGCCAGGAGGTGCACGATTACGTGTACGTGTCGGACGTGGCGCGGGCCTGCATGATGGCCATGGTCAGCGATTCCCATGACCAGTCCATCAATATCGGCACGGGCGTCGACACGACCTCCGTCGAGGTGGCGAGGATGGCCATCCGCCTGTCGGGCAAGGACCTCCAGCCCGTCTTCCATGACGACACCCGCGCCGTCAAGTCGGCGGCGGCGTCCGCCCTGCAGATCGATGTCGGCAAGGCGCTGCATGCCATCGGCTGGCGCGCCGAGGTCTCCCTCGAGGAAGGCATGCGCCGGCTCATGGCATGGCAGCATGACAATGCCCGGGCCGGCCAGTGAGCCGGATGCAGAGGATGTGAAATGGACTCGGCCGTTTCCCGGATCACGGCGCCGCTCAGGGCGGTCTTCATGCGCGGCGGAACCAGCAAGGGGCTGGTGCTGCACCAGCGCGACCTGCCCGCGCGCGATCAGTGGGATGCCCTGTTCCTGGCCTTGATGGGCAGCCCCGACGCCCACGGGCGCCAGCTCGATGGCATGGGCGGCGGGGTTTCCTCCCTGTCCAAGATCTGCGTCGTCGGGCCGCCCAGCCGTCCCGACGCCGACGTGGACTATACCTTTGCGCAGGTCATGGTCAACGAGTCGAGGGTGGACTACAGCGGGAACTGCGGCAATATGTCGTCGGCCATCGGGCCTTTTGCCGTGGACGAAGGACTGGTAGCCGCCAGCGGCGGCGAGGCGCTGGTCCGGATACACAATACGAATACCCGCAAGGTGATCCATTCCCGCTTCCCGGTCGAGGACGGGCGTGCCTGCGTCGCGGGCGACCTCGAGATTCCGGGGGTGTCCGGCCGCGGGGCGCCGATCCAGCTCAATTTCATCGATCCCGGCGGTGCGACCACCGGCAGGCTGCTGCCCACCGGCCACGTCGTTCAGGATCTCGATGTGCCCGGCGTGGGGCGGATCAAGGCTTCCATGGTGGATGCCGCCAATGCGTGCGTGTTCATCGATGCCCGGGACCTGGGCTTGAATGGCACCGAGCTGCCGGCCTTCCTGAATCAGCATCCCGATCTTCTGGAAAAGCTCGATGCGATCCGCCTCCATGCCTCGGTGGCGATGGGCATCGCGGGCGACCTCGATGGCGCGCGCGCCAAGCGCGTCGTGCCGTTCGTGGGCTTCGTGTCGCCGCCACAGACGACGGCCACCCTGTCGGGGGCGACGGTCCACGCGCAGGACATCGACCTGACCGCCCGGCTGCTTTCCAGCGGCCAGCCCCACATGGCCTTGCCCTTGACGGTATCGCTGTGCCTGGCGGCGGCCGCGGCCCTCCGGGGCTCCGTGGTCGATGCCGTGTCACGGCCCACCGACGGCCGCCTGCGCATCGGCATGCCGTCCGGCATCCTGACGGCCGGCGCCGAGGTCGAATCGTCGCCGACGGGCTGGCATGTCCGCCGGGGATATTTCTACCGCACGGCGCGCCGCCTCTTTGACGGCCGCGTCTATCCGCGGCCAGGCGCGGGCAGCTAGGCCCGCGCCTGGCCGCAGCGCGTGCGCATGCGGGCCGAGCGCATGAGGAGGGGACACCGTTGAGAGCCATCCGTATCGAGCGATATGGCGGCGTCGAGGTCATGGAGGACCGGGACCTGCCGGTGCCCGTGCCCGGGCACGATGAGGCCTTGGTCCGGGTCGCCTGCGCGGGCGTCAACTTCATGGACGTCCATACCCGGCAAGGGAAATACGCTCGTTCCAGGACCTATCCCGTGCGCCTGCCCGTGGTGCTCGGGATGGAAGGGGCCGGGACGATCGTCGACGTCGGGCCCTCCGTGGCTGCGCTGCGGCCGGGGGATCGCGTGGCCTGGTGCCTGTCCTGGGGCAGCTACGCCGAGTATGCGGCCGTACCCGCCAGCCGCCTCGCCAGGATTCCCGACGGTATCGATTTCGACCTCGCCGCCGCCGCGTTCTTTCAGGGCTGCACCGCGCATTACCTGTGCCATGACGTGGGTCAGCTTGGCGCCGGACGAAGCTGCCTGGTGCATGCGGGCTCGGGCGGGATCGGGCAATTGCTGATCCAGCTCGCGAAGCACGCGGGCGCGACCGTTTTCTCGACCGCCAGCACGGCCGAGAAAGCGGCCGTGGCGCAACGCTGCGGTGCCGATCACGTGATGCTCTACGACGCGGGGCGGTTCCCGGAAAGGATCCGCGAGATCACCGGCGGGGAAGGGGTCGACGTCGTCTTCGACGCCGTGGGCCGCAAGACCCTGCGCGACAGCTTTCGCGCGGCCCGGACACGCGGTCTCGTCGTGAATTTCGGCTCGGTGAGCGGGCCGGTCGATGACCTCGATCCCATCGAGCTGGGCGAGGCCGGCTCGCTGTTCCTGACGCGCCCCCGCCTGGCCGACTACCTGGCGGACGCGCAGATGGTCCAGCGGCGGTCCGAGGCGCTGTTCGCGCGGCTGCTGGATGGCTCGCTGCGCATCCTGATGGGGGCCCCGCACACCTTCGACGACGTGGCCGATGCCCACCAGGCCCTGGAGGAGCGGCGCCAGATCGGCAAATCGGTGTTGCGCATCCAGTGAGTCATTTCGCCAGCAGATGCATGGCCCGCTCCAGGCCGTCGATGGTGATGCCGAACATGCGGTCGTGCATGATCTCGCGCACGATGCCGATCGATTGCCGGTATTGCCAGTATCCCGAGGGCTCGGGGTTGAGCCAGGCGGCGCTGGGCCACTGCGCGAGCAGGCGCTGCAGCCATGCGGCGCCGGTCTCGCGGTTGTGGTGTTCCACCGAGCCGCCGGGATACAGCAGCTCGTAGGGGCTCATCGAGGCGTCGCCCACCAGGATGAGGCGCCAGTCGGCGTTGTGGCTGCGGATGAGCTCGAGGGTGTCGACGCGCTGCTCGTGGCGCCGCCGATTGTCGCGCCAGACGGATTCGTACGGGCAGTTGTGGAAGTAATAGACCTCGAGGTGGCGGAATTCGCTGCGGGCCGCGGAAAACAGCGATTCGACCCGTCCGACGTGCTCGTCCATGCTGCCGCCCACGTCGAGCAGCATCAGCACCTTGACCGTGTTGCGCCGCTCGGGCATCCAGCGCAGGTCGAGCATGCCGGCGCTTTGCGCCGTGCCCTGGATGGTGCCCGGCATGTCGAGCTCGAGCGCCGCGCCCTCGCGGGCAAAGCGCCGCAGGCGCCGCAGGGCGATCTTGAAATTGCGCGTGCCGAGTTCCTGGCGATCGTCGTAGTCGCGGTACTGGCGGGCCTCCCAGACCTTGACGGCGGTGCGATTGCCCGCCGAGGGGCCGCCGATGCGGATGCCTTCGGGGTGGTAGCCGCCATGGCCGAAGGGCGAGGATCCGCCGGTGCCGATCCATTTGCTGCCGCCCGCGTGGCGCTCTTTCTGTTCCGCCAGGCGCTGCTGGAAAAGCTCCATCAGGCGGTCCCAGCCGAGGCGCTCGAGGGCGGCTTTTTCCTCGGGGCTCAGGTGCTTGCGGAAGGTCTGCAGCAGCCAGTCCAGGGGGACCTCGGGCGCCCCGGCGGCGCGCGCCGCCAGCCCCTGGCTGAAGGCCGCGAAGATCTGGTCGTAGCGGTCGTACAGGGTCTCGTCCTTGACGAGCGCCATGCGCGCCAGGTGATAGAAGTCCTCCTGCGAGCGCGGCGCGGCGCCGCTGCGCAGCAGCTCCAGCAGCGTGAGGTATTCCTGGATCGAGACCTGGATCCCTCCGGCGCGCAGCAGGTAAAAGAATTCGATCAGCATGGGCGGGCGTTAGGGTATCAGCAGGGCTTGGTCAATCAGCGGGGCTTGGTCAATTGGTACAGCAGGTGCTGCTCGACCTCGGGCCATTCGCCGGCCAGCAGGCTGTACATCACCGTGTCGCGCACGGTGCCGTCGCGGCGGGGCGCGTGGTGGCGCAGCACCCCGTCGCGATGCGCGCCCAGGCGCTCGATGGCGCGCTGCGAGGCAAAGTTGTAGTTGTCGGTGCGCCAGCCCACCACGGCGGCGCCCAGGTGCTGGAAGGCGTGGCGCAGCAGCAGGAGCTTGCAGGCGGTGTTGACGTGGCTGCGCTGGTAGCGGCGCGCGTACCAGGTATAGCCGATCTCGAGCCGGGCGACCGTCGGCACGATGTCGTGGTAGCGGGTCGAGCCGATCACCGCGCCGTCGTGGGCGTCGATCACCGCGAAGGGCAGCATGCGGCCGGCGGCCTGGCCCTCGAGCGCCTCCCGGACGTAGGCCTCGGTCGCGCCCGGCTCGGGCACCGAGGTGATGCGCAGGGTCCAGAGCTCGCCGTCCGCGGCGGCGGCCTCCAGCCCCTGGACGTGGTCCAGCTCCAGGGGGACGAGGCGCACGCCGTGGCCCTCCAGAGTGACGGGGGCCGGGGTGCGCTGGAATTCGGTGTGGAGCATGATCGGGATCGCCTGGAGTCTGTCGGATGGATGGGAGGGGCGGGGCGGCGGCGCGGGAAAGCGCGCCCTCAGCGCGGCGCGCGGTGGTTCATGGCCATGAGGCGCTGCAGCAGGCCCAGGTCCTGCTCGTTCTTGAGCAGGGCACCGGCCAGCGGCGGGATGTCGGCGTCGCGCAGGGCCGAGGGCGGCACCGATTCGGCGAGCAGCAGGCGCAACCAGTCCAGGAATTCGGAGGTGGAGGGCTTTTTCTTGAGGCCCGGCGTCTCGCGCAGGCCAAAGAAGGCGTCCAGCGCCGCCCCGAGGATCTCGGCGCGGATGTCGGGAAAGTGGACGGCGACGATCTCGCGCAGCGTCTCGCGGTCGGGGAAGGCGATGTAATGAAAGAAGCAGCGGCGCAGGAATGCGTCGGGCAGGTCCTTTTCGTTGTTGGAGGTGATGACGATCAGCGGCCGGTGGCGCGCGCGAATCGTCTCGCGGGTCTCGTAGACGTGGAACTCCATCCGGTCGAGCTCGCGCAGCAGGTCGTTGGGAAACTCGATGTCGGCCTTGTCGATCTCGTCGATCAGCACGACGGTGGGCCGTTCGGACTCGAAGGCCTGCCACAGCACGCCGCGCACGATGTAGTTGCCGATGTCGTGCACCGAGGATTCGCCGAGCTGCGAGTCGCGCAGCCGCGACACCGCGTCGTATTCGTACAGGCCCTGGTGCGCCTTGGTGGTGGACTTGATGTGCCACTGCAGCAGGGGCCTGTCCAGGGCGCGCGCGACCTCCTCGGCGAGCAGGGTCTTGCCGGTGCCCGGCTCGCCCTTGACCAGCAGGGGGCGCTGCAGGACGAGGGCGGCGTTCACGGCCATTTTCAGGGCGTCGGTGGCGACGTAGCGCTCGGTGCCGTCGAAACGTTCGGAGGGGGGCAGGGAGGGATTCATGCTCATGTCGGAGTGGGCTGCGCGGCGCCGGCGGGCGGCTGCTATAGGGTTAAAAGTTTCAGGGCTGCATGCTTGGTTGCAATTATCGTACAATCATCTGGCCGCATCGGCCGTGCGGGTTTCGGCCCGATGCCATCTTCCGCCGCCGGGCCGCCCCGAGGCAGAAAGCGGCCCCTTGTGGGCAGCAGGTCGAGGGCGCGGCATGGGGGGCCTTTTCTAGCTTACAAAGAGACAATATGAAGTTGCGAATACGAATCGAGCGTTGTCTGGGCCCCTTGGCGATCATGGCTGCCTGTGCGTTCGCGGGCCAGGCCCTGGCGGCGGACGCGGCCCCGGTGACGGGCAATGCGCAGGCCGCCAAGGACAAGGTGTCGATGTGCATCGGCTGCCATGGGATCCCCGGCTACAAGGCCGCCTATCCCGAGTTGTACCACGTGCCCATGATCGCGGGACAGAACGCCGCCTACATCGTCGCGGCCCTCAAGGAATACGCCAGCGGGGCGCGCTCGTTCGCCACGATGGAGGCCGTCGCCCGGACGCTGTCCGAGCAGGACATGGCGGATGTGGCCGCCTATTATTCCAGTCTCAAATAATAAATCCGGGGATCCCATGAAAACGTCGTCGATCGTCCTGCTCGGCTGCCTGGCCCTCGCCTCCGGCGCGCAGGCCGCGGACCTGGCCGCCGGACAGGCCGCCTACCAGAAATTCACCTGCGCTTCCTGTCACGGCGCCGATGCCAAGTCGCCGCTGCAGCCCGACTACCCGATCCTCGCCGGACAGCACGCCGATTACCTGGCCCATGCCCTCACGGCCTACCAGCGCGGCCAGGCGGGCGCCGCCGTTTCGGCGAACGCGCGCAAGAACCCGATCATGGGCGCCATGGCGGCCCAGCTCTCGCCCACCGACATCGACAACATCTCGGCCTGGCTCGCCGCCCAGCCATCCCCCCTGGCGGTCCGCAAGTAGACCGTCAGCGATCCCGCGTCGCATGGCGCCGGATCCGATCCAGATAGCGGTCGTTGTCCAGGGGCGCCCCCGTGCGCTGGGCCTCCCAGACCACCTCGCCCAGGGCCTCCATGACCACGTGCGCGGCCTCGTGCTCGTCGCGCGTGCCCAGCAGCGCGCGCCAGGTGGCGCGGATGCCCGGCGGGTGGTCGATCGAGACCTGCTCGGCGATGGCCAGGTGCATCGACAGGTGCAGGAAGGGATTGGTGCGCCCCTCCTCGACCGGATAGTCGCGGGCGGCGGCCTCGGGGTCCTCGAGGTCGGCGTGGTATTCCGGATGCAGGCGGATGAGATCCGCCGCCATGGTTTCCAGCGGAGTCAGGACGGCGCCGGCGCGGTGCTTGCGCCAGGCCTCGGTGAAGAACTCGCGGACTTGCTCGCGCGTCGGATTGAACATGGCTACCTGGATGAGGGTTTTCCATTATTTTACCGCCCCGGCGGCCGGGCTTGCCGCCTCCGGGGGGCGATCCGTGCCCGCCGGGAGCAGTAAAATCGGAAGTTTGCGCACGTCAATACGCCCAGTTTAGGCTAAACTCTTATATAAGACTAAACCCCCCGTTTCTTTCATCGTCCTCCCCCAGAGCAACTGGAGCATCCATGTCCTATCAACACATCAAGGTCCCGACCAGTGGCCAAAAGATCACGGTCAACGCCGATTTCTCGCTGAACATCCCCGACCAGCCGATCATCCCCTACATCGAGGGCGACGGCACGGGCATGGACATCACGCCGGTCATGCTCAAGGTCGTGGACGCCGCGGTCGCCAAGGCCTATGGCGGCAAGCGCAAGATCCACTGGATGGAGGTCTATGCCGGCGAAAAATCCACCCGCATCTACGGCCCCGACGTCTGGCTGCCCGAGGAAACCCTCGAGGCCGTGCGCGACTACGTGGTCTCGATCAAGGGCCCGCTGACCACCCCCGTGGGCGGCGGCATCCGCTCGCTGAACGTGGCCCTGCGCCAGGAACTCGACCTGTACGTCTGCCTGCGCCCGGTGCGCTACTTCAAGGGCGTGCCCTCGCCCGTGCGCGAGCCCGAAAAGACCGACATGGTGATCTTCCGCGAGAATTCCGAGGACATCTACGCCGGCATCGAGTTCGAGGCCGAATCCGAGCAGGCCCGCCAGATCATCGAGTTCCTGCAGACCAAGCTCGGCGTCAGCAAGATCCGCTTCCCGGCGACCTCCGGCATCGGCGTCAAGCCCGTGTCGCGCGAGGGCACCCAGCGCCTGGTGCGCAAGGCGATCCAGTACGCCATCGACAACGACCGCCCGACCGTCACCCTGGTCCACAAGGGCAACATCATGAAGTTCACCGAGGGCGGATTCCGCGACTGGGGCTACGAGCTGGCCCTCAAGGAATTCGGCGCCCAGCTCATCGACGGCGGCCCGTGGTGCAAGTTCAAGAGCCCCAAGACCGGCCGCGACATCGTGGTCAAGGACGTCATCGCCGACGCCTTCCTGCAGCAGATCCTGCTGCGCCCGGCCGAATACGACGTCATCGCCACGCTGAACCTGAACGGCGACTACATCTCCGACGCCCTGGCCGCGCAGGTCGGCGGCATCGGCATCGCCCCGGGCGCCAACCTGTCCGACTCGGTCGCCATGTTCGAGGCCACCCACGGCACCGCGCCCAAGTACGCCGGCAAGGACTACGTCAACCCCGGCTCCGAGATCCTGTCGGCCGAGATGATGCTGCGCCACATGGGCTGGACCGAGGCCGCCGACCTCATCATCAGCAGCATGGAAAAGGCCATCCTGTCGAAAAAGGTCACCTACGACTTCGCCCGCCTGATGGAGGGCGCGACCCAGGTGTCCTGCTCGGGCTTCGGCCAGGTGATGATCGACAATATGTGATCATGAAAGGCCTGCCCTGATCCCTCAGGGCCGGCTGATCAGGCGCTTGTAGCGCGGCCCGTACTCGTGCGCGCTCTCGCGCATGTCCGCGACGGTGTCGGCGCTGACGGCCGGCGCCTGGTTGCCCCAACTGTTGCGCACGTAGGTGAGCACGTCGGCGATCTCCTGGTCGCTGAGCTTCCAGTCGAAGGCGGGCATGGCCAGGCCCGTGGGCAGGGACGGCGGGTCCGCCATGTAGTCGCCGCTCAGCACTACCTGGATCAGGGTCTGCGCGTTGGGCGCCTGCACCGAGGATGCGCCGGCCAGGGGCGGGAAGGCGTGGGCCTGGCCCTTGCCATCGGCCATGTGGCAGCCCATGCACTGGTCGGCGTACAGCGCCTTGCCGCGTTTCATGGCCTGTCCGTCGAGGGCGGCGGCGTCCTTGTCGCCGTCCCCATTCTCCGCCCGATGGGCCGGGATGTCCTTCAGATAGGTGGCGATGGCCCGCAGGTCGGAATCGCTGAGGTGGCTCGTGGAATTCATCACGACTTCGGTCATCGGGCCGGTGCTGGCGGTGTGGGGGTTCGCCCCGGTCTTCAGGTATTCGACGATGTCGTGCTCGGACCAGCCCCCCAGGCCGTCGCGGCGGTTGCCCGTCAGGCCGGGCGCGAACCACCCTTCGCCGGCGTCGCCGCCTTGCAGCGCCCGGTCAGGATCCGTTCCACCCAGGAAATTCTTCGGCGTGTGGCAGGCGGCGCAGTGGCCCAGGCCCTGCACCAGGTAGGCGCCGCGGTTCCAGAGCGTGGGTTTGTCCGGGTCCGCGGCGTAGGTGCCCGGCTCGAAGAACAGCAAATTCCATCCCGCCACCATTTCCCGCCAGCCCAGCGGCCAGATCAGCTCGTTTTCCGGGGGGATGGCGCGCACCGGCTGCAGGGTGTCCAGGTAGGACTTGAGGTCGTCGACGTCCTCCCGGGTCATCTTGGTGAACCAGGGGTAGGGACAGGCCGGATACAGGTATTGCCCGTCCTTGCGCCTGCCTTCGTGCATCGCGCGGTAGAAGTCATCGCGGCTCCAGTTGCCGATGCCCGTCACGACGTCCGGCGTGATGTTGCTGGAGTAGAGCGTGCCGAAGGGCGTTTCCACCGGATAGCCGCCAGCGAACGGCTTGCCGCCCTTGGCGGTGTGGCAGGAGATGCAGTCCCCGGCGTTGGCCAGGTACCGTCCGCGCTGGATGTTGGTGAAGTCCGCGCTGTGCAGGTCCGCCGCGCCGGCGGCCGGGACGGCGCAGAGCAGGGCGAGGCAGCCCAGGATGGCGTAGTTCTTGCGCATGATGCCTCCCGCGTCAGACCTGGACCAGGGGTCCGGGCCGTTTCAGGTAGCGCGTGCGTATCGCGTCCGCCGCCCAGAAGGCGAGCGCGCCGACCGTGCCGGTGGGGTTGTAGCCGGGATTCTGCGGGAAGTTGCAGGCGCCGACGACGAAGACATTGGGCACGTCCCAGCTCTGCAGGTAGCGGTTGACGACGCTGGTGCGCGGGTCGTCGCCCATGACGGCGCCACCGGTGTTGTGGGTGGTCTGGTACGGGATGATGCTGTAGGGCGGCTTGCGCTTCTTGACGTTGATCGAGCGCGGCTTCATCGCCCGGGCGATGCCTTCGGCCTTGCCGGTCAGATAGTCGGACATCCGGTAGTCGTTGGCGTGGAAATCGAAGGTCAGCCGCAGCATGGGGTTGCCGTAGAGGTCCTTGTAGGTCGGGTCCAGGTCCAGGTAGGCGTTGCGGTGGCTCACGACGCTGCCGTGGGTCGAGACCGACGCGCTGTGCAGGTAGTTTTCCGCCATCGCCTTCTTCCATCCGGCGCCCCAGGTGGGCGTGTCCTTGGGCAGGTGGTGCTGCAGGATGGGGCGTCCGCCGGTGGTCCACAGCGCGATGTAGCCGCCGCCGATGAAGCCTTCCGGGCCGTGGTCGAAATTGTCGCCGTTGAAGTCGTCGATGGCCTGGCCCAGGGCGCCGGCGCCCATGTACGGGTTCATCAGCTCGTCGACGAAGACCTCCACGGCGGAGGTGATCTGGTAGGCGTAGTTGCGGCCGACCACGCCGGCGTTGCGCGCGGGATCGTAGGGCTTGCCGATGCCCGAGAGCAGCAGCAGGTGGACGTTGTGGTGCGCGAAGGCGCACAGGACGACCAGCTCTGCGGGCTGCTCGAATTCGCGGCCTTCCAGGTCGCGGTACAGCACGCCCTTGGCCCTGGTGCCCGAGCCGTCCAGCACCACGCGGGTGACGTCGCAGCCGGTGCGGTAGGAGAAATTGTCCTTTTTCAGCAGCACCGGCAGGATCGTCGATTGCGGCGAGGCCTTGGAATTGTTGCCGCAGCCGAACCATTCACAGAAGCCGCAGTACGTGCATTGGCCCATCTGCACGCCCAGCGGGTTCAGGTAGGGCCGGGAGGCGTTGGCGGCCGGCCCGGGAAAGGGGTGGTAGCCGAGTTCGCGCGCCGCCTTGTCGAACATCAACGAGCCGGCGCTGGGCTCCAGCGGCGGCAGCGGGTAGTCGCGCGACCGGTTGCCTTCGAAGGGATTGCCTTCCGGGCGGCGCTCGCCCGCCACGTTGGCCGCCTTGCCGGAGACGCCGCACAGGTATTCAAAGCGGTCGTAACAGGACTCCAGATCGTCGTAGGTGATGCCCCAGTCCTGGATGGTGAGGTCTTCGGGGATGAAACCGGGGCCGTAGCGCTCCTCGGTATGGGAGCGGATGAGGAAATCGTCCGGCAGGAAGCGCCAGGTCTGCCCGTTCCAGTGCACGCCCGCGCCCCCCACGCCGGCGCCGGGCCGGAAGGATCCGAGCTGGCGCATGGGCAGGGCCTTCTGGTCCGGGGTGTTGCGAAAGCTCAGGGTCTCCCGGATGGGGGCCTGGAACATGTGGTTGCGGACCGCGTATCTCAGTTCGTCCTGGATGTGGGTGGTGGCGAAGTCCGGCACCGTGGCGCGGTCCTCGCCGCGCTCCAGGGCCAGCACCTGCAGGCCTTCGTCCGTCAGCTCCTGCGCGATGATGGAGGCGGTCCAGCCGAATCCCACCAGCACCACGTCCACCGGTTTCAGTCGTTTTGCCATCCCGCCTCCTTTACGCGCCGGTGCGCATGCGTGTGCCGTCCCGGCCCAGGATGCCGACGGGCGGCAGCGGGTAGGGTTTGCCGTATTGGGTGATTTCCTCGACGTAGTTGTAGCGGGGGCCGGGGAATCCGATCAGCTTCCAGCCGGCGAAGCCACGGTTGCCGCCGTACATGGGGTCGGACAGGAATCCTTCCTGCGTGTTCTGCCACAGCACGGAAAAGAAGCCCTTGGCGGTGACCTCGTCGAGCTCGATCCTGCCGGCTTCCAGATCGCGCAGGACCTCGTCCTGCTGTTCGGCGCTCAGGTCCGCGAACACGCGGCCGCCGTGGCGCCCGCGGCAGTATTCCTCGATGCCGGCGATGGCGGTGCGGTACAGTTCGGCGGGCGTCTGCTTGAGCTGGTAGCCCTGCTGCTCGGTGCCCGCGGCCCAGGGGCCTTCCATGTACCAGCGGTCGGCGCGGCCGTAGGGGCCCGCCAGTTGCAGGTCGATGAACAGCGGGATGTCGGCCTCGATGGCGCCCGGATCGTGCTCGTCGCCCGGAATCAGGCGGGCGGTCGCGGCTTCGATGAAGCGGTATTCGGCAGGCGAGAAGAAGGTCCCGGCGATTCGGGCCGGCCTGGTTTCCTCCCGCCCGCAGCCGGGCAGCGCCAGGATCGCGGGCAGCGCCAGCGCGGCCTGGACGAACCTGCGTTTCGTCTCGTCCATGGGTGTCTCCTGAACGTCGGCGGCCGCGCCCAGGATGAAGGATGCCATTCGGGGGTGGTGCATGATGCCTCCTGTGATGACGAAAGGCCGTGTCCGGCGCCGCTGCAGCAAGCGGCGTGCCGGAGCGGGGGCGCCGTCGCTCAACCGCCCGCGCCCCGGGATGCGCGCGCCCTGGGATTGCAGCGGGGGTTCGGTGGAGGTACGCTAGGGACTTCCCTAAGTGTGACAGAGTGAAAGATTCGGCATAATGCCGGGCATGCAGGTGAGGAGACAAGCCCTGCATGGGCACAGCCGAAGATACGGCGCAATCAGGCAGTACCCATAAGAAATAGAATCCTGGCGGGGCCGGCGACAAAATCGCCGGCCCCGTTCCATTGCTGCCGTCCGTTCAGTGGTCCGTGGCCCCGTTCCAGGACCGCTTGCGTGGCGCCTCCCGCCGTCCGCGCTTGCGCGAATATCGCTCATCAAGCCGCCATTTTGCCGTCATCTATTTCCATCTATCGGCCTTTTTGCGGCAAGTCGCCGTCTGTGTGTATAATGGATGGTTTTCCGGCCAGCGGCTATGTTTTGCGCGCCTTGGCCGTTTCGCGCGGCGGTCAGCCGCATCTTGGTTTTTTCCGCGCTGGTTTTCGCGCGGGATTTCGACTGGGAGCACGCACATCATGCAAGGCCTGCATCTCACCGCGGATCTTTATCGCTGCGACTGTGATGACGCGCTGATGATCGACGCCGAGGCGCTCGCCGGCCTGTGCCGGGAGGCGACGCTTGCCGCCGGCTTGACGATCGTCGGCGAGAAATGGCATGTCTTTCCGGATTACCAGGGCCAGCCGGGCGGGGTGACGGGGACGCTGCTGCTCGCCGAGTCGCACCTCGCGGTGCATACCTGGCCCGAGCGCCGGGGCGTGACGCTGGACGTCTACGTCTGCAATTTCGAGGCCGACAATTCGGCGAAGGCCGAGCGCCTGATGGGCGCGCTCGAGCAGGCCTTCCGGGCCGGCCAGTCGCAGCGCGAGCGCATCATGCGCGGCGACAAGGACGGCCCGGCCCGCGCCGAGCCCCAGTTGCTGCTGGAATCCCTGAACGCGAACACCGTCTACGGCTTTCGCCTTGCCCGGCGCATGCTGGACCAGCGCACGGCCTACCAGCATCTCGAGCTTTTCGAGTCCGACGAGCTGGGGCTGGTGCTGCGCCTGGACGGCAGCCTGATGACCTCCGAGGCGGATGAGTTCTTCTACCACGAGGCCCTGATCCATCCGGCGGCGATCGCCCATCCGGATCCCCGGCGTGCCCTGATCGTGGGCGGCGGCGACGGCGGCGCCCTCGAGGAATTGCTCAAGCATCCCGGCATCCGGGAGGCGACGCTGGTCGAGCTCGACGGCGAGGTGGTGGACGTGGCGCGCCGGTACCTGGGGCGCATCCACCGCGGCAGCCTGGACGATGCCCGGGCGTCCGTGCGGATCGGCGACGGCGCGGCTTTCGTGCGCGATACCGACGAGCGTTTCGACCTGGTGTACCTGGACCTGACCGACCCGGAGACCCCGGCCGGCCCCCTGTACTCCGAGGAATTCTTTGCGCAGTGCCGGCGCATCCTCGCGCCGGGCGGCGCCCTCGTGCTGCACCTGGGCTCGCCCTTCCACGAGCCGGACCAGGTGCGGGACCTCGCCGGGGCCCTGGGGCGCACCTTCGCGCAGGTGCGCGGCTACGGGCTGCACATCCCGTTGTACGGCTCGTACTGGTCCCTGGCCGTGGCGTCCGACACCCTCGATCCGGCGGCCCTGGCGGCCGGCGAGGCGGCCGCGCGGCTCGAGGCCCGCGGCATCGGCGACCTGCAGTACTACAACCCCGAGGTGCATGGCGCCTTGTTCGCCCTGCCGAACTTCTACCGGCGCCTGATGCCCCGGTGAGCTTGGGCGCGGCCCGGCGGCCTCAGTGGCCGCCCGTTTTCGAGAACACGTTCAGGACGACGACGCCGGCCAGGATCAGGCCGATGCCGATCAGGGCCGGCGCGTCCAGCGCCTGCTGGAAAAAGAAATAGCCGATCAGCGCGATCGCCACGATGCCCGCGCCCGACCAGACCGCGTAGGCGATGCCCACGGGGATGGTCTTGAGGGTGAGGGCCAGCAGATAGAAGGCGATGGCGTAGCCGATGGCGGTGACGGCCGCGGGCAGCGGGCGGGTGAATCCATCCGAGACCTTGAGGGCCGAGGTGGCGATGACCTCGGCGAGAATGGCGAAACCCAGGGTGACCCAGTTCATGCGATGACCTCGGCGAGGGTGGCGAGGCCCAGAGTGGTCCGGTTCATGCGATGACCTCGGTGAGAATGGCGAAGCCCAGGGTGGTCCGGTTCATGCGGTGTCCTTGGCGGGGGATTGGCGCAGCAGGGCGACGACGGCGCCGGCCCCGCCCTCGGGCTCGCTGCATTGCGACCAGGCCTGGACGGCGTCGAGCCGCGCGAGGCGCGTCCGCACGGCGTCCTTGAGGACGGCGACGCCGGTGCGCGAGCCGTAGCCCTTGCCGTGGACGATGCGCACGCAGCGGACACCGTGGTCCAGGCACGAGGCGAGGAACCGATCCATGCGCTCGTCCGCCTGTTCGAGCGTGCTGCCGTGCAGGTCGAGCGTGGCCTCGATCGGCCATTTCCCGCGGCGCAGGCCGCGCAGCAGGTCGGGCCCGCAGCCTGGGCGCAGGAACTCGCGCGCATCGGGGTCGAGGGGGGCCGTCGGCGCCACGCCGCTGGCCGGCAGGGCGGCCGGGGCGGGCGCCGGGCCTGGATCGCGGTCGCCCGCGGCGTGGGCGCGGCGCGCGCGCAGCCATTCGTCAGGGGCGCGCCGCGAAGGCCCGGGCGCGCGCGCCCCGGTGTCCGGCAGGGGCCGGACGAACCGCATGGCCTGGCGAAACAGCGCGCGGTCGGCCGGATCCAGGAGGGCGGCCGTTCCTTCGTGCGGGTCCACGTCCGCCGCCTCCCGCGGCCGGGGCGGCGCCGTTTCCCGGTGCGGGCTGGCGGCCAGGGCGTCCGTGGCCTCCCGCGCGTGGCGCGGCGCGGCCGGCTCGAGGATGTGGGCCCGGGCGGGCGGCGCCGGGGGGACGATGTGAGCCGCGGCCTCGGCGCGCAGGCGCCTGAGGTCCGCCAGGCCCGGCTTAGAGGCCTTCATTCTCCAGCCAGCGCTGGGCGTCCAGGGCCGCCATGCAGCCGGTGCCGGCGCTGGTGATGGCCTGGCGGTAGACGTGGTCCTGGACGTCGCCCGCGGCGAACACGCCGGGGACCGAGGTCATGGTGGCCAGCCCCTGCAGGCCGCTGCGGGTGACGATGTAGCCGTTTTCCATGTCGAGCTGGCCCTCGAAGATCGCCGTGTTCGGCTTGTGGCCGATGGCGATGAAGGTGCCGGTGACGGCGAGGTCCTCGGTCTGGCCCGTCCGGTTGTCGCGCAGCCGCACGCCGGTCACGCCCGAGTCGTCGCCCAGGACCTCGTCGAGTTCGTGGAACAGCTTGAGGCGCATGTTGCCGTTCTCGACCTTGTCCATGAGCTTGTCGACCAGGATGGGCTCGGCGCGGAACTTGTCGCGGCGGTGGACCAGGGTGACCGTGCGGCAGATGTTCGACAGGTAGAGGGCCTCCTCGACGGCGGTGTTGCCGCCGCCGATGACCACCGCGTCCTGGTTCTTGTAGAAGAACCCGTCGCAGGTCGCGCAGGCCGACACGCCCCGGCCCATGAAGGCCTGCTCGGAGGGCAGGCCGAGATACTGGGCCGATGCGCCGGTGGCGATGATGAGGCTGTCGCAGGTGTAGGTTTCACCGGTGTCGCCCGTCAGGACGAAGGGCCGCCGGGACAGGTCCACCTTGGCGATGGTGTCGAAGACCATTTCCGTGTCGAAGCGCTGGGCGTGCTGCATGAAGCGCTGCATCAGGTCGGGGCCCTGCACCCCATCCACGTCCGCGGGCCAGTTGTCCACCTCGGTGGTGGTCATGAGCTGCCCGCCCTGCTCGAGGCCGGTGATGAGCACCGGCGACAGGTTGGCGCGCGCGGCGTAGATGGCCGCGGTGTAGCCGGCGGGGCCGGACCCCAGAATCATCACTTTGGCGTGTTTTGCGGTGGACATCACAGAAAATCCGTTGATCGATAACCCCGCAATTATAATGAGCCCATGGCAAGAATACCCGCCCCCACCTCGCGCTCCTCGCGCAACGTGCGCAACGGCCCGTCGCCCTTGCAGACTCGCCTGACCGGATTGTTGCGCGAGGCGCGCTGGATCCTCTTTGCCGCCATGGCCGGATGGCTGATCCTGGTGCTCGCGACCTGGAGCAAATCCGATCCCGGCTGGTCCCATTCGGTGCACAACGGCGTGACCCTGAATCGCGGCGGCACCTTCGGCGCGCACGTCGCCGATTTCCTGCTGTTCCTGTTCGGCTATTCCGCATGGCTGTGGGTGGTGCTGCTGCTGCGCCGGGTGGCCACGGGCTTCTACCGCCTGACGCGCGTCGTGCTGCCCAACACGGTGCCCGAGCTGCTGCCGCGCGTGCGCTGGGAGGTCGGGATCGGCTTTGCGCTGCTGTTCCTCGGGTGCATGGGCATCGAGGCGCTGCGCATGGGCTCCTGGGCCGGCCACCTGCCGGCGGGCGCGGGCGGCCAGCTCGGCCGGCTCCTGGCCCAGGGGCTGGCGCAGCTCATGGGCTACGCGGGCAGCACCCTGCTGCTGCTCGCCTTCATCGTGATGGGGTCGAGCCTGTTCTTCGGCTTTTCATGGCTCAGCGTCTCGGAAAAGGTCGGCTTCTGGATCGAGCGCGGCTTTCGCAGGCTGGTCGACCTCAAGGCCGCCTACGAGGACCGCCGCGTCGGCGCGACCAAGACCGCCGAGCGCCAGGAAATGGTCGAGACCCGCCAGGTGCAGCTCGTCCACGAGCAGCCCGTGCGCATCGAGCCCTCGGTGACCAGCGTGCCCAAGTCCCCGCGCGTCCAGCAGGAAAAGCAGCAGTCCCTGTTCACGCCCAAGGAGGATCCGGCCCTGGGCGGCGCGCTGCCGGCGCTGTCGCTGCTGGATCCGGTCGAGGAAACCCGCGAGACCGTGTCCCCCGAGACCATCGAATTCACCTCGCGCCTGATCGAGAAAAAGCTCTCGGATTTCGGCGTGAGCGTGGTCGTGGTCTCGGCGCAGGCCGGCCCCGTGATCACCCGCTACGAGATCGAGCCGGCCACCGGCGTCAAGGGCAGCCAGATCGTCAACCTGGCCAAGGACCTGGCGCGCGCCCTCAGCCTGGTGCGCATCCGCGTGGTCGAAACGATCCCCGGCAAGAACCTGATGGGGCTCGAGCTGCCCAACCCGCGCCGCCAGATCGTGCGCCTCTCCGAGATCCTGGGCTCGCAGGTCTACCACGCCAGCAGCTCGGCGCTCACCATGGCGCTGGGCAAGGACATCGCCGGCAATCCCGTGGTCGCCGACCTCGCCAAGATGCCACACCTGCTGGTGGCCGGGACGACGGGCTCGGGCAAGTCCGTGGGGATCAACGCCATGATCCTGTCGCTGCTCTACAAGTCCGACGCGAGCCAGGTGCGGCTGATCCTGATCGACCCCAAGATGCTCGAGATGAGCGTCTACGAGGGCATCCCCCACCTGCTCGCCCCGGTGGTCACCGACATGCGCCAGGCGGCCAATGCGCTGAACTGGTGCGTGGCCGAGATGGAAAGGCGCTACAAGCTCATGAGCAAGCTCGGCGTGCGCAACCTCTCGGGCTACAACACCAAGATCCGCGAGGCGCAGAAGCGCGACGAGCCCATCCCCAATCCGTTCTCGCTCACGCCCGACGCGCCCGAGCCCCTGTCCACCCTGCCCACGATCGTGGTCATCATCGACGAGCTGGCCGATCTGATGATGGTGGTCGGCAAAAAGGTCGAGGAACTCATCGCGCGGCTGGCGCAAAAGGCCCGCGCGGCGGGGATCCACCTGATCCTCGCGACACAGCGGCCCAGCGTCGACGTGATCACCGGCCTGATCAAGGCCAACATCCCCACGCGCATCGCCTTCCAGGTGTCCTCCAAGATCGACTCGCGCACCATCCTCGACCAGATGGGCGCCGAGGCCCTGCTGGGCCAGGGCGACATGCTGTACCAGCCGCCGGGCACCAGCCTGCCGACCCGGGTGCACGGCGCCTTCGTCCATGACGACGAGGTGCATCGCGTGGTCGAGGCGCTCAAGGCCGAGGGCGGCGAGCCCGACTACGTCGAGGGCCTGCTCGAGGGTGCTGCCGAGGGCGAGACCGGCGACGGCGTGGGCTCGGTCACCGGCTTTACCGACCAGGAATCCGACCCGCTCTACGACCAGGCCGTCGAGGTCGTGCTGCGCAACCGCCGCGCCTCGATCTCGTCGGTGCAGCGCCACCTGCGCGTGGGCTACAACCGCGCCGCGCGCCTGCTCGAGCAGATGGAGCGCTCGGGTCTGGTGTCGGCCATGCAACCCAATGGGAACCGGGACATCCTGGCGCCCGCAGGAAACGCCTCGAATGAAGATTAAATCCTGGCTGGGCGGCCTCGTGCTCGCCTGCCTGCCTCTCATGGTCCTGGCGGCCGACGCGCGCACGCAATTGCACGATTTCATCGCCGAGGTGCACAGCGCCACCGGTCAGTTCCGCCAGGACATGGCGGGCGGGCAGGGCGCCGGCCGGACGCAATCGGGCGAGTTCTCGTTCCAGCGCCCCGGCAAGTTCCGCTGGGCGGTGCGCAAGCCCTACGAGCAGTTGATCGTCTCGGACGGACGCTCGGTCTACCAGTACGATCCCGACCTCCAGCAAGTCACCCAGCGCAGCGCGCGCCAGGCGATCGGCGCTTCGCCGGCCGCGCTGCTGTTCGGCTCGGGCGCGCTCGAGGATTCCTTCGACCTGGAATCCCGGCCCGATCGCGACGGCCTGCAATGGCTGCGCGCCGTGCCCAAGAGCGGGGACGCGGGCTTCGCGCACGTGGACATCGGCTTTTCCGGCGGTCTGCCGCGCCGGCTCGAGCTGCTGGACGCCTTCGGCCAGACCTCGCTCATCACCTTCGAGGACATCCGCGCCAATCCCGCCATCCCGGCGGACCGCTTCCAGTTCCAGGCGCCTCCGGGCGTCGACCTGGTCAAGATGGACTGACATGGCGACCCAGGGCGACCTGCTGGGATCGGGGCCGCCGGCGGCGCGGGTGGGCGGCGGCGTCCTGGCCGGCGCGCCGCTCGCCGAGGCCCTGCGGCCGCGCACCCTGGACGAGGTCGTGGGGCAGGAGCACCTGCTGGGCGAGGGCAAGCCTCTGCGGCTGGCCTTCCAGTCGGGCAAGCCGCATTCCATGATCCTCTGGGGCCCGCCCGGCGTGGGCAAGACCACGCTGGCGCGCCTCATGGCCGAGGCCTTCGATTGCGAGTTCATCGCGCTCTCGGCCGTGTTCTCGGGGGTCAAGGACATCCGGGCCGCCATCGAGCGCGCCCAGCAGCACCTGGCCATGGGCCGGCGCA
>Ga0180216_1000360_pt1 | contig 49803 bp, 36 predicted proteins | sample eDN3rd37CBELigMG_FD_128879 | JGI IMG/M metagenome (GOLD analysis project Ga0180216, IMG submission 128879) | Enriched Miracle-Growth compost microbial communities from Emeryville, California, USA - eDNA 3rd pass 37_C BE-Lig MG (version 2)... ...
GATCCTCGTACCGACCGCGATCCCCGACGCCCCCGGCGGCGTCTCCCTCTCCCGCCCCGTCGCGGGTTGGGTCCACACCTGCGCCGACGGCTCGGACGACAAGGTCTACTGCTGGGGCCGCAATACCTTCAGCGAACTGGGGACGACAGCGCTCGCCGACTCCGTCACCGCCACCCCGGTCGCCGCTCAGCACTACGGCGCGAAGCTCAAAGGCCCCGCCGTGGGGAGGAGCCACACCTGCGCGATCGACGACGGCGAAGTCTACTGCTGGGGGCTGAACACCGCCGGCGAGTTGGGACTCGGAACCAGATCGATCCTCCGCGCCTACACACCAGGCCCCGTCCCCGGCACCAGTAAACAATGATCCCCCCGGCCCCGGCACCCCGCCGGGGCCGGCCTCCCCCCCTCCCAATCCCCCCCCGTATCCTGCCCCATCCCCCCGAACGCCCAAAGAATCCCAACCCCTGACCCCTGACCCCTGACCCCTGACCCCCACTCCCCGAATCCCCACCCCTTGCCTTCACCATTTCACCGAATTATATTCCCCACCCATGGACAACTACCGAACATTCGACTCCATCGACCGCCAGATACTGGCGATTCTACAAGACAACGCCCGCACCTCCAACGCCGAGATCGCTCGGCGGGTCGGGATGGCACCCTCCGCGGTACTCGAGCGGATACGGAAGCTCGAGGAGCGAGGGGTGATAGAAGGTTACACCGCGCGGCTCAATCCGAAGGCGATGGGGCTGGGGCTGGTGGCGTATGTCTTCGTGCGGGCGGACGAGTCGCCGAGCCACGACGAGGCGGGCCGGACGTTGGCGGAGATACCGGAGGTCCAGGAGGTACATCACGTGGCGGGGGAGGACTGTTATCTCGTGAAGGTCCGCGCCTCCGACCCCGAGTCGCTCGGCCGGATGCTGCGTGAGCGATTCGGCTCGATCCCCACGGTCCGCTCGACGCGGACTACGGTTGTCTTGGAGACGGTGAAGGAGAGCTCGGTGGTGCCTGTTCCATCACCGGCGGAAGATCAGGTGAACCGTGACGACTGAACGTAGCGTGGAGCCCTCGTCGACGAAGCTGCTCTCGGCCTTCGCCGCGGTCTACCTCATCTGGGGCTCGACGTATCTGGCGATAGTATACGCGATCGAGACCATCCCGCCCTTCACCATGGCGGCGACCCGTTTCCTCTTGGCGGGGGGCACGCTCTACCTCTGGGCGCGGTTGCGCGGCGCACCTCGCCCCCGGCCGGTGCACTGGCGGTCGGCGTTGATCATCGGGGCGCTCCTCGTCTTCTTCGGGAACGGCTTCGTGGTCTGGGCGGAGCAGTACGTCACCTCGGGACAGGCATCGCTCCTCGTCTCGGCGGTCCCCCTCTGGACCGTCCTATTCGAGTGGGTGAGCCCTGGGGGCGAGCGCCCCACCCGGCCGGTCCTCGCCGGGGTGGCGTTGGGGTTCGTCGGTCTCATCCTCCTGGTCGGCCCCGGCGCCGGCGGCCCCATGCACCTCGGCGGGGTCCTGGCGCTCCTCTGGGCCTGCATCGCCTGGACGATCGGCTCGCGCTACGCGCGCCGCGCCCCCCTCCCCGACTCCTCCGTCCTGACCAACGGGATCGAGATGCTGGCGGGTGGCGTCCTCCTCCTGGCTGTCTCCCTGGTGCGGGGTGAGTGGGGCGAGCTGGAGCTCGCCGCGGTCTCGGCGCAGTCGGTGCTCGCGCTCTTCTACCTGACCGTCTTCGGCTCGCTGGTCGCCTTCAGCGCCTACAACTACGTCCTGAAGCACTCGACCCCGACGCGAGCCTCGACTTATGCCTACGTCAACCCGGTCGTCGCGGTGTTCCTCGGGTGGCTGATCGCCGACGAGCCCCTCTCTCCCCGCACCCTCCTCGCCGCGGCGATCATCGTCGGCTCGGTGGCGCTCCTCACCCTCCGCGCCCGACCCCGTCCCGGTGGCGGCGCCAGCACGGAAGGAAGCGCGTCGCCCGCGAGAATGCGGGGGTCGCGCAGGCGAAAGAAAAGGGTTCGCCGCGCTGCCTGACCCGCCTCGTCCCCAGGGGTTCGCCGGCCGCCTGGGTCGCTGGCCTCCCCCAGCCCGGGCAGCTCCGCGACCGATTCGGAGCAAACCGCCACTTCCCGTCCATTCCCGACTCGCTCGGCCAGGGCGACATTTTGTCAATTTTTCGTCCTGACGTCCGCCCTGTAACTTGACGAAATACCCGGTCGGACCTATTTTCGCATTCCAACATCATTGCGGTATTGGCGCATCGTCATCCATACCGCTATCTTGGCCCGCACCAACACGTTATTCCCCCGAACAACCTCGTTGTAATTCACTGAGATCGAATCATCACTCATCACCTGACGAGAAGGAGACGAGAGCGATGACTCCATCCGAATGCGGACGTTTTCTGCGCAACCTCACCACCCTGGCCGGTTGCGTTTTCCTCACCGTGGCGTGCGTGGACGATCCCTTGAAGCTGGCGGAGCCCCCACCTCGAGATGAAGCGCTGCCCTCCTTTTCCACGCACTTGACCTGCATCGCCAGCGTTGCGGAACCGAAGGTCTCTTGCGGCCCCACCTCTGGCGCCACCATCGGCGCTGATTCCGATGCAAACCACAACCTGATCGTCGGCGGCCAGGACCAGTTCGTGCGGCTCGCCACCCAGTCGGTCTCGATCGACAATGGAATCTTCGAGGCCAGCGTCACCGTGCAGAACCTCACCCTCCAGCCCTTCGCCACCACCGACGGCGCGACCCCCAGCAACCGGGGCGTACGCGTAGTCTTCACCCGCGAACCGAGCAACGGCGTGGTAGTGAAGGATCCCGACGGGAGCATGCCGTTGCTCGACAGCTCGCCCAACGTGTACTACCAGTACGCAGGAAACGCCCTGGGAGGGGATGGGATCCTGAGCCAGGGAGAGACGAGCCAGCCCAAGACGTGGCGGTTCGAGTTGAACGGCGCCACCGAGTTCGAGTTCTCGGTCCTCGTCCGGACCTCCGTCCCCGATCCGGTCGGGGTCGGCGTCCACCTGACCGGTTTGACCGCCGGGGCCACTCACACCTGCGGCATGGGAGACGACGGCAATTCCTACTGCTGGGGAAACAACGAATACGGTCAGGCAGGCGATGGGGTCGGCCGAACCCCGCTCACGGTGCCGACCAGGGTCGCTGCGCCGGCGGGGGTCTCGTTCTCGAATCTGAACACCAAGTCCAGGCACACCTGCGCCGACGGCTCGGACGGGAAGCTCTACTGTTGGGGAATGAACTGGGACGGTCAGCTCGGTTATGGACGCGTGAGTTACGACTCGATACCGGACCCGCGAGCAGTCCTCTTGAATCTCCTCCCCGCCGGGATCACACTCTCCCGGGTCGTTGCCGGCTCGGTGCATTCCTGCGCCCATGGTGGCGACGGCAAGATCTACTGCTGGGGCAAGAACCCCGGTACCCTGGGAGACGGAACCAACCAACAGAAGACCGCGCCGTCCAATCCGATAGACATCACTTTGCTCGGAGGGGTGACCCTCACCGAGGTCGTGCTGGGGAGCGGAGACTTCACCTGCGCCTGGGGCTCGGACAACCGGATCTACTGTACGGGCATGAACCAATTCGGCCAGCACGGGGATGGGACCACCGGTGGTAAATTCAGACCCGCGACTCCGGTGGCAGCCGACGGGATCAATGCGGTAGCCCTCACCCTCGGCTTCCTGCACGCCTGCTTGCTGGACGACGCCGGCAAGGCATACTGCTGGGGCAAGAACGGAGCTGGAGAGCTCGGCAACGGCACGAACGACAACAGCTCGACCCCCGTACCGGTGCAGATGGATCACCTCCCCGGCGTGACCTTCACCCGCATCGCCGCAGGCTTCTACCATACCTGCGCAGAAGCGAGCAACGGCAAGCTCTACTGCTGGGGGGACAATCGATACGGCCAGCTCGGGGACGGGACGGCCACGCACCGCAACGTCCCCACCGAGGTCGAGACCGGGCACCTACCCGGAGTGACTCTCTCCGGGGCAGCCCTAGGGCAGTGGCACACCTGCGCCCTGGGCTCCGATGGCAGGTCCTATTGCTGGGGCTACAACCAGTACGGTCAGCTCGGGGTGGGCTACGCTAGCACCAGCATACCGGTGCCGACCCCGGTTGCCGGGACCAGGGCGCCGTCGATCGGTCCCTGACCGCGCCCCGAACGCTATCGTCGGTACTTGCCCCAAACCGCTCCGGATGGCGGCGCCGCCGCGAGCACAGGCGGAGTAGGGCTCCGGCCTCACCGAGGAAGGAGCCCTACTCCCCTCCCACCCTCGCCCTCGCTCCCAGGAAGAAGCTCCGCCTCGGCCCCGGCTCGTAGTACCTCCCTCCGGCGGCGTTCACCGCCAACGCGGCGATGTACGCTGCGTCGAAGAGGTTGTCGACCCCGACGAAGGGCTCCAAGACGACGTCGTCCAGCACGATCCCCCGCGCGCTCCACCTCGCCCCGGCCAGGACGTACCCCGGCGCGCTCGCGGTATTGCGGTCGTCGGCGAAGGTCCTGGACGCCGCCCTACCCCACGCCTCCACCCTCCACTCCCCGCCCTCCAGGGTGACGACCGCCTCCGCCCGGTGCGGGGTGACCCCGGGGATCCGCTTTCCGGCGAGCGACACCCCACCGGCGAGGTAGGTATCGAAGCGAGCGTCGGTGTAGGCATAGGAGATGCGCCAGGCGACGTCGTCCGCGAGGCGCCACTCCCCCTCCACCTCCACCCCCCGGTGCGTGGCCGACCCCGCGTTGCGGAAGAAGGTCCGCCCGGGCGCCTCCGGGACCTCGAACCCCACCAGGGCGTCCCGGGTCCGCGCATGGAAGAACGCCACCTGCCAGCGTCCCCGCGACGCGCCCCCTCCCCCGAGCTCCCCGCGCGCCCCGAGCTCGAGGGAACGCGTCCGCTCCGGCTCCAGGGAGGGGTTGAACCCCCCGGCCCCCTCGGGCCGGTTGGCGAGCTCAGTCGTGGTAGGGGTCTGGAAGGACCGGCCAAAGCTCGCGTACACCCCCACCCCGCCGAGGTCGTAGGCGACGCCGAGCGAGGGGCTCAGCGCGGCCATCCTACGCCTCCCGGAGTCGTCCGGGTCCCCGGTGGTGAAGCGGTCGCGGACGCGGAAGTCGAAGTGGTCGTGGCGGAGGGAGCCGAGGAGGGTGAGCCGCCGGGTGAGGCGGGCAGCCACCTGCCCGAAGGCGCCGAGCCCGGTCACCCACTCGAGCTGGTCGAGGGTGAGATCCCCGCGTTTCCCCGCGACGTTGCGATGGTTCTGCCGGTCGTCGCGCTGCCGGTCCCCCTCGACCCCGAGGGTCCAGTAGAGGGCGCGACTGGCCCCGCCGGCCGCGGCGTCGCCGAGCTCGACCGCGCCCTGATAGACGACACGCGCGCCCCCGGCGCGTCGGGCGAGATCGATCACCTGCGGCGGTGTCGGGTTCTCGACCCGCCGGTCGAGCCCGTAGAGCGCGGCCTCGAGGGTGCCGTGGTCGAGCACGCGTCTCCAGCTCCCCCCGAGCTGGAGCTGCCGGCTCGTCTTCCCCGTCCGCTGCGCGACGTTGTTGGGGAAGGCCATGGCCCGGTCGACGGCGAGGAGGGAGTCGGAGAGGGCGCCGGGGTTCTCGGCGTCGAGGTCGACGAAGCGGACGACGAGGCGGAGGTCGTTGCGTCCGGTCCGGTAGCCCGCGCGCGTCGTCGCATAGAAGTTCTCGGCGCGGCTGTACTCGCGGTAGCCGCCGTAGCGCAGGCGAGTCAGGTCGACGCCGTACCACCCGCCGCCGATGCTCCCGCCGGTCCGGCTCTCGAGCCGTAGGAGCCGGTCGCTCCCGGCGACCACCCGTAGCTCCTGCCGTAACGGCGATCCCGGCGGCTCGATGCTCTCGAGCTGGATGACCCCGCCGGCGGCGTTCCCGTAGATCGACGCCGACGCCCCGCGCAAGACCTCGGCCCTCCCGACCCCGGCGAGGTCGATATGATCGATGGCGGCCTGGCCGTCGGCGAGGGTGGCGGGGATCCCGTCGACCAGGACCCGTACCCCTCGGACCCCGAACTGCGCGCGGGCGCCGAAGCCGCGGATCGCGACGCGCTCGCCGAGGGCATAGTTGAAACGATTGTCGATCTGGAGCCCGGGGATGGCGCGCAGGGCGTCGTCGAGGCCGAGCCCCGGCCCGCCCCGCGCGGCGGCAGTGGCGTCGGTCAGGGAGATCGCGACGGGGACCCGTGACTGGTCGAGGGAGGTCCGCAGCACCGTGACGGTGAGCGGGGCGACCGGGATGGGCGGGATCGTGTCCCCCCGCCCCGCCCTCGCCCCGCCCAGCGTCGCGCCGGCCACGAGGAGGACCACCCGGCCCAGAAACGATGGACTTCGCAGCGCCTTCCTCATACCGGCGGATCAGGTCATCGGCGCCGGCTACCGGGCCAGGAGCGCCTTCGTCTCGGCGACGGCGTTCTCCGGGATCCGCGCCGACCTCTCGACCGGCGCGACCCAGACCTCCTGCTTGAACTGCGTCGAGATCCTCGACCCGAGCTTGCGCATCTCGCGGAGGCTCGGGTGCGCGCCGACGCGGATCCGGTGGTACGTCACATCACCCACCTTCACCTCCGCCGTCCAGACCGGGAGCCCGCGCTGCTCCAGCTTCGTGGCCAGCGCCCGCGCCGCGTCGGCAGAGCGGTACGAGGCGATCTGGACCGTGTAGAGCCGCTCCGAGGGAGTGACCAGCTCTTCGGCCACCGCCGTGGGCTGCGCCGGGGCGGCCTTTTCCGCCGCGGTAGATGCGTCCCCTGCCCCGGCGGCCGCGCCCTGCACCGGCGCCGGCCGGGCGGTGGGGTTGGTGACGGGCCGGTCCAGCTCCGACTTGCGATCGCCGCCGCAGGCAGCCAGCGCCGCCACCGCGGTCAGTACCCAGGCGAGTTGCCGTGACATCCGGTCCTCCTTGATTGGTGGTCGTTCCGCAGGGATCTGGCCCCACCTACTCTAGTCGAGCCAGACCGTCTTCTCCGCCGCCGGGATCCGTGGCTTCGCCGCCGGGATCTCCGCCGGCTCACCCACGCAGACCAGGGCGACGATCCGGCGCCCCTCCTCGACCCCGAGCGCCTCGCGCAGCCGCGGGTCCTCCATGATCGCGCCGGTCTTGATCTGCGTGCCAAGCCCGTTGGCGACCGCGGCGAGCGTCAGGTTCTGGATCGCCATGAAGGTCGCAGCGTAGTCCTCCTCGCGGGTCTCGGGGTCGTCGTCCAGCTTCATCGTCACCGCGACGATCGCCGGCGTCTCGACGGCACCCCGCACCGCCTTCTCCATCGCGACCGCGGCCATCTCCGGATCCTCTATCCGCGCGCTCCGCCTCGCCCCCAACACCTCGCCGTACGCCCGCCGCGCCCCCTCCCCCAGCACGATGAACCCCCACGGCTGCGTCATCCCATGGCTCGGCGCGAAGACCGCCGCCTCGAGAAGCGGCTCGATATCGGCGCGCGTGATGACGCGAGAGGTGAACTTCTTGATCGAACGGCGATTCTTGATAGCGTCGAGCGTGTTCATTACGGTCGGATCACTACTGTCGTGGTTGCACCTGCGGACCGGACGCGGTCCCCAGGCTATTATAAGACACACGCCCGCCCACGGCCAACACGCACCCGCGGCAGCGTCCCGAAGCGCGCACCACCCACCACGAAGGCCTTTACATCGCCATTCAATAGCGTTATTGTTAAGGATTGGCCCTAGTTGCACCCCAACAGGGCCGCCGCCCTGGGCGGGGGCGGATCCGCCCGCCCGAGACATGCTGCTCGCTCTGTGGTACGGATATACTGCACCTCGACGTCAGCACCAATCATGAGGAGTACGTTATGCGTACCACCGGAACGGTTAAGTGGTTCAACGACACCAAGGGTTTTGGCTTCATCACCCCCGAAGACGGCTCGAAGGACTGCTTCGTGCACCATTCGGCGATCCAGGGGAACGGCTTCCGGTCGCTCGCCGAGGGTGACCGGGTCGAGTTCGAGCTGATCATCGAGCCGAAGGGCCCCAAGGCCCAGAAGGTCGTTCGCATCGGGTGATGCGGCCGTCCCGAACCGCGAGAGCGGGAGCCCGGTCCGATACGAATTCGGACCGGGCTCCTCTTTTTCATCCCCGCCCGTTCGCTAGCCGCGACGTTCGTCCACGATAGGTGGCAATGATCTCCCGGTCGGCGGCTCACCCAGCCTGGCCGTACCCCGATCGGCAGTATTTCGTGTGGGAGTCCATCGCCTTAATTTCTGGTACCATTACCGGATCCCGAGTTCGCGGCCGCCGATCGAGGTTACGTCCCACGGCGCGAACTCGCGGCCGGATCGGCAGCACCGAGCTGGATTAGTCCGTACGCTCGAACGACCACTACACGGAGGTTGACATGTCGCTGGCCACTCCACCCGTCGCCCGCGCGACGATGCTGATTCGCCGTCCCGTCGAGGAGGTATTCAACGCCTTCGTGGACCCTACCGTGACTACCAAGTTCTGGTTCAGCCGTGCCACCGGCCCCCTCGCCCCCGGTGCGACGGTGACCTGGTACTGGGACCACTACGGTGTCTCGGGAGATGTCTTCGTCCGCGCGCTGGAACCGAATAGGCGGATCGTCATCGAGTGGCCGACGCCGGTCGAGTGGGTCTTCACCCCCCGAGGCGAGGACGCGACCTTTGTCTCGATCGTGGCATCGGGTTTCACCGGGAGCGTTGACGAGCAGGTCGCGCAGGCGCTCGATTCGACGGAGGGGTTCAATCTCGTGATCTCCGCATGCAAGGCGTACCTCGAACACGGGATAGAACTCCGGGTCGTAGTCGATAAGAACCCGGATGGCGTGGTTGGTGGCGGCTGACGCAAGCTCGGGCCGAGGCCGGGCGCCCCGCAGGTAGTGACAAGTATCACCGGAACAGCAGACCCGTGGCGACGCACGTAGTACTGGTAAACCCTGAGATCCACTGGAACACCGGCAACATCGGCCGCAGCTGCCTCGCCGCCGGCGCGACGCTGCACCTCATCGAGCCGCTCGGCTTCGAGCTCGACGACCGGCGCGTCCGGCGCGCCGGGCTCGACTATTGGAAGCACGTGAACCCGCGCGTCTGGCCGAGCTGGGAGGCGTTCGAGGAGGTCCTCCCCACCCTCGGCGAGCCCTACTTCTTCTCGACGCGCGCCGAGCAGTGGTTCTGGGACGCCCTCCCCCCCGGCGACCTCGGCGACCTCGTCCTGGTCTTCGGGAGGGAGTCGGTCGGTCTGCCGGAGGAGATCCTCGAGCGCTACCGCGACCGCCTGGCCGCGTTCCCGATCATCTCGCCGCACGTCCGCTCGATCAACCTCTCCTCGTGCGTAGCCGTCGCGCTCTACGAAGTACTACGGCGGCGGCTGGGCGGGGAGTAGGCGACGCGGGGCGCAAAACCTGCAGGTTGAGCCACCTCGATCGTGGGGTGGGCCGCGGATCCGCCTCCCCGTCGACTACCGCTAGGCAGGTGCCCGATGCGGCGCAGGCGGCTGCGGGCGGGGCGAGGACCGCATCCGCCGCCACACCCGACGGCCTCGTCCTCGTCGCCGCGGTCCTCCTCCTGGCCGGCTTCCTGATCAAGGCCGCGCTATTCCTGGCGGTCGGGATCCTCCTGCACCGGCTGGGGAGCGTCGACGAATTCGAACTCCACGGCCGGTGCCGGGGGCTGAGAAAGACCGGAATCCTCTTCGCGCTCGGCGGGCTCGCGCTCGCCGGGGCGCCACCGTTCGGTCTGTTCACCGGGAAGGCGCTCATCGAGGAAGCGGCAGGTAGGGTGGGTCACGGCTGGATCGCGGGGGTAGCGCTCTTCTCCTCGGTCCTTACCGGGGGCGCGGTGCTAAGCGCCACGGGCAGGATCTTCCTCGGGCTAGGCCGACCGGAAGGGCTCGAAGAGGAGGCACCCGTCGAGACGCCGCGGCCCGAGACGCGCGGCGCGAGCGGCCGCACCCCGGTGATCATGATCGCCCCCATCATCGCGCTCCTCACCCTCGCCCTCCTCCTCGGGACGCTGCCCTGGATCCCCGAGTTCTACTAGGCCGCCGCGATCCGTTTCCAAGACCGAGGATCATACGTCGACGTCGTACTCCACGGCGCAGCCCCCCTCCCCGCCCCTCACCCGGCCACCCCCGCGGTCTACACGACCGCGACGATCCTCATCGCCCTCGGCAGCACCCTAGGCGCGATCACACTAGCCGCCACCCTCATCTACTACGATCTCTCCGCTATCCCCGGCCCGATCGGCCGCCTACTCTCCGCCGGAGAACGCACCCTGGAATCCTTACACAGTGGCCATGTCGGAGATTACGTGGCGTGGATCACGATCGGAGTGGCGATATTGGGAGTGGTGATGGGTTGGGGGGTCGGGATTCAATTTGGGGATTCGGGGGGCGGGATTCGGGGTCGGGGGTCGGGGGTCAGGGGTCAGGGGGTGTTTGGGATTCGGGGGGCGCGTTGCGGGATTCGGGGGATTGGAGGTCAGGATCCAGGGGTCGGGGGGTGGGCGCCCCTGGGATTCATCGGTTGCCGGGGAGTGCCTGGGTCGGCGGGACGCTTGGGAATTCCTGGAAATCGTCGGGAACCCGGGAAGTACCGGCATCTCCGATATCCGCTATCCGCAACTGCGCGGCCATCCCCACCCGCCCCCCCACCACCCACCGCGCAATCCGCCCACCTATCCCCAAACCCCGCAATGCGCCCCCGAACCGCCGCCCCCTACCCCCTGGCCCCCAAATCCCGAATGCCTACACCGAATCCCAAGCCCCCCGACCCCCGAATCCCAACCCCCGAATGCCAAGAGATTACTAACCCCAAGCGCGGCCCCTCACCACCCCACACTCCACCCCCGCCTCCTCGACCTCACCGGCACTTCCGCGTCCCCCGGCCGCCGTCTCCTCTCCCTCCTCCAATCCTCCCACCTGTGCAGCTGCTCGTAATCGGAAAATGCCGGTTCGATGTCGCCTCGCTCGATCGCCCGTTGCTCCTGCTCTCGGAACTCGCGCCACTCGATGTAGGCGTCGAGAAGGCGGCCGGTCTCGTAGGGGCCGCGCATCTCGAAGTCGTAGTCGTGCAGCTCCGTCCAGGCGGGGTTCTGCGAGAACCAGGGCGAGCCGTTGCGTCGCCTGACCCAGAACGGCTGATCGTATCCCGCCATACGCCCGCCTCCTTTCCGTAGCCACCGAGCGTGTCGGCCCGTAGCGTGCCGATCGAGAACGATCCTATGGGGCAACGACCGTGCCGTCCACCGGCGCCTCCGGCCCCTTCCACCCGTACTCCCGCCAATCCACCCGCCCCCGCGCGTCGAACCTGACACCTTCGCGCTCGAGCAGCTCCCGTTGGAGCGTCGGCCCGGGGAACGGCCCCTTGATCGAGATCTCGCCGTTGCGGTTGATCACCCGCCACCAGGGGACCTGCGGCTCGTCGTCGGGCAGGTTGCGCAGCGCCCACCCCACCCCCCGGGCGGCGCGCGGGTGGCCGAGCATCGCCGCGACCCCGCCGTAGCTGACCACCCGGCCGTACGGGACCTGTCGCACCAGCTCGTATACCCTCTGCGCGAACGACCGCGACATCTCTACCATCGGAGTATCACCTTGCCGAAGTTCCGGTTGGACTCCACGTACTCGTGCGCCGCCCCGACCTCCTCGAACGAGAAGATCGTGTCGAGCACCGGGCGCAGACGCCCCTCGTCGAAGAGCGGGAGCGCCGTCTCGCGGAACGACTCCGCCACCGCGATCTTCTCCTCGAGCGAGCGGGAACGGAGCACCGTCCCGCGCAGGGTCAGCCGCTTGGCGAGGACCGTTCCGAGGTCGAGCTCGGCGCGCCGCCCCGCGACCAGCCCGACCACCACCATCCTCCCTTGCCTGGCCAGCGCGCGGATGTTCCCCGCCAGGTAGGCGCCGCCCACCAGGTCGAGGATCGCGTCGACCCCCGCGCCCCCGGTCTCGCGGCGGACCACCTCGTCGAACCCCTCCGCGTCCCCCGCGCCGTCTCCCGTATCGATGGCGACGTCGAGCCCCAGCCCCCGCGCCCGCTCCAGCTTCCATGAACTGCGCGAGCTCCCGAGCACCCGCGCCCCCGCGACCCGCGCGAGCTGCAGCGCCGCGAGCCCGACCCCACTTCCGACGGCGTGGATCAGGACGCTCTCCCCCGCGCCGACCCCGAGCTGCGTGAAGAGCGCGTCGTGCGCGGTCAGGAACGCCTCCGGGATCGCGGCGGCCTCCTCGAACGTCACCCCGGCCGGGATCGCGAGCGCCTCCCGTTCGTCGACCACGACCGCCTCGGCGTACGCCCCCCCGCCGACGATACCCATCACCCGGTCCCCTGGGCGCCAGCGGGTGACGTCGGAGGCGACGTCGTCTACCTCTCCCGCGTACTCGAGCCCCGGGATCCCCGGCGGGACCCCCGGCGGCGCGGGGTAGTGGCCTCGTCGCTGCAGCAGATCCGCGCGGTTCACACCTACCGCCCGGACCCGCACCCGGATCTGCCCCGGCCCCGGCTCAGGGGTTGGCACCTCCCGCTCCTGCAGCACCTCCGGGCCGCCCGGGGCGGTGATCTCGATCGCGCGCAATCGTGCCTCCTGACATCGAGTACTCGGTATCAAAATGTGATACGGCACCGCGCTGGCTCGCAGCCGGTGCCGTATCAGGTCAAACCGTCCTACCACTCCGACCGGGGCACGACGCCGCCCCGGGCCCCGATCCCGGCCAGGCGAAGCCCGGCCACAGACTCAGGCCAGCTTCCGCTCGACGATGTGGTAGATGAAGGTGAAGAGGAGTCCACCGAGCGCCGCGCCCACCAGCGCGCCCACCCGCGTCGGGTAGGGGTCGTGCGCCACGTACGCGGAGGTCGCGAGCATACCGCCGACGAACGCACCGAAAATGCCGAAGACGAAGGTCAGCACCGGGCTCGTGTTGGGCGAGCGATATGCGAACCGCATCACGGCGGCAGCGGCAAGGCCAAAGAACAACCAGATCAAGAAGCCGGTCACGTACACCATCGTATTGGGTCCTCCAAGGCAATATGCGATTGGCGCAGACGATATAGCGACTGGAACGCCGGACCGCAAGCCCGGGCGGCGCAGCAACGGCGAACTCGACGACGCGGCGCCACGCCCGACCGCTCCGATACCCCGAACATGGACGCACGTATGCCTACCCGCCCGGGATCCCCCAGTGCAGGATCAGGCATCGGATTCAGACCGGCTTTCGCTTCGACGCTGCGCAGCCCTGCGCGGCAGCAACCGCGCGCCGCGCGGCGTTACTTGTACCGGTAGGTGACTCGCCCGCGCGTCAGGTCGTACGGGGAGAGCTCCACCTTCACCCGGTCGCCGTCGAGGACCCGGATGTAGTGCTTGCGCATCTTCCCCGAGAGGTACGCCAGTACCTCGTGCCCGTTCTCGAGCTCGACCCTAAAGGTCGTGTTGGGCAGCACTTCCAGTACAGTACCTTCGATCTCGATCGCTTCTTTCGCCACGACTCCTCCTACAGGGTGAACGAACCACTACACTCTTATTTTATCGCACGATCTCGCGTCCCGCGCAAGCCCGCAATCGCCTGTCCCATCGAGCCATGTACTTCCCGGTGCCGGGGTGCGACATTGGAGCAGGCATCGATCCGAACCCCGGCGATAGCCCGGCCGCAGCCACTCAACCGGAGAGGTACCACTATGAGAGACCCGATGGACAACCCGATCGAACCGGCCCCCTCGCGGTCGGACCGCGGCTCCGACCGGAACGCGCGCGGTTGGCGTCGCGACCGTCGCGGCCGTCCCTTCTGGCGGCGGCGGAGGGCGTCGGACCAGGCGCACGGCGCCCTCCCCGAGGTCCAGGTCCTACAGGATCTCGCCGCCGTGGGCGACGACGCCGACGCCGCGGCGGTGATCCTGGCCCGCTTCGCTACGTTGCAAGTCGTGATCCAGTCGCTGAACGGGATGGCCGCGGGCGCGGCGCTGGCCGACCTGAGGCTGCTCGCGGTGGATTACCTCGCCCCTGGCCCGGCGTTCCGGCCGGGGGAGCGTGAGGCGCTCACCCGTGCCTTCGAGCTCGCCGGCGCAGAGCCACACCCCGCCCTTGCCGATGCGCTCCTCGCGGTGGGCGCCGCGGCCGAGGCCTGGGGTCACCGCGTGGGGAGGGATACCTGCTACCAGATCGCTTACGATCTGGCGGAACTCAAGGGTTGGGACCAGGCCCGGGAGGCCGCGGCCCGCAGCCTCGAATCCTGCCGAGGGTAGCAGGAATCGGTGTCGCTTCGGCGAAAAAATATACCCCCGGCGCGCGGCTACGGTCGCGGCCGGGGGTAGGATCGGTCGCTCGCTCAGTCGCCGGCGACCTCGGCGGCCGCCGGGGCCGGCACGAGGTCGGCCCCTTCGCTCCCCTTCCCGCCGGTCAGCCACGCCATCAGGCGTTCGCCCGCGCGGTTGAAGATGATGTAGGCGCTCGGCACCACGAAGAGCGAGAGGACCGTCGAGAGGCTCATCCCGCCGACGACGGCGATCGCGAGCGGTCGCATCAGCTCGGTCCCCTCGCCGATCCCGAGCGCGAGCGGGAGCATCCCGAGAACGGTGGTGAGGGAGGTCATCAGGATCGGGCGGAGCCGGACGACCCCGGCCTCGACCGCCGCCTCCTCCATCGAGGCGCCGCGTTCCTTGCGGTTCTGTTCGATGTACTCCACCAACAGGATCCCGTTGTTGACCACGATCCCGGCGAGCATGATCACCCCGAGGAGGACCGGCGCGCTGAGCGGGGTGTCGGTCAGATAGAGCGCGAAACCGACCCCGATCAGCGAGAGCGGGATCGTCAGGAGGATGACGAAGGGGTTGATCAGGCTCTCGTATTGGACCGCCATCACCACGAAGACCAGGAAGATGGCCAGGAAGATGACGATGGTGAGCTGGCGGTTGTTCTCCTTCATAGATTCTTCCTCGCCCCCGAAGATGATCCCGTAGCCGTCGGGGAGATCGAGCTCGGCGAGGCGCGCGCGGATCGAATCGTTGACGGCGCTGATCGAGGCAACCTCGGCGTTGTAATCGCCGGTCAGGCGAAGCACGCGGTTCTGGTTCTCGCGCAGGAGCGTCGTCGGCCCGAGCGAGGCGTAGACGTTGGCGACGTCGCGCAGGTAGATCGGCGCACCCCCCGCGGTGGCCGGCGGGAAGAGCGCGACCGCGCCGAGGTCCTCGGGGCTGGTGAAGCTCTCGCGCGGGAACATGACGCGGACGTCGTATTCCCGGTTCCCCTCGGTGTACTTCGTCGCGACGGTCCCGTCCATCGCGGTCCGGAGCGTCTGCCCGACGGCGGCGACGTTGAGTCCGAGGTAGGAGGCGCGTTCGCGGTCGAGCTCGATCGCGAGGATCGGGCTCGCCTCCTCGCTGGACGGCTCGAGGTTCATCAGCCCCGGGACGTCGCGGACGAGCGCCATGATCTCGTTGCCGATCCGCTGGAGCTCGGCGAGGTCGTCGCCCTGGATGCTGAGCGCGATCGGCGACCCCGAGGTAGAGGTCCGCAGCCCGCGGATCCGCGGCGGGCGAACGAAGATCCGGGCGCCCGGGAAGCCACGCTGGTCGATCTTGGCCTGCATCTGCCGGACCCAGGCGTCGGCGGTCATCTTCGGGTCGCGCTGGCTGACCGGCTTGAGCTGGATGGAGAGTGAGCCGCGCCCGGCGCGCTCCGCGGTCGAAGCGCCGAAGAGGAACCCGCCCGCGGTGGTGAAGACGTGCTCGACGTTGGGCATCTCCCGAACCATCGCCTCGATCTCGAGCGAGACGCGGTTGGTCTCTTCGGCCGAGGCGCCCGGGGGGAGGTTGATGAAGATGCTGACGTTGCCGTCGTCCACCTGCGGGAGGAACTCGCTGCCGAGATCGCGCGTCAGGTAGAAGGCGCCCGCCAGGGCTAGGATCCCGCCGCCGAGGACGGCGTAGCGCCAGCGGAGGACGGTAGGCGCGATCCTCCGATAGAGGTTGCGGAGGAAGTCGGTGATCCGGTCGACGAACCGTATCATACGCCAGCGCTCCGCCCCGCTGGTGAACCGGATCTTGGCGAGCTGCGCCGAGAGCATCGGCACGATGCTGATCGCGACGAAGAGCGACGCGGCGATCGCGAAGGAGATCGTCAGGATGAGCTCCCGGAAGATCAGGGCGGCGAGCCCGCTGATCAGGAGGAAGGGGACGACTGCGGCGAGGTTGGTCAGCGTCGAGGCGATGACCGCGGACTGGACCTCCGCCGCCCCTTCGTGCGCGGCCTCGACCGGGTCGCGCTTCCCACCGGAGCTGTGCCGGAAGATGTTCTCGAGCATCACGATCGAGTTGTCGACCAGCATCCCGACGCCGAGCGCGAGGCCGCCGAGACTCATGATGTTGAGGGTCAGGTTACCCAACCCCATCATGACGAAGGTCGCGAAGATGGCGATCGGGATGGAGAGCCCGATGATGAAGGTCTTACGCAGGGAGCCGAGGAAGAGGAGGACGACGATCATCGAGAGGATCGCACCCGCGAGCGCGGCATCCCGGACCGAGTTGACCGAGTTGCGGATGAACCCGGCCTGGTTCTGCGTCGTCACGAACTCGATGTCGCGCGGGATGAAGCCGTCCCGGGCGAGCGCCTGGAGGCGGGCGTCGACCGCGTCGGCGATCGCGACGGTGTTGGCGTCCGGCTGCTTGCGGATCGAGACCTTGACGGCCTGCACACCGTCGAGGCGGGCCCAGAGGCGCTGTTCGCGGTGGAGGTCCTGGACCGTAGCCACCTCCGAGAGCGGGATCCGGCCGCCGTTGCGCAGGGCGATAGGGAGCGCCCGTATCTCATCCACGCTCTGCAGCTTCCCCGCCGTCTTCCCGATCACCTCGCGGGTCGGCGAGGAGATCCGTCCGGCGGCGACGTCCTGGTTGGACGCCCGGAGCGTCTCGATGATCTGGGAAACGGTCAAGCCGTAGGAGCGGAGCCGCTCCTGGTCGAGGATGACCTGGATCTCGCGCTGCAGCCCGCCGGAGACGTCGACCGAGGCGACCCCTTCGATCGTGAGTAGCTGGGGCTGTAACCGGTATTCGACCCAGTCGCGGAGCGAGATCAAGTCGCGGGAGGGTGAGGAGAAGGCGACCTCGTAGATCGGCATCTGCGACGGGTCGAACTTACGGATCGTCGGCGGATCGGCCTCCTCGGGGAGCCGCGCGCGCGCGATCTCGAGGTTCTTGGACGCGTCCTGCAGCGCCAGGTCGATGTTGGTCCCCTGCTTGAAGTGCAGGTTGATCCCGACCCGCCCCTCCTGGATCTCGGTCTCGATCCGGACGACGTTCTCGGTCGGCGCGAGCGCGGCCTCGAGTGGTTTGGCGACGGTCTCTTCCAGGACCTCCGGCTCGACGCCGCTGTTGCTCACCCCCGCGCGGATCTGGGGGTAGACAATGTGCGGCAGCAGGTCGAGTGGGAGCCCTCTCAGGAAGAAGACGCCGAGGACCACGATGACCGAGGTGAGCATCACGGTCCCGATCGGCCGTTGGATCGACCAGCTAGGGATACCTGCCCGGCGGGGCGCTTCCTTGTTCTCGCTCATGGTCAGCTACCTCCCGCCCCGCCGAGTGCCGGCGAGCTCTGTGCACCGGAATCGTCGATCACCTTGCCACCCAGCCCGACGACGCGGACCTGGGCGCCGTCGCGGAGGCCGTTGTTCCCGGCCACTACGACGGGGTCGCCCTCCTTCACCCCGGAGAGGATCTCGACCCGTCCCTCGGAGTTCAGCCCGGTGCGCACCGCCCGGCGGTACGCGGTCCCGTCCTCGACGACGAAGACGGCGGACGAGCCGGCGTCGCCTACGATCGCTGAGGCGGGTACGAGTAGCACGTTCTCGCGGTTGCCGAGCGCGAGCTCGACGCGGGCGAGGAACCCGGCCCGGGCGAGGCGTTGGCCGTCCTGCCGGATCGCGACCTCGACCGGTACGAGCCGGGTGGCGGGGTCGGCGGTCGGGAAGATGCGGCGGATCCTGCCGGTCAGCGGCTGGCCGGGGTAGGCGTCGAGGAGGACCGAGACGGGGTCGCCGGCGCGGAGCTGGACGACGTCGAGCTCCGAGACCTGCACGCGCACGACCATCGTATCGATGTCGGCGATGGTGAAGAGCCGGGTCTGGTTCCCGATGATGTCGCCGGTCTCGACGTGCTTCTCGGTCACCAGCCCGGTGATCGGCGCGCGGATCGTGGTATAGTCGAGTCGTGTCCGGAGCTGTTGGAGCTGGGCCTCGGCCGCGGCGAGGGCGGTCCGATCGCGGTCGTACTCGGCGGCGGTGATGACCTGCCGTTCGCGGAGCCGTTCGGCGCGTTCGAAGTTGGCGCGCGCCATCTCGTAGGCGGCCTCGGCGCTCGCGATCTGGGCCTTGATCTCGCGGTCGTCGATACGGGCGAGGACGGCGCCGGCCTGGACCAGGTCGCCCTCCTGCGCCTCGACGGAGAGGAGCGCGCCGGCCGACTGGCTGTTGATCCCCACGGTCCTGATCGGTTCGACGACGCCGGAGACCGTTATCCGTCGCGCGATGTTCCCGACCTCGACCGGCGCGACCTCGACGACCGCGACGCGGCCGGCGCGGCGCTGGCCGCCGGCTGCCTGCTGCTGCGGTGCCGGGTCGTCTTTACCGCAGGCGGCGGCGGTGGTCGCGATGGCTGCCGCGATGATCACGGCCCTGGTCCACGTTCCGCTGGCGTGCTTCACCGACCGCACCTCCTGTCCATCATCCGGGTCGATATTCATCAGTTGCATTGTTCAGCCATCCTCTCCGATACGCCCGCCGATGACTGCCTCGAGGCGGGCGACGGCGACGCCGAGGTTCTGCCGGGCGCGCACGTGGGCCGCTTCGGCATCGGCGAGTGTGATCTGCGAGGTCTGGAGCTCGACTATCGTCGCGACCCCGATCTGGTAGCGTTCTTCCTGGACGCGCAGGTCCTCTCGTGCAAGTTCGACGGCGCGTCTGGCGATTTCTACCCTCCGTTCGGCCGCTTCGATCGCGGCGGCCGCTTCCTCGATCTGGGCCTGGAGCGCTAGCTCGGCGTCACGGGCGCGGGCGCGGGCGGTCCGCTCGGCGGCCAGGGCCCGGGCCGCCGTCGCCTCGCGCTGGAAGCCGTTGAAGAGCGGGAGCGACGCCGTCACGCGCAAGCTCCAGCTCCGCTCCCGCGGCGGGAACTGGTACGAGAACCAGTCGTAGCCGCCGGTCAATCGAATCGAGGGGAGGTAGGCGCCGTAGAGGGCCCAGCGGGTGGCGCTGCGCTCTTCCAACGTGGCGCGCGCGGCCTGCAGGTCGGGGGAGCTCCGTTCGCCGCGGCGGTAGAGCTCGGCGCTCGGCGGGAGGGCCGGCGCCCGTTCGGGGAGACTCGCCGCCTTCGGCGCGGCGCCCCCTTCGATCCCGAGCAGCCGGCCGAGCCGGAGCTGCGAGGAGCGGAGCGTCGTCTCCGCTTCCAGCACCGCGATCTCGGCGTTCCCGACCTCGATCTCGGCGCGCAGCACATCCGAGCGGGTAGCGGTACCTACCTCGAGCCGGGTGTTGGCGAAGTCGAGCTGCTGCCGCGCGCGCTGCAGCCGCTGCTCCGCGACGCGCACGAGCTCACCGGCAGCGACCGCGTCGTAGAAGGCCGTGGTGGTGTTCAACACCGTCTGGTAGTGCTGCGCGCGGTACCCCGCCTCAGCGGCCCGTACCCGCGCCCCCACGCTCCGGTGCTGGAAGAAGCGCCGGCCGCCGCCAAAGATCTCGTACGACGCCGACGCCGCGGCGGTGTAGCTCTCCGAAACGAGTTGGCCGGTCGACTGGTCGAAGCGCTGATTGCTCGAGTTGCCGTAGGTAGAGTTGACGGTCAGCGTCGGCAACCAGCTCCCCCGCGCCTCCCAGAGATCTGCCTCGGCGCTCGCCACGGCCGCTTCCGCGGCGACCGCCGCCGGATCGTGCTCGAGCGCTAGCCGGATCGCCTCTTCCAGGGTCACCGCCCGGACGCCGCCGCTCAGCTGCGCCTGCGCCGGACCAGGGATCATTGTCAGTGAGAAAACGAGGAGAATAAGGGCAGGACGCCACCAGCTTCGCATCGACTTCGATCCATCCGGGTGATCGCTGTGGAAAACAGAATGTTGGGACTTTTATGTAAGACGCGCAAGTGACAGGAAGTGTTGGGTCGCGGGTCGGGGATCGGGGATTCGTTGGGCATTCGGGGGTTGAGATTCGGGGGTCGGGGGGTGGGCTTCCTCGGGATTCGTCGCGCTCGTCGGATTACCGGATTGGGCAGGATCCGTTCGAGGTGTTGACAGTGCCTGGCAATCTCTGGGGGATACCGGAATGCCCGGGGATCCCTTCCCATGTAGCCATCCCAGCTCCAGCGGCTGGAGGGACTCGACGCCAGTGCGGGAATCCCTGCCCATGCAGCCCGCCCCACCCCCCACCCCACCACGCCCGCGCAGTCCGCCCACCCCACTCCCCCGAATCCCGAATCCCAACCCCCGAATGCCTAGCAGGAACACTTCCTGCTCTCCATCGACCTGCACGCCTGTACGACATTGGAGGTCGGGATGAAGAACGGCGGGATCATCGGTGATTTGGCGAAGGGGGCGGTGGCGGGGGCGGTGGCTAGTTGGGTGATGAACGGGGTCACGACCTATATGTACAACCGCGAGGATGAGGGGGCGCGGGCGCGGGAGTTGGCGGTGACGGGTGGGGAGACGTCACTCAAGCGCGCGGCGGTGAAGGTGGCGAAGTTGGCGGGGATCGAGCTGGACGAGGAGCGCAAGCGTCGTCTGGCGATGGGGATACACTGGGCGATCGGGATCGGCACCGCCGCGGCGTACGCGGTACTGCGGCGCCGGGCAAAGTGGGCGGAGGCGGGGCAGGGGCTGGGGTTCGGAACCGTATTCTGGCTCGTCGCCGACGAAGGGCTCGTCCCCCTCCTCGGGCTGAGCGAGGGCCCCCGGGCCTACCCCTGGCAGAGCCACGCCCGGGGGCTGGCCGGACACCTGACCTTCGGCGTGGTCACGGAGACCGCGCTCGACCTCCTCGACCAGGTGGCCTGAGACCAGAACGAAGTAGGCGGGCCGCCCCCAACGACGGCCCGCCCATGGGATCACCAGATCAATCCCCCAGTGCAGGGATCACATTCGAGATTCCCCAGCCCCGGGTCATCACCCCCGCCCCCCCGAATCCCGACCCCCTAATGCCCAGCGATCCCCTAATCTCTCACCTCCTCGCCAATGCCAACGCAAAATCCCCCACCTCATCCGGCCACCACCGCTCCAACTCCAGCCCCGCCTCGGCGAAGAGTGACTCGACCCGGGCGCGGTCGTACTTGCAGCTGATCTCGGTCCGGATCGTCTCGCCCGGCCGGAAGTCGTAGAACCCCGCCCCCGGGATCTCGACCTGCTGCTCCGTCGACGAAACCAGGTGCATCTCGATCCGGTCCTCGGCGGTGTTGTAGAAGGCGCGGTGGCGGAACGCCGAGAGGTCGAAGTTCGCGCCCAGCTCGCGGTTCATCACCGCGAGGATGTTCAGGTTGAACTCCGCGGTCACCCCCGCCGCGTCGTTGTACGCCCTTTCGAGCCGGGCGAGGTCCTTCTTCAGGTCGACGCCGAGCAGGAACCGGTCTTCGGGGCCGAGCAGCTCCCGTATCCGTCGCAGCAGGTCGACCGCCGCGTCGGGCTCCAGGTTACCGATCGTGCTCCCGAGGAAGGCGTAGAGCCGGGGAGCCGGCAGCTCGTCGTTCGGCGGAAGCTCGCCGGTGAAATCCGCGACGAGCGGGCGGATCTCCACCCCTGGGTACTCGGTGCGGAGCCGGGCCGCCGCCTCGGCCAGCGCGGAGACGCTGACGTCGAGCGGCTGGTAGACCTCGATGCACCCCACCTCGCAGAGAGCGTCCAGGATGACCCGAGTCTTGGCCGAGCCCCCCGAACCGAGCTCGAGCAACGAGCGCGGCTGGCAGAGCCGTGCGAGCTCTGGGGCCCGCACCTCCAGGAGCGCCCGCTCCGCGCGGGTCGGGTAATACTCCGGCAGACGGGTGATGTCTTCGAAAAGTTGCGAGCCGCGCGCATCGTACAGGTACTTGGTCGGCAACACCTTCTGCGCCTGCGCCAACCCCTCCGCGACCTCCACCCGCATCCGCTCGACTCGCCCTTCGACTACCTCGCCGCTACAACACTCCTCCCCCCCGGCGAGCAGATAGCCAGGAGCGGAGCAGGTTGCAAACGGCATGGTAGTCATGGTGACCTCTGTTTGGTTGGATGATGAATACTACTCCCTGGGCACGGTCTGCCTCGATTCGATGCATACCGTGTCGAAAAGCAAACGCTGCGCCAGGGAAGTGTGTGCAAAGAAAGCTGGTACGGCCGGGCCATCAAGTCAAGGCGGGACCGGCCGATGATCTGGAATGGTCCGCTTGGTACCGGAACCGTGCACCTCGTACGGCAAGCGGGAAACGGTGTGGATGTACTACAATATGGGCCGCGCCACCATGATTCCGTCCTGGGTCGCGATCCCCTTCAGCCGCTCCGCCAGCGGGAGTTCGCTGATCTCGACCACCTTCCCCACCAGCGGCGCGTGCATGAGGTGCACCCGGCCATCGATCCGGATCGCGATCCCGGTGTGCGCGACGTCGAGCCCCTCGATCGTCGTCGTCATGGCAATGATGTCCCCGTCGCGGATCCGGTCCTCGACCCTGGCGATGCGGTCCTGCGGGATGTAATAGCGGGTCCGCTGGTCGAGCGCCTTCTCGATCTTCGTGATCGCCGCGAGGTTCCCGGCGTCGGCGAGCTGACGGTAGGACGACGGGTGCTTGGACATGAAGTCGACCCGCCCGGCCCGCCGGACCCCGCCGAGCTCCTGCGTGACGTCGCGGACCACGCCCTTCGCGGCGTTGTCGTGGATCCATTCGCTGAAGTAGTGCAGCCGGCTCGGATAGCCGTCGAGCACGCCGCCGCGGTAGCGGATCCGGATCAGTTGCGCCTTGAAGGCATCGTAATCCGCGGTGCGGGCTTTGACGAGCCGCGCCATGGCCAGCACCGACTCGACGTAGGTCACGCAGTCGAACTCGCGCAGGTTGACCACCAACCGTTCCGGCCCCTCGGGGTCGAGGGTCCCGGGGGTGTACTTCGCCCCGACGAAGGTCCGGCCGAGACGTACCACGATCTCGCCGAGCGGGAGGGTGTCGAGCCGTTCGGCGAAGGCCCAGCGCATCCGCTCCTCGAAGACGGCGCGGTCGGGGTCGACCACCCCCTGCCGCGGCGCCTCCACGACCACCGCCTCCCCCACCGCCACCGCTTCGCCGGCGGTCGCGGCGGGCTCACCATCCCCGGCGAGGATGGCCAAGCCGAAGGCCGCGGGGAGCGGCGTCGCATACATCAGCTTACGGACTCGAGGGTGCATGATCGTGGCCTGCTGGTTCCAAAATCGTCCGACGCCTATGAGTTCACCGAGTATACCGGGAGCCCGGCAACCGGCTACACCGTGCCTCCGCCTCCCTACCCTCGCCGCTCCACCACCACCTCGACCACCCGCACCCCGCTCTTCTCGAAGTCGAGCGTCAGGTCGAAACGATCGCCCTCCTTCAGCTCGCGCGCCAGGTCGATCAGCATCAGGTGGTACCCCCCCGGCTGGAGGCGCAGCTCGCCGCGCGGCGGGACCGAGACCGCGTCGACCTGGCGCATCCGCATGACCCCGTCCTCGACCACGCTGAGGTGCAGCTCCACCGCGCGGGCGACATCAGTCCGCGCCCCGACCAGCCTGTCATCCTCGCGGCCGCGGTTGCGGATGACCAGGTAGACCGCCGAGTTGCCGCCCGCCCCGTGGTGGCCGGCCATCGCCGCGTGATCCGCGCCGTGGGCGGTGTGATCGGAGTGCTCGGTGTGCTCCGAGTACGCGCCGGGCTGCGCCGGGTCGCCGTCCTGGGAGTGGTGCTCGTGGGTGGCGTGCTCGCCGGTCGGCCCGAGCGCCGGGCGGGCCCAGGGGGACTCGATCTCGATCATAGGCCCCGACGCGCTCGCCCCGCCGCAAGCGCCGAGCGCCGCCAGGGCGAGCGCAGGTGCGAGCCACGTACAGGCGCGGCGCAGACCAAATTTCTTGAACGACCCGATCATTTCGATTATATCCCTCCACTCACTGCCGCAACACGAATCTGAGGTCCGAAGCCACATCCGCGGCCTCGACGTTGTAAGGCCAGATCAGGCGGACCCCGCCGCGCCGGTCGATCACCGTCACGTTGGCGGAGTGGTCGACCAGGTACCCGGTCGCCCCGGAGCCCTCCGCCTTGGCGTGGTAGATCCCGTAGGCCGAGGCGACGGCGTCGATCTCCTCCCGCGTCCCCGTCACCCCCAGGAACGAGGGGTGGAAGGCGCGCGCGTACTGCGCCAGCTTCTCGGGGGTGTCCCGTTCCGGGTCGACCGAGACCATGATCACCTGGACCCGCTCGGCGTCCTTCCCCAACAGCTCCATCGCCTGGCCGAGCCGCACCATCGTGGTGGGGCAGACGTCGGGGCAGAAGGTATAGCCGAAGAAGAGGACGACGACCTTCCCCCGCAGATCCGCGAGCCGGACCGGCCCGTCGGCCGAGGTCAACTCGAAGTCGGCCGCCGGGAGCGGGGGCTCGAGGTAGGTCCCGTGCAGCTCGCCGCGGCCGGCACCGACCCGATTCATGGCCAGGAACCCGGCGGCCACGACCAGCGCGGCCACCCCGATCATCAACAGCAGACGTGGCTTCATCCCGATCACCTCGTGGGGTAACAGGCAAAGAGGTGCGCCGCCTCGTAGGCGAGGCGACCGATCCCGGTCGTGGCCCGTGCCTCCCGGACCACGAGCTCGATGTCTCGCAACAAGCGGTCGGCACCAGGGATACGGTACCTGTACTCGGCCCGTAAGATCCCCCAGCCGTCCACGATGAAGACCGCGGGGTCGAGCCGGTACCCACCCTCGTCGTCGGGGCCGTAGTAGACCCGCAGCCCCGCGCCGACCAAGTTCTTGAGCGCGCCCGCCTCCCCGGTCGCGAACCGCCAGACCGCGGGGTCGGCGCCGGCGGCGGCCGCCGCGCGGCTCAAGACCTCCGGGGTGTCCCGCTCCGGGTCGACCGAGATCGTGACCAGCCGCACCGGCACATCCCCCGGCCCGACCACCTCGCCGAGCCGCGCCTGGACCTCGCGCAGGAGCGCCGTGGTCGCCTCGCACCGCGCGCCGCACCCGGCATAACCGATCGTGTAGACGACGACGTTCCCCCGCACCCCCTCGCTCGTCAGCCGCGCCCCGTCCTGGTCGACCAGACTGTAACCTGGCGCCAGCGCGATCCGCGGCAAGACCCGGATCGGTTGGAGGATCGCAAAAGACAACACCGCCACCCCGAGCAGCGCCGGGATGGCGATGAGCCAGTGCATCGTCTTGCGTTTCATCTCCGCACACCCCCGCACGACAAAGGTGGAGCAGAACAACCCTATTCGCAACTTAGCCCCCCGCGCGGGGCCGGGGGAGCGGGAGATGCCCGAAACAGGGTCGGGGATTCCCCTACTACTCCGCCTTCACCAGCGGGCTCTGCGCGTAGAAAGCGACTCGGTCGATCCGCCGGCCATCCATAGCCAGGACCCGGAACCGGCCGCCGGCGACCTCGACCTCGTCCCCGACCCGAGCCACCCGCCCGAGCTGGCCGAAGATGTAGCCGCCGATCGTATCGTAGAGATCCTCCGGGAGCCGCAGGTCGAAGCGCTCGTTGACCTCCCAGACCGGCGCGGCGCCCGCGATCCGGCACTCGCCCTCGCCCACCTCCTCGAACTCCGGCGGCTCGAGCTCGTGCTCGTCCTGGATCTCGCCGACGATCTCCTCGATCAGGTCCTCCAGCGTGACCAGCCCCGCCGTCCCGCCGAACTCATCCACCACGATCGCCATCTTGATCCGCTCGCGCCGCATCTCCCGGATCAGCGACTCGACCGACTTGCTCTCCGGGACGAAGGTCGCCGGGCGCATCACCGCCCGTAGGTCGGTCTCGCCGTCGCGGTCGGCGCGCCAGAGGTCGCGCGCCAGGATGATCCCGACGACGTTGTCGATCGTACCCTCGTAGACCGGGATCCGGAGGTGCCCCTCCTCCAGCATCGCGTCCTTCGCCCCCGCCACCCCCGCCTCGACCGGTACCGCCACGATCTGCGTGCGCGGCGTCATCACCTCCCCGACCCGGACTTCGCCCAGCCCCATGACGTTGGCGACGACCTTCCACTCGTCCTCCTCGAGCGCACCCTCCCGCAACCCGATCTCGGCCATGACCTCGATCTCCTCGCGGCTGACCGTCGGCTGCGCCCCCTCGGGGGGAGAGAAGATCCGGCCGAACCAGGAGAGGGGGACGAGGATCGGCTTCAGGACGAAGACCAGCCCCCGCAGCACATAGGCCGCGGGCACGGCCAGCGTCTGCCAATACGCCGCCCCGATCGTCTTGGGGAGGATCTCCGAGAAGATCAGGATAGCCAGCGTCAGCAGCGCCGAGAAGAGCGCGACCCACTCGTTGCCGAAGACCTGCAGCGCCAGCGCGCCGCCGATCGAGGCGCCGACCGTGTGCGCGATCGTGTTCAGCGTCAGGATCGCCGCGATCGGCTCGTCGATCCGCGCCCGCATCTCCGCCCACAACGCCCCCGCCCGATCGTTCTCCCGCTCCTGCAGCAGCGCTATGTACGCCGGCGTCATCGAGAGGAGGACCGCCTCGAGGATCGAACAGATGAACGAAACTACCAGCGAGAGCCCGATAACGGTGACGAGACTCACCATCCGCTCACCTCACCCCACCGGAGGGAACATGCGAGCACGGGTCCCCGGACCCGAACGGCAAGACCGCCGCAGTCGAGCCTCCGGAGTACCGGACCGGCCGGCACCAGGGCAGCTCGATGCTCGCCGACGATGATCGATTGTCGTGTTGAGTGCTCGCGACCGGCACCGCGTGGGAATACGCGCGGTCGACGAACGACGGAACGAAAGGATCGACACCGGCACGGATCAGACGCACCTCGACCCGCGCCCGGAAGCCATCGTGGATTCGGGATCTGGAAGCTGGGCGGAACACCCCAGGACGCCGGCTGGCCAGCTTCGGCCGGCCATTCGTCTGTTGACTGGCTGCTCCGCGCCACCCCGGTCTTCGGACCCGGCCGTGCGCCGGGTCTATATGGTACCGACCGAGATCGCGGAGCGCCGTAGATGGAGGTCGGTCACTCACATATTCAATATAATACCGCGCCGGGCGAGGTTCAAGTCGGTGTGAATGGAACATTTCCCCCGTCCCGCCAGTACTTCGCGGATCGGATCCCGTCCTCTCCGGCAATAGTTCTCGAGTACTCTGACAGATGAATTCGATACGGCTCGCGCTCCTCTTCGCGGTCTTCAACCTGATCGCCCCCGGGGGCGGCCCGCTCCGCGTGATACGGGTGACGCCGACCACCCCCGCCAACCCCGCCGCGGAGGTGACGGTCACCTTCGACCGGCCGGTGGCCGGCGGCTTGGACAAGACGGTGGACGCGCGGTCGATCTTCTCGATCACCCCGGCGGTTCCGGGGACGGTGGAGTGGCGGGACCCGGTGACGCTGCGCTTCACCCCGTCGTCTCCGCTGACCCCTGGCGCGAGCTACCGGATCCGTATCTCGGCCGATTTCCAGGCGATGGACGGGAGCAAGCTCGCCGGCCCCTACGAGGCGACCTTCCGCGTCGCCTCCCCGCGGGTCCTGGCGGGCGAGCCGGCCAACCCGCACCGCGTGGCACGGCACCTCCCGCCGACCCCCACCTTCGCCCTCCTGGTCAGCGCCCCGGTCGAGCCGGCGCTGGTCGAGCGGATGACGACGATCCGGCTGGACCAGAGCTGCGGCGGCGTGACCGTCGGGGTGCGGGTGAAGGGGGTCCGCCCCATCGGCCCCGACGACTCCAACTACTTCCAGTATCTGGGCTACGAAGGCCCCTACCCCCGCGACCCGGAGCGCGACCTGCGGCGGGTCGTCGAGTTCGAGCCCGCCTCCCCGCTCCCCCTGGCCTGCCCCGGCGCGCTCGTCGTGCCGCCGGTGTTCGACGAAGAGGAGAAGGTGCGCGGGGAGTGGAAGATCCACACCTACGAGCCGCTCCGGTTCGTCCGGGCGGGGTGCGGCTACGGTAGGTACTGCCCGACCGGCCCGGTCCGGGTCGAGTTCAGCACCCCGGTCAGCGGCGCGGAGCTCCTGCGCCGGGTCCGGATAGAGCCGGGGATCCCGTACTCGGTGACCGACACGACCGCCGAACAGGCCGTCTGGACGCTCATCGCCAAACTCGAGCCGCGCCAGCACTACGCGGTCGTGGCCGACAGCGCGCTGACCGACGTCTTCGGCCAGCGGCTGGGGACGGTCGCGGTCAAGGCCTTCGCGACGACGGGGTACGCGCCGAGCATATCATACGAGTACGGCCGGCTCCTGGTCGAGCGGGACGGGCTCCGCACCCTGGCGGTCCAGCACGTCAACGTCGACTCCCTCGAAGTGACGGTCGCGCCGGTCCCGGACTCGCTCCTCCACGCCTTCCTGGGGCAGAGTTGGGGGTGGAACATGCCATGGCAGAGGCTGGTCCGCGCCGGCGCCGCGCGACGGTGGCTGGTCGGGGTCCCGAACTCCCGGGACGACCGGCGGGTGACCGGCGTCTCGCTGGTCCCGCCGCCCGGGACGCCGGTCGTCAATCCGGCCGCGACCCCCAACGGCGCCCACCCGGGTGGCCAAGCCCGCGGTGGGTCGCCCGACGCGACGTCGCCCATACCCGCGCTCGGCACGCTGCTCGCCGTCACGATCTCGAGCCCGCAGCTCGATTCTCTGGAGCAGCGCCACCGCCCGATCGCGCTCGTCCAGGTCACCGACCTCGCGGTGCACGCGCGGGTCGGGATCGACCGGGCGATGGTCTGGGTGACCGGCGTCGGCGACGGCCGGCCGCGCCCAGGAGCCGAGGTCACCCTCCACGACTCCAAGCACCGGGTCCGCGCGACGGGCCGTACCGACCGCGAGGGGCTGGTGAGGTTCGACCGCTTCGAGGCTTATCCGGACGAGTGCGAGCCCGGGAACTGCGACGACTTCGAGGGCTACGTCGTCGCCTCACTCGGCGACGACCGCGCGATCGTCGGGATCAACTCCTACGACCCGGATCTATCCCCCTGGCGCTTCAACGTCAACTCCGCCTGGGGCACGCAGCGCGAGCCCGCCGCGGCCGCCGTCTTCACCGAGCGCGGGATCTACCGTCCGGGCGAGTCGGTCTACGCGAAGGCGATCGTGCGTGAAGGGCCGCTCGGCGCGCTCCGCGTACCCCGCGGCGACTCGCTCCGCTGGATCTTCAACGACCGCGAGGGTGGCGTCATGCGGGAGGTCACCGTCCCGCTGAGCGAGTTCGGGACCGCCGACCAGCGGGTCGAACTGCCGCAGGGGCTCCCGCTCGGTTATTACGGGATCCAGATCCAGACCAAGAAGGACGGCGCCTGGCGCACCCTCGCCGAGACCCACTATCAGGTCGGTGAGTACCGCCCACCGGAGTTCCTGGTCGACGTCGAGACCGCGCCCGCCCCACGCTTCGCCGGCGACACCGCCGACGCCCACGTCTCGGCCCGCTACCTCTTCGGCGCGCCGCTCGCCCACGCCCCGGTCTGGTGGCAGGTGCGCCAGCGCCCACTCCAATCCTGGGAGCTGCGGCTCCCCGGCGCGGAGGGGTTCCAGCTCGGGAAGGGTTACAGCTGGTGGGACGACGACGGGGATCATTACGGCCCCCGTCTCATCGCCAGCGGCGCGGACACCCTCGACGCCGCGGGTAGGTTCGACCTCCGCGTCCCCCTCACCGAGCCCCTCGACGGACGCGCCGCCAGGGTCCAGCTCGTGGCGAACGTGACCGATGCCAACCGCCAGACCGTCGCTGGGGGCGGCACCGTGATCGTGCACCCCGCCGCGTTCTACATCGGCGCGCGGGTCGCCGGTTCGGATTACTTCTGGACCGCCGGGAAGCCGGTCCGGGTCGAGGTGATCGCGGTCCCGGCGAGCGCCGCCCCAGACGACGAAACGCGCGCCCCGCGGGGTGCGGCCGCCGCCGTAGACCCCGCCCGCATCGACGGGGTGGAGGTCCGCGGCGTCGTCGTCCGCCGTGAATGGCACACCGTACGGCGCAACCGGGGCGGGGTCATGCAGGAGGTCGGCTCGTGGGTGCAGGACACCGTCGCGACCTGCACCGTCCGCACGCGCCGGGAGCCGGTCCCCTGCGAGTTCACCCCCCGGCTCGGCGGGTCGTACACCCTGACGCTGACCGCTACCGACGCTGCCGGCCGCACCGCGACGACGACCCTCTCGCGCTGGGCGTCCGGCCCGGGGTGGGTCCCGTGGAACGACGAGACCAAGCTCAAGCTCGACCTCGTCCCCGACCGCGAGCGCTACTCCGTAGGCGACACCGCCACCGTCCTCTTCGCGTCGCCCTTCACCGACGCCGAGGCCTGGGTCACCGTCGAGCGGGAACGGATCATCGAGTCGCGGCGGATCAAGATCACCGACGGCGCGACGACGCTCCGCTTCCCGATCACCGAGGAGTACGCGCCGAACGCCTTCGTCTCGATCGTCGTGGTCCGCGGGCGGAGCGCGCCCCCAGGGCCGCTCGACGACCCGGGGCGCCCCGCGCTCCGCGTCGGCTACACCGAGCTCCGCGTCACCCCCGAGGTCAAGCGCCTCTCGGTCGACGTCGCGCCGCTCCGGCCCGAGTACCGCCCCGGCGACACCGCGCGCGTCCGGGTCCGCGTCCGCGACTCGGGTGGCCGCGGTGTGCGCTCCGAGGTCACCCTCTGGGCGGTCGACGAAGGGGTGCTGGCCCTGACCGGGTACCGGACCCCCGACCCGATCGACCTCCTCTACCCGCCGCGGGGGGTGGCGCTGCGGCTGGCGAGCAACCTGACCTCGGTCGCGGCGCAGGTCCCGGACGGGCAGAAGGGGAAGCGAGAGCCGGGAGGCGGGGGCGGCCAGGACATGACGGGGATCCTGCGCTCGCGCTTCGAGTCGACCGCCTTCTTCCTCGGCTCCGTCGTCACGGATGCGTCGGGCGAGGTGGTGGTGGGGGCGAAGCTTCCGGACAACCTCACCACCTTCCGGGTCATGGCGGTTGCGGTCACGGCCGGCGACCGGTACGGCCAGGGCGAGTCCGACCTCCTGGTCACGCGCCCGCTCATCGCGCGGCCGGCCCTGCCGCGCTTCCTCCGCGCCGGCGACGAGTTCGAGGCGGGTGTCGTCGTCAACTCGAGGCTCGGCGGCTCGCCGCGCGTCAAGGTCGAGGCGCGCGCGGATGGGGTCGGGCTACGGGGTAAGAACTCGCGGACGGTGACCGTCCCGGGCGCGCGGGGTATCGAATCGCGCTTCGCCTTCCGCGTCCCTGCCGACGCGGGCGCGACCGACGGGAACCCGGCCCTCGGCCCGACCGGGACGGCGGGCGACAGCGCGCGCTTCCAGTTCCGGGTCTCCTCGGGGAAGGAGGCCGACGCGGTCGCGATCGCGCTCCCGATCCGGGAGAGCTACGCCCCGCTCGCGCAGACGGTCGCGGGGATGCTGCGTGACACGGCCACCGTCGTCTTCTACCTGCAAGACGACGTCGACCCGGCCCGCTCCACCCTCGAGATCAGCTTCGGCGCCTCGCCGCTCGCCTTCCTGCGTGGGGCGAGCCGGACGCTCCGGGTCTACCCGTACGTCTGCACGGAGCAGCTCACGAGCATCGCGCTCCCGTTGCTCGCGCTCTACCGCGCCGAACGCGAGTTGGGCGAGGCGGGGCTCGCGGGTCCGCAGGCGGCGCGGGAGATCGAAGCGACGGTCAGGACGATCATAGACCGTCAACGCCCGGACGGCGGGATCGGCTTCTGGAGCGCCTCCGACTGGAGCACCCCCTGGCTGACGGCGTACGCCGGCCGCGTCCTCCTCGAGGCGCGCGCGGCGGGGTTCGCGGTACCGGACACCGTCCTCGCGCGTATCGCCGACTACCTGAGTAGGTCGCTCCGCGAGCCGCTCCGGCTGGAGGGGGCGGTCACGCACTGGTTCGGCTCGCTCGCCCCCGAGCTCGGCGAACGGGTCGCCGCGGCCGATCTCTTGAGCCGCATGGGTCGGCCGGAGCTCGCCGCGGAGAACGTCCTCCTCGGCCAGGCGTCGCGGATGCGCTGGGAGGACCGGGTCCTCCTCGCCGAGGTACTCTACCGGAGCGGCCGGCAGGCCGAGGCGCGCGGGCTCCTCGAGCACGTGACCGCCGAGGTCCGGATCGAGGGCCGGCTCGCGGTCCTCCCCGCGCCCGAACGCGGCCACTACTTCACCTCGACGATCCGACCCGCCGCGCGCCTCCTCGACGCGCTCCTCACGATCGAGCCGGACAACCCGCTCGTCGGGCCGCTGGTCGAGCGGATCGTGGAGCTGGGGCGCGCCGGGGTCGCCCGGCCGTGGAACACGCAGGACTATGGCTTCGCATCCCTCGCGCTGATGCGCTATGAGAAGCGGCGCCGCACCGCGGGTGAGTCGTCGGTTCGGGTGGCGAGCAGCGGCCGTACGATCTTCGACGCGCGGGTCGGGGGTGGCGGCGCGGCGTCGGCACAGACCCGCACCGTACCGCTCCAGGGGCTCGTCACCCGCGACGCCCAGGGGCGCCCGGTGGTCCAGCTCACGCTGAGCGGGGCGGGGGCGACGTCGTCGTACTACTACCTCACGGTGCGCGAGGCGCCACGCGGGGTCCAGCTCACCCCGATCGACCGGGGGATCCGGGTCGAGCGGTGGTACGAGGATCCGCGGACCGGCCAGCCGATCACCTCCATCGCGGAGGGGGAGCTGGTCCGGGTCTGGCTGCGGGTGACCGTGCCGGCCGAACGGAGCTTCGTCGTGATCGACGACCCGCTCCCCGCGGGGCTCGAGGCGGTCGACCTCTCGCTCCGCACCGTCAGCCCCTTCGGCACGGGTGAGGACGACGTCCTCGGCGCGCTGGGGGATACGGCCACCGGCGCGCGCTGGAGCTACGGCCGGTGGGACTCCGGGCTCTGGTCGCCCTTCGACCACAAGGAGCTCCGCGACGACCGCGTGATCTACTCCGCGACGGTACTCTGGCCCGGGAGCCACACCGCGACCTACCTCGCCCGCGCGACGACGGCGGGGACGTTCCTCTACCCGCCGGCGACGGCCGAGGAGATGTACAACCCCGGGGTGAACGGGCGTACCGGGGGTGGGAAGTTCGTCGTACAGGCCAGGAAATAGGAGCGGTGGGGACGGCGGCGAGCGCGGGGGTGGTGGAGACGACGCTGTCGTGCTCCCCACGCACTCGGCGGAGTGCCATGCCCCGCGGCGGCTGTCCGACCCCACCGCGGAAGTAGCAGCGCGATGAGTCCGAGGAACGACACCAGTAACCCGGCGCCCACCGGGGAACCCGCGGCCGACCGGCGCAGGTGGCCCAGAATATTCGCTGTTTTCTATTTCCTGCTTTCTCGCGTCGATCGCCGCCTCATCTGGACCGCCGCCGCGCTGGTGACCCTCCCCACCTTTGCTCTGACCGCCTGGCTCGCGCTCCCGCTCCCCGCAGAGATAGCCAACCCCGGCCCGGTCCCGAGTCTGACGCTCGAAGACCGGCACGGCCTCCTGCTGCGCACCACCCGCGCGGCGGACGGGAGCCGCGGGGGGTGGGTCCCGCTGGAGGAGGTCGCGCCGACGGTGCTGCAGGCGTTCCTGGCGGCGGAGGACCACCGGTTCTTCGAGCACCGGGGGGTCGACCTGCGGGCGGTGGCGCGGGCGGCACGGGACAATCTGCAGGCGGGACGGATCGTCTCGGGGGCATCGACCATCACGATGCAGACCGCGCGGCTGCTCCGGCCCACCCCGCGCACCTGGCACGGCAAGGTCGCGCAGCTGTTGTGGGCGCTCAAGCTCGAGTGGCACCTGGACAAGGCTACGATCCTGGAGCACTACCTGAACCGGGTCCCGCTCGGCCAGGGGGCGGTGGGGGTGGCGGCGGGGGCGTCGCTCTACTTCGGCGCGGACGCGCGCGAGCTGAGCCTCGGCCAGGCCGCGCTCCTCGCCGCACTCGCGCACGCACCCTCCCGCGACAACCCGCTGGTCAGCCCGGAGCGCGCGCGGCGGCAACGACGGCGCGTCCTGGAGCAGATGGTCCGCCGCGGGTACGCCGCCCCGGCCGACCTCGAGCGCGCCGAGCTGGAGCCGGTCGCCCGGCCCGGCACCGCTGGCGTCTTCCTCGCGCCGCACTTCACCACGCGACTCCTGCTCACCGCCGCGGAGGGTGGGCTGGCGCCCGGCAAGGGCGAGGAGGCGACGTCGTCTAGTATTGTGGGAGGCGTACCCGCGCCGTCCGGCCAGCCGGGGACCCACACCCTGACCGGCACCTGGCGCACCACCCTCGACCTCGAGCTCCAGCGTGCCCTCGAGGCCGAGGTCCGCCACGCCATCGCCAACCTGCGCGACCGTAACGTCCGCCACGCCGCGGTCGTAGTCCTCGACAACCGAACCGGCGGGATCCTGGCGTGGGTCGGCTCGCCGGACTTCTGGGCGGAGGAGAGCGGCCAGGTCGACATGGTCGTCTCGCCCCGCCAGCCGGGCTCCGCCCTGAAGCCCTTCCTCTTCGGCCTCGCCTTCGACCGCGGCTACACCCCCGCCACCATCCTCCCGGACCTGCCGCGGACCTACCAGACGGCGACGGGTCCGTACCAGCCCCGCAACTACGACCGCCGGTACCGCGGCCCCGTCCGCGCCCGCGTCGCGCTCGGCAGCTCCCTCAACGTCCCGGCGGTCGAGCTCGCCGCCCGGCTCGGACCAGCCGCGCTCTTGCATACCCTTCACGCCGCCGGATTCCGCTCCCTCACCCGCGCCGCCGACCACTACGGCCTCGGCCTCGCCCTCGGCAACGGGGAGGTGACGCTCCTCGAGCTCGCCAACGCATACCGCGGGCTGGCCAACGGCGGCGTCTGGACGCCGGTCAGGTGGTCGATGCACGAAGCCGCGGTAGACGACGTCGCCCGCCGACGCTTCCTCTCCCCCGGCGCCGCCACGCTCGTCCTCGACATCCTGAGCGACCCCGCGGCGCGCATCCCCGGCTTCGGGACCGAGACCCCGTTCGACTTCCCCTTCCCCGCCGCCGCCAAGACCGGGACGAGCCGCCACTTCACCGACAACTGGGCGGTCGTCGTGACCGGGAACTTCACCGTGGCGGTCTGGGTCGGGAACTTCAGCGGGCAGCCGATGCAGGGGGTCAGCGGGGTCAGCGGCGCGGGGCCGCTGGCCTACCGCTCGGTCCTGGAGACCGCGCGCCGCTACCCCCCCGGCCACCTCCCCACCCCCGAACAGGCCGGCGCCCGCCCGCTACCCGTCTGCCTCCTCTCCGGCCTCCGCGCCACCCCGAGCTGCGCCTCCACCATCGAGTGGTTCCTCCCGGGAACCGAGCCCACCCAGCTCGACGATTGGGAACGGGACGGGCGCATCATACTGCCGGCCGAGTACGCGGAGTGGGCGGCCAGCACCCCCAGCGCCGGGGAGGTGATCCTGGCGGCAGACGGCGAGGCGCGCACCGGCCATGCGGTGGGCGGGGATCCGGCCGAGAAGGCGGCCGGCAAGGCGCCGGCCCCCTTCCGCATCACCTCACCCCTCGCCGGGGACGTTTACGAGATCCCGGTCGGGATCGACCCGCGCTACGCGACGATCCCGTTGATCGCCGCCGGGGGCACGGGCGAGGTGCGCTGGACGGTGGACGGACGGCCGGTGCGCGGGGCGCGCTGGCGGTTGGTGCCGGGGGAGCATGTGATACGGGCGGTGAATGGGGATGGGGTGGTGGATTCGGTGAGGATAACAGTGGTGAGATGACCGTGTAGGAGCGCCGCCGTCCCCCCCAAGCACTACTTCTTCAGCCTCAACCCCATGTGCGTCTCGAGGTACTCCAGGATCGCCTCCGCCAGCGCCCGGGAATACGCCGCGCGGTTCGAGGCCGAGTTGCGCACCCCCGAGCTGTTGTGCTCGATCTGCACCCCGTCGATCACCCCGCCATCCCGGGACCCATGCCGCACCGTGCTGTAACCGCCATTGAAGTATGGATCCCCCGAGAGCGGGGCCGGATCGGACTTCGACGGCACGGCGGCATAGCCACGCCGAGCCAGCATCTGACCGAAGCTCGTCTCCCCTTTCAGCAGTTCTACGAACCCGGCGGATCCGGTCGTGGCCAAAGTCCTGATACTGCTCTTGTTCACGTACTGCGCCTGGCCCAGTTGCGCGTCGTTCAGCCGTAGCTCCGCGGCGGTCAGGAGATACCCCAGCTCGAGGCGCTGCTTGGTGTGGCCGTGGCCGTGCATGTCGATGTAGAAGCCGCGGTTGTACGACTGGCGCGCGATCTCCCGCGCGGTCTCGATCCAGCCGTGGTACTCGTGCCACGCCCGCTCGGCGTACACGTTCCCCTGCGCCGCCTCGACTATCTCCCGGTTCGCGTCTACCTTCGTCCGGCGCAGGTGCATCAGGATCACGTGCGGACGCTTCCCGGTCAGCTCCTGGAGCGCCGCGGCGGTCCGCAGCGTCACGTCGTGCAGCTCACCGTCCCTCACGGTGGTCCCCCAGGTCCGGTTCGGGATCTCCGACGGGGTGAGGGTCCCGGCGTGCGGCGACGAGAGGATGATCGGGAGCTCGCCGGGGATGTACTCCACGTACTCGTTCCGGCCGAAGTACGAGGTGCCGGGGACCGGCGCGGTCACGTTGGCGGTGAATTCGACCGCGGCGTCGGCGATACTCGCGCGCAGCCGCTGCACCCCCACGACCGCGCCGGGCTGCCAGAGGACCGTGGCGATCCCGTTGGCATCGCTCGTGACCAGCGTATCGTTCACGGTACCCGCCCCCGAGACGACGCTGAACCTGACGGCTACCCCGGACGCCGCGAGACCAGCGCTCTCCACCCGGACCGAGGTCGCGAGCGCCTCGCCGAAGATCGCGCTGGTGTCGGTCCTGGTGTGCGGCCTCAACTCCGCCACGGTGAGCCGCACGGTCGAGACCGGGACCGGGGCGTACCGGTTGGCGCTCACCCCGATCCCGAGCTGAGAGGCGTTGTCGCCCCGGCCCCAACAGTAGACCTTACCCGACCTGGTGAGCCCGCAGGTGTGGTAGCGGCCGACGCCGACGAAGTCGAACTCCTGATCGGTACGGACCCGGACCGGCACCCGGCTCGACTCGGTGTCGCCGGTCCCGAGCCGCCCCCGGTCGTTGCTACCCCAGCACCATGCCTCGCCGTTCGCCTTGGTCGCGCAGGTGTGGGCGTAGCGCACCGAGATCGTGGTGAACTCGTGCTCGCCGAGAACCTTCCGCGGGGTACCAGTAGTGTCGATCACCCCGGCGCCGGTCTGGCCATTCCCACCCACACCGAAGCAGTAAGCGTCGCCAGCAAGGGTGAGGGCGCAGGTGTACGCGGAGCCGGTCTCGATCGTCGCGAACTTCTCGCTGCTCAGGATCGGGGTGGGGGTGAGCAGCGTGTGGGAGGTGGTGATCCCATCGCCGGAGCGGCCGAGGTTGCCGTTGCCCCAGCAGACCGCCACGTCGTCGGTGGTGATGGCGCAGGCCTGATAGTAGCCGGCGCTCACCCATTTGTACTTGTAGCTGCCGTTGATCTTGGTGGGGACGGTGGTGTTGCCGCTCGTCGTCCCCTGGCCGGTCCTGCCGTTGGCGTTGCTACCCCAGCAGTAGATGTCGTTCTCGAGCGAGAGGCCGCAGGTGAGTGCCATCCCGGCACGGATCGTCTTGAACTTGACCCCGCCCCCCACGGCGACGGGACTGTACTCGTCGTCGGTCCTACCCGTCCCGAGCTGGTAGCTGCCGCCCGCCCCCCAGCAGTACGCGTCGTTGGTGGGGGTGATGGCGCAAGCATGGCTCTCCCCCGCGCTGATCGCCGTGAAGGTCAGCCCCCCCGCCACCGGTGTCGGCGTGCCGCGATCGCCCCCCACCCCGATCCCTAGCCGGCCGTTGGCGTTCGAGCCCCAGCAGTACGCCTTCCCGCCCTGGTCGAGCGCGCAGGCGAACTCGTGGCCGACCGCGAGGGACTTCGCCTCGAGGGCGATCCCGGGCACGAGGTCGTCCTCCGCCGGGACCGTCGCGCTCACCCCCACCACGAAGGTGAACGCCTCCACCGTGGGCGCAACACTCCACTCCCAGACCTTCCCCGCGGAGCTCTGCCCAGGCGCCAGTAACCCTGCGTACCGGAAATACGGCTGCCCCGTCCCGGTGAAGTCGTCCACACCGTCGGCGTTCTTGACCGCGACCCCGCCGCTCCCGGCGGTAACCACCGGGCCGCCCGCGAAAAAGATCCGGACCCCGTCGGGGTCGGCCACGGCGCCGTCGGCCGTGCCGAGCGGCTGCGACAGGTAGTTGCGGAGCGCGATCTGGGCGCTGAAGACGGCGGCGCCGGCGTCGTACTTCACATCGGTGGACTCGAGGTAGACGTACTTCCCCTGTCCACCGATGAGCGCCCTAGAGCCCCCCGCCCCGAGCGGCTCCTCCGATCCGCACGAGAGCGTTCCGGTCCGGATATCGGCTTGGCAAACGATAGAGGTATGGGCCCCGACCTCCCCTGCCACGGGCCCGAGCGGCTCCTCGTCTCGCGCACACCCGGCGAGTGAGGCAGCCGTCAGAACCAACCAACCGACAGCCCGAACCTTCATCGCTTCACCTCCTCATACCAGATCCGGTAGATCGGGCAGCGTTCCGGCGGGGTGTACTCCCCTTCCGCTCCAGGCGCCCTGGTCGCGGGTCCTCCTCGCGGGGCGGCGCGTGCCGCCCCTGCGGGGTGTCCGCTCCCTCCTGCGCAATTCCGCTCCAGGGGAGTACCCTGCCTACGCTACAGGCATTGCACAGCAGTATTCGGTTTCATGAGGCAGGTTTCCGCAGCTGCAGCCCCATGTGTGTCTCCATGTACTCCAGGATCGTCTCGGCGAGGACGCGGGCATACGCCCTGCGCGACTCGGCCGAATCACGAACCCCCTTGTTGTTGTGTTCGATCTGGAGCCCGTCGATCACCCCGCCGTGACGCGATCCATGACGGACGGTGCTGTATCCTCCAGTGAAGTATGGCTTCCCGGCGGGATGCGGCTCCGACTTGGACGGGACCGCGCGATAGCCGCGGCGGACCATCATCTCCCCGAAGCTCTTCTCCCCCCGCAGCAACGCGGCGAGCCCACCCTCGGTCTGCGATGCCAGCAGCTTGACGCTGCTCTTGTCGACGAGCCCCGGATCGTTCAGTTCGGCATCCGACACCGCCAGCTCGCTGCCCCGGAGCAGGTACCCCAGCTCGAGCCGCTGCTCCTGGTGACCGTGGCCGTGCATGTCGATGTAGAAACCACGGCCGTGCGTCGTGGACACGATCGCCCGCGCGGTCTCGATCCAGCCGTGGTACTCGTGCCACGCCCGCTCCGCGTGACGGTTACCCTGCGCCGCTTCGTCTATCTCGCGGTTGGCGTCGAGCTTGCGCCTACGCAGGTGCATCAACACGACGTGCGGCCGCTTCCCGGTCAGCTCCTGGAGTGCGGCGGCGGTCCGCAATGTCACGTCGTGAACGTTCAGGTCCCGCGCCGTGACCCCCTGCGTCCGGTCCGGGATCTCGTCCGGTAAGAGCCTGCCGTCATGAGGCGAGGAGAGGATGATCGGGAGCTCGCCGGGGATGTACTCCACGTACTTGTTCCGGCCGAAGTACGACTTCCCGGCCTCCAACGCCGCCACCTTCGCGGTGAACTCGACCGCCGCGCCCGCCACCCGCGCCCGCAGCTTCTGCTCGCCAACGGTCGTACCCGGCACCCAGTAGGTCGTGGCGACACCATCCGATCCTACCGTGATCACGGTGTCGCCTACGAAGCCGCCACCCGAGACGACTTCGAACTCGACCACCGCCCCGACCGCCGGTCTCCCCTGCCGCTCCACCTTGACTTTCGCCTCGACCACCTCCCCGAACACCACGCGTGCCCCATCGCCCGCGACCCGCGTCAGCCGCAACTGCGAGGTGTCGGAGATCACGCTCACGCCGGGGACGAACGCGTCGACCCGGTTCGACCAGGTCGTCTCCGCGCTCGCTGGCCGCGCCGCGACCGACACGACACCGGCCAACACTAGCGCCACGACCGGGAGCCCCCGGCACTCCATAGACTTCACCATCGGGAACCTCGATACTCTAAGGAAGGATATCGCTCAGGACGACGCGTAAGCCGCGTTCTCGTCGATGTAACCGTGCGTCAGGTCGCAACCGTAGGCGGTTGCCATGCCGTCGCCGAGACCGAGGTCCACCCGGATCTCGACCGGGTCGCCGCTCAGCAGCTGGCGCAACGCGCCGTCCTCGAACTCGACCTTCCTGCCACCCTCCACGACCTGCGCCTCGCCGATCCAGACCCGCGTCCGCGCCGGGTCGACCGCGCAGTCGAAACACTTCCCGATCGCCATCAGGATGCGGCCGACGTTGGGATCGGCGCCGTACGCCATCGTCTTGACGAGCGGCGACTCGACGATCGAGCGCGCCACCTTCCGCGCCTCCACGACGTCCTTGGCCCCCGCGACCCGCACCCGCAACAGCTTCGTCGCGCCCTCGCCGTCGCGCGCCAGCATCTCGGTCATCCGCGTGCACGCCGCGAGGAGCGCCCGCTCGAACAGCGCCTCGTCCACCTTCCCGGCAAGGCCGTTCGCCATGATCACGCAGGTGTCCGAAGTGCTGGTGTCGGTATCCACCGACAGCATGTTGAAGGTGACGTCGACCACGGCACGGAGCATCCGGTCCAGCGTCGCGGCCGCGAGCTCGGCGTCGGTGAAGATGTAGACGAGCATCGTCGCCATGTTCGGCGAGATCATCCCCGCACCCTTCCCCACCACCGTCAGCGTCGCATCCCCCACGGAGAGCGAGATCGCCTTGGGGTAGGTGTCGGTCGTCATGATCCCCTCCGCGCCGCGCAGCGGATCGGTCTGCAGCTCGGCCTTCATCCCCTTCAGCCCCGCCTCGATCTTCTCGATCGGGAGCTGACGACCGATCACCCCGGTCGAGCTCATCAAGACCTCGGAGGCGGGTACACCCAGCTCCGCCGCGGCCAACTCCCCCATCCGCCGCGCGTTGCGCACCCCCTCCTCACCCGTCGCCACGTTGCTGATCTTGCTGTTGACGACGACGCCGCTCAGCCGCCCGGCGCGGATCAGCTCCCGGCCGACGATGATCGGAGCGCCCGGGAACTGATTACGGGTGAAGACCGCAGCCGCCGCGGCCGGCACCTCGGAATAGAACAACGCCAGGTCCGCGCCCTCCGGCTTGAGACCGCAGTTCCTGGCAGCACACGAGAAACCGCGCGGCATGCGCGCACGTTCGTGGAAGCTGAATTCGTCCACGTCGACTCCCTTCCTGCTCCGCGGCCGAAGCTCCGGCCATGTCCCTACGTGGTGATGAGTCTCTGATTATACAAGGGTGAGGACGCGAAGGGGAGGAGTGGCAGCAACATCCGACCCGGGGCCACGTTACAGAGCAGGGCGCCCCGGGATCCCCAGGGCGCCCCACGGTACGCCGTCGTCCCCGCCAGGCCTCAGGCCTCGCCGATCACCACCCGCTCGATCCCCCGACGGGCGAGGAGGTAGTCGGTGAAGGTGGTGCGGGCGGGGAGAGGTGGGGTCGCTTCCACCTCACCCCGGAATGGGGCCGCGGCGATGAACCGGACCGTTACCTTCGCCACGGGGGTCGGCCGCAGAGCGGTGTCGTAGTAGCCATTGCCGATCGTCCCCAAGTCTCCCGCCCCCCAGCAGTAGACGGTGTCGTCGTCTCCCAGTGCGCACGAGTTCAGCGCGGCACCACGCGAGATGGCGACGAACTTCACCCCCGCCGGCATCGAGACGGCCACCGGGATGCTGCTGTTGCTCGAGGTGTTGTTGCCTAGGTAGGACTCGCCCCAGCAGTACGCATCGCCGTCGGTGGTCAGAGCGCACGCACCGATGGCGGCGCTCACCCGAGTGAAGGTCTTCCCTGCCGGAGTCTGCACCTCGATCGCATTCGGCGACTCCCCGCCGAGGAAGGAAGGATTGCCCAGCGCACCGTTTCGGTTGTCACCCCAGCAATAAACCTTCCCTTCCGTGGTGACGGCGCAGGCCATCATGCTCCCGACGCTGAAGTCAACCACCTGCTTCCCCGACAGGCTGGAAACCCGGGTGGGGGTGTTGGGGTGGTAGTCGAACTGCCTCACCCCGTTGCCGATCGTGCCATACATGTCGCTGAATCCCCAGCAGTACAGCTCCCCATCCCCGGTCAGCGCGCACACCGAGCTATAGCCGTCGCTGACGTTGGAATGGCCGGCCTCGATCTTGACGAATGTCTTCCCCTCCGGCATCTGGACGGGGACGGGGGTGGTCTGGGGCGATGTGTTGGTGCCGTTGCCGAGGCCTCCGTACCGACCTTCCCCCCAGCAATAGGCCAGCCCATCGGTAGTCAGTGCGCAGGTGATGTCCCTCCCCACGTCTACCTGGGAGAAGGTCTTCCCCACGGGTCGCTGTACCCGCACCGGCGTGGTGGATTCGTACCCGCCGCCCGCACCGAATCGCCCGGAGAAGTCAAAGCCCCAGCAATATATCTCACCCGAGGCGGCGAGCGCGCACGCGTGGGTGCGCCCGGCGCTCACCGACACGAATGTCTCTCCCGCCGGCGGGGATTGCAGCTCCTGGGGGATGGCGCGCGTCCCGCCAGCCGTGGTACCCAACTGCCCACGGTCGTTGTAGCCCCAGCAGTAGACCTTCCCGTCCGCCGTCGTCATGCACCCGAAGTAATAACCCACCGAAACCGACGTCGGCTGCTTGGAAAAATCTACCGGTGCCGGCACGCCACTGTACCAGCTCCCCGGTGTTACACGGCCGAGCGGCTGCCCCGCTCCGTTGTAGCCCCAGCAGTAGACCTCACCAGAAACCGCCGTGGCGCAGATGTGATCCTCGAGCGCGCTCACGGATACGAACTTCGGGTTGTCGGGGACAGAAATCTCTACGGGGGTCGGGGACTCGGAGACACCCGGCCCTAGCTTATCATACCATCCGCCGACACCCCAACATGCCACCTTGCCATCCGAACGGACCGCGCAGGTGGTCTCGAAGCCCGCGGAAATCGCTTCGTACTTCACCGATTCCGGGCGGTCGACCTCTACGGGAACGTTCGTGTATCCCTCTGTCGCGCCGTTCCCGAGCCTCCCTAGCTCCGCCGACCCCCAGCACCAGGCGCCCCCATCCGTGTCCACCGCGCAGACGTGGTCCTGGCCCACCGAGATGTCGCGGAACCTCTTCCCCGCAGGCATCACGACAGCCACCGGCGTGAGACCGTTGCCTACGGTCGCGCCACCATCGCCGAGTGCGCCATACTGGTTCCTGCCCCAACAATATGCCTTGCCCTCGGTCGAGAGTGCACAGCTGTTGTGGCGGCCGACCGAAACCTTAACGAACTTAACCCCTTCCGGCATGGTGACGGGATACGGCTCGTGCCTCGAGTAGCTCGTGCCAGTTCCCAGCATCCCGTCGATTCCCAACCCCCAGCAGTAACCATCGCCTTCGGCGGTGACCGCACAGACGTGGAACTCCCCCGCGTCCAGGGAGACGAACTTCTTCCCCTCGGGCATGAACACCGGCAGCGGAGTGGCCATCGTGGTCTGGCCAACGCCTCGCCCGAGCTCCCCGTCGAGCGAGTACCCCCAGCAGTAGGCCACACCGTCCAAGGAGAGCGCGCAGGTGAATCTGTATCCCACGGCCACGGACGCGATCTTCACCCCCGGGGGGACGGCGACCGGCGTGGGGTTGAGCGCCGCCGTGAACGTCCCATCCCCGACCTGCCCGTTGCTGTTCGAGCCCCAACAGTAGAGCGTGCCGTCGAGCGCCACGGCACAGCTGTGAAGCTCTCCAACTCCTACGCTGTTCACGGCGAAGGCGAGTCCGCGTCCAATCTCCCCTTCATCCAACACCTGCGCCGCCACGTAGACCGAGAAGGTGAACTCCTCCACACTCGCGGGCGCATGGAACTTCCAGCGCTTCGGACGCGATGTCTGGCCCGGCGCCAACATCGCGTCGTATTGGAAGTACGCTTGGTTCGCGTTCGTAAAAGTGCCGGTGCCGTCCGCGTTCGCCACCGTCACCGCACCGTTCCCCTTCTTCACGGCGGGCGCACCGTGGAAGAAGACCCGCACGCCATCACGATGCGCATTCGATGCGTTCAGCATCCCGAGTGATTGCGTCGTGACGTTGCGCACCGTCACGTCGGCGGAGAGGGTGTCGTCGGCATATGTCGTGTTCGTCGCTTCGAGGATCAGGTATCTCCCCTGCCCCCCGATCAGCGCCCCGGATGCCCTCGTCGGCGCCCCACCCTCCTCGGTCTCACAGACGACGACGCCCTCGCGTACCCCTACCCGGCATTCCACCGCCGCGAGCACCTCGTACCCCCCGCCCCCGAGCCGCGGCCCGAGCGGGATATCTTCAGCGAAACACCCGGAGACCAGCAGCGATGCCAACACCACCGCCGATACCCCTACCGTCCTCCTATACATACGTCGATCACGCTGGGCAGGTCAGATGAAACGCCATCGCCTTGCACCTCTTCGCATCGTGGGAACGACTGCGTTGCGTCGCGGAACGGTCGGTGTGGAGTAGCCTGTTTGGAGAGTTGGCTCGCCGCAGCCGACCTTCTCGACGCCTATGCACTATGAGATTAGATGACCCCGATCTGGAGAAGTTCCCGACATGGAGAGAGCAATCCCAATATTGTGCGCGGTGACGTTCGCCGTCAAGATCTAGTGTGCCAACCGTATTCGGGAGATATACATCCCGTTGTACTCGGGCAAGTTTCAGCATGGACGCGCACCCCGAGCCGACCATGGCTCCGCCGCCCCCACCCCGCCCCCGAGCGGGTTGGCGGCGACGAAGACATACGGATCCACACGCGTCACCCTGACCGGACGCAGGGCGGTGTCGTAGTACCCGTTCCCGAGCTGTCCCCTGTCCCCTACCCCCAGCAGTATATCGATCCGTCCAGCGCCAGGGCACAGCTACGGTTCTCCCCGGCGACCACACCCCGCGCAGCTGCACGATCACCCCCAGCGCAGGCGCCAGGCGCGCGCCCCGCAGCTATACGTAATGGACAACCCCGTCGCCAGATCGCGATGGTGCCCTGGTCCAGTGGAATATTCGGTCTGCAGTGGTCCGTCGGCAGGAACGGATCGCTACCGTCGACGTTCGATTCCGATTGTAGCTAAGAGGATCGGTCGCCGCCTGACTTGGTCCGCTGTACCGGGCACGCCAGCCGCGACTCTGGGGAAGAGGCTAATAATTATTACTCGCACCTCAAGCTCTGTCAAGGAAATCAAAACCTCCGACCCTGCCGGCCCGTCAGAGTCAACTGTTTCCTTGCGCCTGGCGTGGTCCTGTGGTATTGACAATAATATTGCCCACCTCGGCCGCGGCACGCGCCAGCGGTAATCCCCCGAGGCGGGCGTTTCATCACGACAACGTCGTTTCGACCTGACGAATAGGATCCCAGATCGCTTTCTACCCGGAGGCGTCATGTCCAACGTACACACAGCCATCGATGTCCTCGCACCCCCTTCGACCATCGCGCCCGCGCCCCTGAGCGCCAAGTTCTTCCGTGGCTCCTCCATAGCCCTGGTCGCCACCGTCTGGCTCAGCGCGCTCCTCTTCGGCCTCTACATCCTGGCCTTCTACGCCGATGCCCTCTTCACCGGGGAGATGGTCAGATGGAACCAGGTCCTCCCGGGGCTCTACGATCCCGACGCGCCCGCGGCGACCGCGGGGATCGGCCTGCACTTCGCCACCGGCGGGGTCGTCTTGGTCCTCGGCTGCATCCAGCTACTCGGCAAGGTGCGAGATCGCTTCCCGACCCTCCACCGCTGGATCGGCAGGATCTACGTAGTCTCGGCGTTTCTCGCCGGGGTCGGCGGGCTGGTCTTCATCGTCGGCAAGGGCACGATCGGCGGGACGGTGATGGACATCGGCTTCGGCCTCTACGGCGTGCTCATGGTCGTCGCGGCCGCCGAAACCTTCCGGCACGCCCGCGCCGGTCGCCTCGATACCCACCGCGCCTGGGCACTGCGCCTCTTCGCCCTCGCGATCGGCTCCTGGCTCTACCGGATGGATTACGGGTTCTGGATGACGTTGACCCGCGGGCTCGGACACACCAGGTACTTCAACGGCCCCTTCGACATGGTGATGGCCTTCTTCTTCTACCTCCCCAACCTAGCCGTCGCCGAGGCGTTCATCCGCGCCCGCGGCGTCACCGTGGCGCCGAGCATCAAAGTCGCCGCCGGTACGGTATTCATCCTCGCGGCCCTCTTCCTCGCGGTAGGTACGTTCTACTTCACCTACTTCTACTGGGGACCGGCACTGGTCCACTGGATCGGCCGCTGATACCGAATACGACTGTTTTATGCCTGGAGCGTAGGTACGGGATTCGGGATTCGGCATTCGGGATTCAGGGTGGTGCTGTGCTGGAACGATGTCTGAATAGCCGAACTCGGTATGAGACCGCCTGATACCAAATCCGGTAGCTCGGGGATCGGGCTGGGTGTACTCCCCTTCCGCTCCAGGCGCCCGGTCGCGGAGCCTCCCCCGCCCGACCCTTCCCCTCGGGTCCTCCAGACGGGGCCGCCCCTGCGGGGTCTCCGCTCCCTCCTGCGCAATTCCGCTCCAGGGGAGTGGACGCCCCGCCTACGCTGTAGGTATCGAGCGGCCGTATTCGGTATTCACCCCGACTCGCCCGCCCCATCCCGACCACTGCCGGCACCCGGGCAGGGGCGGGCGCCACTTGCATCCCGCTCACACCTCCCCGATCTTCCGTTATAGATTCAACACTTCTCATCCCAATGAAGTACGACGACGATACCTCTACCGTACCCGTGCGACCTCGCATCCGCGGCCACACCCGCTCCCGGACGATGAGTCTCGCACCCAACCCGCCGGCCGAAGCGCTCCTACTCCGTCGCTGGGCCCTCGCTCTGCTCGGATCCGATGCCGGCCCCGACGAACGCACCTGGCAACACGCCCTCGCTTCTTCCGCCGAGGGGTGGAAACTCTTCCTCGCCCGGGAACGCTGTGCCAGCCCCCTCCAACGGCGGCTCAAGCAGACCGGCGCGATCAACCGCCTCCCCGAAGCCGCCACCAGGGAGTTGGGCACCAGCGCACTCAGCGACCTCAAGCGCGTCCTCTCCGTCCGGTCGCACCTGGCCACCCTCGCCCAACTCGCGCGGGAACGGGGGTGGTGGATCGCCGTCCTCAAGGGCGGGGTCGCCGTGGCCGAGGGCGAACAGATCTACCTCGCCGATCTAGATGTCCTGACCAGGCCCGAACAGGCCTTCGAACTCGCCGACGCCTTGACCGCACTCGAGTACGAATCCACCGGAACCGACCGCGTGACATCTCGCCACCTCGCCGCCCGGTTCCAGCCCCACTCGTTACCGGTGGAGATTCACCACACCATCAAGGTCCTCGACGCCATCGACGAGGTACGCGCGCGCGCCGTCCCACTCGAGGCTCTGCCGCCCCTCCGGCAGCTGGGGCCGGCGGATCACCTCCGCTACCTCCTCGTACACAGCACCGCGCAACACCCCGAGCGCGCCGGCCGCATCCGCGACCTACTCCTGGTCAGCCACGCCCTCCGCAGCTGCACCCCCGCCGATCTCGCCACCGTCGAGCGAGACCTTGCCGATCACGACGAAGCGGCGACGATCAGGGAGACGATCCAGGCAGCACGCGCGCTTCAGACCCGCGCCTGGCACGCGGACCCCTTCGAGTACCAAGCCCTCTGCGGCTACATCGCCTTCGAGCGCCCCAAGCGCGACGATGTCGAAACCCACATCGTCGCCCACGGGCTGAACCTGGCAATAGCGCGACGTTCCTCGTGGCGCCAGTTCCTGAAGTACCGCGCCCGCCCCTCCAGCATCGACCACGCAAGGCCCATCGCCTGGCTCCGGCGCCACCTCCCGCCGCTCGCCACCGTGGCCAAGGACATGATCTTCCTCCCCTCCTTCCTCGCCGCCGCCCGCATCGCAGGCAACATCCGGCGGGAAGCGACCAGGATCCTCGATTCCATGGAGCGTATTTCGCTTCAGACGACGAGCTCGGAGCCACCCGCCTCCAGGCAACGGACCAGCCGCGCCGGATCCCGGTAGGTGTCTAGCCCGAGTACGAGTCGATAGGCAGGATATAGGGATACTTCGGATAGGAGCTGTAGGAGAGCGGTCGAGCTACCCCGGTCCACCACCAGCCAAGGGGACTGCCGCACCAACCCGGCGAACGCTTGCGCAGCGGTGATCCTCTCCAGACGGGTCTGCTCATCCGGCCGGACCACCGGGAAGAGCAGCCCACCTAGCTTCGCGGACCGGCGCCAGCGACCCGGCCCCAAATCCGCCGCCTCCACGGTACGACGTCGCCCGGTCGATTCGCCCCGCTCCCAACCCTCGTCGAGATGGAAGGGGCGCGGCCAACCCTCCACGCCGACCACGCCACCCTCCCGCGTGAGGACTATCGTATCGTCCGAGAGATAGTCCCACCCCGCCCTGATCAGGTTGATCGTGGTCGTCGACTTCCCCGACCAGGCATCTCCGGCCAGGATCAGAGCGGAACCGCCCGGAGTCACCGCCGCGGCCGCATGCATCGGCGTACGGCCGAGCCGGCCGAGCAATAACCCCGCGCTCAACGTGAGCATCGAATAGAGATCGACCTTCTCGGCCGGATCCGCGCCGGTCACAGCCAGCCGCGCCTCCCGCCCGACCAGATCGACCACGCCCCCCGCCCCCCCGGCCGCCCCCCGCAACACCGCCCGCTCCCCACCCGCCGGGAGCCAGAGCGTCACCGTGCCCAGCGTGAGTAGCGGCCGGTCGACAGGTGCCTCGCCCCCGGCAGTGCCACTACGTAGAACACGAATAACGGCCAACGCCCCAGCGGGGCGTGGCCGTTCGACTGGAATTCGCGGCAACCAGCGCTCAACCCAGCTCGCCAACTCCGGGTCGAACTCTAGTAGGAGTCTTCCGTCGGCCAGGAGCGAACGTTCTATTGACCGCATAAGCGACGCTGCAGTCACCTACCAGTCACGACCAGCCGTCGGTGACCACAAAGCCGCCAAATACCTCCCCAGCCAAGAACTACTGGAAGATCAGCGACCCACCACCCGAAGTGGAACCGTAACCGGTGATCTCGTTACTCAGCTGAACGGACTCGAGCGTAAGCTTCTCGAGCTTCGGCAGCTCCTCCAGCACGGGAGCAGCCCACTGCTGGCGCTCATTCCGTACGGATGGACCCATGTCGGCCTTTCTAAAATTCATCCGAATCAGCCCCTCTGATCAGTGCGTGAATGGAGAGGATTGGCTCTCAATTCGCTCCACGGGAACTTTGAAGTGGAGATATTGCATCCAACCTCGTCCGCTGTCAAGTACCCCCTCAGTACGGTACGGGATCACCACACCGTGGCCACCTCTCCAACCGCCCCGCCACTTCCACCGGCAGCGGCGGAAGCTGTTGCGGCCCAAGATCGGGGTCCGGCTCGGTGTCGATCCCCCGCCGCCGCAACCCAGCAGCACGGCGGCGAGGAGATCGATACTACTACGCCCGATCGGCGCGCACCTCATCCACGGTCCGCCAGCGTCCCAACCCGCCCGGCGTAGGCGTACGCCTCGAAGGTCGACCAGCGCGGGGTGAACGCGGGCTCGTCCTTCCGGCGGGAACGCCCATCTTGCCAGACGAAGTTGGTGACCGTCTGGACCGGAGTGATGGGGGCCAGCTGGCCCTCCGTGCCGATCCCGAGCTCCTGCTTGGTGTTCGCGCCCCAGCAGTACACCCTGCCGTTCACGCTGGTGGCGCAGGTGTGC
>Ga0180216_1000362_pt1 | contig 49508 bp, 50 predicted proteins | sample eDN3rd37CBELigMG_FD_128879 | JGI IMG/M metagenome (GOLD analysis project Ga0180216, IMG submission 128879) | Enriched Miracle-Growth compost microbial communities from Emeryville, California, USA - eDNA 3rd pass 37_C BE-Lig MG (version 2)... ...
GCTGTCAATCCCTTGCTTTGGATCTACTCTTTGCAGCCGATGTCCGACCTGCCTGGAGTACTGGGCATTGTAAGTTCTGCTGCCTTTGTTGTACTTGCCTGGAAGACACAAAAAGGGGAAAGATCGCAATGGATTTTTGCAGGTTTGGCGATTTTTCTATTCGGGTTGGCAATGGGGATTCGGCTTTCTTATTTTCCTTTTTTTATCTTTCTTTTTCATCTTATTATAATTCTTCCACGCTCAATCAAGGGTTATCTATATTTAATTGGGACAGGCTGTCTATCGATTTTGCTATGGTTTATTCCAACGGCTCTTCACGAAGGAGGTGTTGTTCCATACTTGCAAATGGGCATGGCCTTTACCGAAGGGCATTTTACCGAATGGGGCGGCACGGCCTTGGATTCCCAATTTTCCCTGATGGACCGGGTGCGCATCATTATGGGAGAACACCTAATCTTAACCGGGGGGATCGGGTGGCTTGATTGGGAAGTCAATGAATGGATAACCTGGTTAAGCATACTGCTTTGGGCTTTGCTTTGCGTGTGGCAGTATCGAAACAATCGAACGGCTTTCACCTTTTTCCTTCTATCTAGTGTACCATATGCCCTTTGGGTCCTGCTCGGGCAAAATGCGGACAAGCCAAGGCATATTCTCCCTCTCATCCCATTTTTATTGATGGCTTTTGCCCCTTTATTTGGGTCAAAAAAGTGGAGAAAACAGACGGGACCTATTCTTTTGTTGATTCTACTTTTATTTGGTACGATAGGATGGGAGAAGGGAATCGAGTATCGGCAGACCACTTCACCGATGATTCAACTAGTTGAATACTTGGACTATCACTATCAGGCAAATAACAGCGTGATTTTCACTTGGGAAGAAGAGCGCGTCATTCATTATTATCAACCGGAATGGGATGCAGTTCGGCTAAAATCATTTGATTATTTTACTAACAAGGTTTTGGTTTATGGTATCGATCCATCCAAACATCTTTTACTTACCGATCATGTCTTGCAAGGCTTCGGTACACAGCAAGAAGAAATATTTCCCTATCTTAAAAAGGTTGCAGTTTTTACGGGAAGTCCTCTATTTGATCCGGTTTATCATGAGATTACGTTGTACGAAGCAAAGCCAAGCTTATTGCAATACTTGAAAAAGGCGGGTTCTTAATCCATGAAAAAAGCATCAAAATTTGAAAAAACAGCGGCAAGGTGCTGGAATATCCTGAACGAAGGAAGACCCTTTACCCCGGTATTTGTGATAGGGGTGTTTTTGCTATTCTCTTTAGAAAGTCTAGGAACAGCGGAATTTTGGCCAGCCTTCCTCATCAGTTTGGCAACTGTATTGCCTTTGTTAGCGATTTATTTTTGCTATGATTTTCCTTTGCATTTGCGAAAATTTCTTTGGTTTCCGTTTGCGGCAGTCCTCCTTCTCTATAATGCACCGAGTCTTTCGTTGCTTTTATTTGCACTAGGGCTTTATTTTTTCTTTACCGTCATTTTCTGGGGGACAATTTATTACCATTTGCGAATTGGGACAACCCTCTGGAACTTTACCCGTTTTTGGAAGCTAGTCTTAAAAAATAGTGATTCGACAAGTGGCAATGCGCAAGAGCAGATTCCCAAGTTTCTCACCGTGCTTGCTTTGCTGCAGGGAAATTTCCAACACGTTCAGACGGGGGAAGGGGTGCTGTGGACGACTACACTTCTTTTCACTTTGGCTGTTTGGGCATATAGCAAAGGCATTCACCACCAGCTGTTTAATTGGAAACCAGAGGAAATTGCGACCTACACACAAGATGAAGCACCCAAAAAGGCAATTGCCGACCGGGTGATCATGGTGGTCATTGATGGTTGTCGAAAGGACCGTTTGGCTGAGGCAAATACTCCTTTTATCGATTGGCTGCGGGAGAATGGGACCGAGTACACGGAGATGGAAACCGTCTATCCTGCACGAACGGTTGTCTGTTTTTCCTCAATGTATACAGGCACGTATCCAAGGGAGCATGGAATTACGAGCAACATGGTCTATAAATTAGGGATTCGCTGTGAAAGCATTTTTGATAGCTTGCGCAAGGTTGGAAAGCTGGGTCGGCTGCTAGGTGTTGCCCACCTAGTGGACTCTTTTGGCGGGGACGTCGATACGTACACGGCAGTGGTCAAAAACGATGTGGTCGACAGTATGATTATCAAGCGGGCAAAAGAGATTATGACCGAGAAGAATCCCGATCTTTTCATAGTCCAGCTGATTAGCACGGATCAGACAGGGCACAGCAGGGGGGCTCTTTATCCGGAATATCGAGAAAAAATTGAGGAAGCCGATGCGCATGTCGCAGATTTTTATCATTGGTTAAAAGCAGAGGGATACATGGAAAACACCGCATTTATTGTCGCGGCTGACCACGGCCAGTCCGATGGGATCGGGGGTCATGGGCACCTGGATGAAGGGGAGCGCTTCGTTCCGTTTATTCTCCATGGCCCGATGATTCGCCAAGGGGTGAAAGTAGCAGAAAAGCATTCGCTCGTTTCAGTTGCTCCAACCATGGCCTATCTGCTAGGGGCCCCCTATCCGAATAAATCGAGAGGACCGGTCTTAATGGAGGCCATAAGAAACGAGGTGGAGCATCGTCATGAAGAAAAAGTGCATCGTTGTGATCCCAGCGCATAATGAGGAAGAGGCGATTGGACAAGTCATCCGTAAGGTCCCCCGTTCTTTCCGTGAGGATCTGGACGTATCGGTGTTGGTCGTGAACGACGGATCAATAGATCGCACTGTACAGGTGGCGATGGATGCTGGGGCTGACCATATATTATCCATGCCAAAAAATTGCGGTCTTGGGGCAGCGGTGCGAACAGGGCTTAAGCAAGCCTATGATTGGGGTGCTGATGTCGCGGTGATGATTGATGCGGATAATGAATACCCCGCAGAAGAAATACCAAACCTAATAGAGCCAATTTTCAAGGGTCAGGCAGATTATGTGATGGGCTCCCGTTTTATGGGGAAAGTAAAAGGGATGAAGTTGCACAGACGGTTCGGGAATTATTTCTTTACAGCGCTGCAGATCCTTTTATTAAGAAGATGGATTTATGACGGTCAGTCTGGATTTCGGGTTTTTAGCCGTCCGGTTTTAAACGATTTGGAAATCATTCATGACTATAATTATGCTCAGGTCATGACACTAAATATTGTACGGAAAGGGTACCGCATGATGGAGGTGCCGATTTCCTATCAAGTGAGGACGACGGGTAGGTCGTTTATCAAGTTTGGGGCTTATCTCAAACATGTCATTCCCGCGATTTATAAGGAAATGTCCAGGCCTGTGGCAACAGGGTCCAGGAAACAGGTATACCCGGCATTAACGGGCAGTAATCCCCAAACTTCAAAAGTTTTAGAAACAAAGTAAGGTAAGGGGGATAACTGCCCGTAAATGCCCGATAAGTGCAACTAACCATCAGAGGGGAATATTGGATTGGAAAATCCCTTACTGATGGAAGTTTTCTTTTCCGCTTAGGAAAGTTTAAGTTCATTAAAGTATTAAAGTGAACAAAACTTTACTAACGGCATGAAAAGCTTCCTCTAAAGAGGGATGCATCTTGTTCGAATAGGCTTCAATTGAAGCTTTTCTTATCAGGAGGTTAATAAAACGTCATGAAGCCGATGTTAGGAGTCATTGCTGAAGGGGAAGCTGGGTTAGCCATTGCGGTGGGATTTGCTAGTCGCGGCTACAAGGTGATCTGTTTGGAAACTTCCTCGGAACGGCGCAAGGCACTGTTAGAAGGGAATCTCCCTACTACCGAAGAGGGCCTGCTGCTGGGATGGAAGCAGATGATCCAAGATGGACTTCTTACGGTTACAGGAGAGCTCTTCCATTTGGCCGAGCTCTCTTTCGTTTTTATTTGTGTGGAGACAGACAAGCTGTGGCAAGTGGTTGAGACTTCGGCGCCTTATCTTAGGGATGGTGCCGCCCTGATTTTTAAAAACACTGTCCTAGTTGGGACGGGAGATGAAATGCAGCAATGGCTGACGAATCGGGGCTATTCGATTGAGGTCATTTCTTCACCAGTATTTCTTCGCCAAGGATCTGCCCTCTCGGATTTTTTGCAACCCTCTCGAATTGTATTGGGAGGTGAGGATCACCATCGTTCGCTGCATTCGTTAAGAAGGCTTCTTGCTAGTGATGAATTTCCGGTGATTGTTACTAGCAGGCGGAATGCTGAGTTGATCAAGTACGCGGAAACAGCCTATTTTGCTACGAAAGCTTCCTTTGCTAATCAGCTCGCACAGCTTTGTGAGGGTTTTGGTACAGATGTGGATACGGTTACTCGGGCAATTGGGTTGGACCCACGGATCGGGGAGGGATTTATGGGGGCAGGAATGGGGTTTACTGAACCTAGTTTTCTTCAGGATGTGCAGGCGTTGATCATTCAGGCGGCTGAACATAACGTAGAAACCCCACTTTTCCACTCTATACAAAAGGTCAATGAAAAGCAGCAAAAATGGATGATCAACCAGCTTGGTGAAAGGCTTGCCCCGCTTGCTGGGAGGACGATTGCAGTATGGGGGATTCATCCTTATACCGCTATACCGACGATCACGCAATTGTTGAGAGAAGGAATGAACCTTCGACTATACGATCCCTTCAGGGTAAGGGAATTGAAGCAATTGGAAAGATGGGGACATGATTCGGAACCGTTGTGCTTTTGTGACTCACCTTGGGAAACACTTGAGGGTGCTGATGCCTTAACGATTATGGCTGAGCAGCAGGAATTTCGAGAATTGGATCTGTCAAGGCTGAAGAAAATGATGCGCGATCCCCTTGTGATTGACGGATGGAATCTCTATCCCACGGCTCTGATGAAAGGCTTAGGTTTTAAATATGTATCAGTTGGTAGAAAAATCTGAACAAAGAGTATAAATGATTGCCTAGCTGGTTAATAATGATGGAAAACAAGTTAGGATGTTGGTGAATCATGGAATCAAACGAAAAATGCTGTATCGTTTGTGGAAAAAAGCAGGTGGAAGGAATCGCAATTTGGAAGGCATTTATTTGTCAAAGTTGTGAGCAGGAAATGGTGCAAACGGATGTATTGGATGATAAGTATCCCTTTTTCGTAGAGAGAATGAAACAGATTTGGAAAATGGAAGCTTAATTGGGTGAAGGTCTTGCTGGGAACAGCAAGGCTTTTTATTTTGCGGAGAAGAACGTATAATTTGGAACAAAAGGTTCGGCAGGGAGTTGAAATGATGGATCAGAGGCAAATTCCAATTGAGCAGGCGATGTCACGTTACGCTAAACGAAACACGGTCAGATTCCATGTACCAGGACACAAAGGAAGAGGGCAGGAATCCTTTCTTTCTTCAGTTTTGCCATATGATGTAACCGAGTTGCCAGGGCTTGATGATCTGCATCATCCAGAAGAGGCAATCCTTGAAGCAGAGCGATTGGCTGCAGAAGTGTTTCGTGCGGAGGAGAGCCTCTTTTTAATTGGCGGGAGCACGGTCGGAAACCTGGCTTTATTGTTAACTGTGTGTCGGCCAGGGGAAGTTGTTTTGGTACAAAGGAATGTTCATAAATCGGTTATTAATGGATTAATCTTGGCTCAGGCGAGGCCAATTTACTTAAAGCCGGAAATGGATCCGGTAACGGGGCAAGCGGTTGGTGTAGCACTTATTGAATTGCAGGAGAAAATCAGAGAATATCCTCAAGCAAGAGCAGTGTTCTTAAGTAATCCAAATTATTATGGAATGGGATATGACTTGCGGGCTTATGCTGAGTGTTGTCATCTGGTGGGGATTCCTCTCCTCGTTGATGAAGCACATGGGGCCCACTTTGGATTTGCCGAAGAGCTTCCGCTTTCCGCGATGCAATGTGGGGCAGATGCCGCTGTACAGTCCACACACAAGATGCTTTCATCGATGACGATGTCCTCGATGCTGCATATTCAGGGCGATTTGATCGACCGCTCACGATTACGCCAAGTATTATCAATGGTGCAATCGAGCAGTCCTTCTTATCCGCTGCTGGCTTCTTTGGATCGGGCGAGATATGAATTGGCCCAGCGGGGGAAGGAATTGTTTCAGGAGGGTTTGTTGCTGGCTGAGCGCTTGCGGCAAGGGGTTAAAGAAATGGGGATCCCTTGGCTGTCTGCTGTTAGGAGGGAAGGGGTTTATGATTTTTTGGACCCATTGAAGGTGACCCTACATACTAGCTCTTCGCTATGTTCTGGGTTTAGGCTGAAGGAATATTTGGAAGTGAGTGGAATATATCCAGAAATGGCGGATGAACGGCTTGTCCTCCTGGTGCTCTCGGCGGAAACGAGGGAAGAGGATATAAGGAGGACTTTGGATGTACTAGCGTCGTTAGATCGGGAACTGCCTGTCGATAGTACTCGAATTGGTGATAAAGTCCACTTTTCCCAGCAAGTCGTCCTCACCCCACATGAGGTGTTTAACCGCAGTTCTAGGGTCACTATCCCTTTTTCTCAGGCAGAAGGAAAAATTGCAGCGGAAATGATTGCCCCCTATCCACCGGGGATTCCGGTTGTCAATCCTGGAGAGCGATTGGACCGGGAAACGATCGATTTTTTAATAGAATTGAAAGAACAAGGCTGTCGCATGCATGGGATTTCGGATCCCACATTACAGACTGTTTTAGTTATTGGAGGTAGCGATGAATAACAGGTTGTTTATTACCATTGAGGGCGGAGAAGGTGCGGGAAAGACGACGATTATTGAAAGGTTAAAGGCTGATTTGGAGAAGAAGGGCCATTCCGTTCTTCAAACAAGGGAGCCGGGTGGGGTGGAGATCTCCGAAAAAATCCGCGCCGTCATCCTTGACCGCAGTCATCGCCAAATGGACGAAAGAACAGAAGCCTTGCTCTACGCTGCGGCGAGACGACAGCACTTGGTAGAAAAGGTGATGCCCGCTTTGGAAGTGGGGAAGCTGGTCTTGTGTGACCGGTTTTTGGATAGCAGTTTGGCCTACCAAGGATATGCTCGCGGGCTTGGAATGGAGGAAATCCTAAGTTTGAATCAGTTTGCTATTGGAGGCTGTATGCCGTCTTTGACTTTATATTTCGATATTCCCCCAGAGGTGGGATTGGCGCGGATCCGTGCGAATGGGGACCGTGAAGTCAACCGACTCGATTTGGAGAAGCTTGATTTTCATCAGCGGGTCCGTGAGGGGTATTTGCAGTTGCTTGAGCGGTTTCCAGAGCGAATGGTTCTGATTGATGCTGGGCGTCCTGTTGAAGAGGTGTTTCAGGAGGCTATAGGGTGGATAGAGGAGCGGTTGTTTACGTGATCTCGCCCTCCTTCCAGAAAAATCCCTAGGCGATTTTCAGCTGAAACTAGTGTAAGATGAAAGGGTGGAATCCCATTATCGAAAAAGGAATGCAGGTGAAAAACATGGGCTGGCAAGATTGTTCTGATCAGCAAAGGATTGCAACTATACTAGGGCAAAGCATTAAAAATGATAGAGTTGCACATGCTTATTTGTTCGCTGGAGGACGCGGCGTAGGCAAGCGGAAGGTCGCCGTGCAATTGGGGAAATCTTTGCTCTGTCAAGCACAGAATGGAGATAGCTGTGATCAATGCCATCATTGTCTGCGCATCGATTCGGGGAATCATCCCGATTTTCACCTTGTGGAACCTGATGGGGCAAGTATTAAAATTGAGCAAATACGTGGTCTGCAAAAGGAATTTTCTCTGCGCGCGGTAGAGTCCAAGAGGAAGATTTATATCCTGGATCATGCGGATAAAATGACCGTGCAAGCTGCAAATAGTCTGCTAAAATTTTTGGAAGAGCCAGGCTCAGAGGTGACAGCGATTCTCCTAACGGAAAATCCACACCAGATGCTACCTACCATTCTATCAAGGTGTCAGGTCATGCATTTTACTGAGCTTCCTTTCGAAAAAAGGGTGGGCCTTCTGAAAAGTGAAGGGCTGTATGAGCCGCTTGTACGGAATGCCTGTCAAATTACGGCAGATTTAGGACAAGCAAGGGAATTATGCCATGCAGAATGGTTTGCGCTATTCCGAAATCAAGTGTTACAATTAAATGAAGACGTACTAGAGAAAGGCTCATATGCTCTGGTAGGTTTACAGGAGAAGATCGTTAAGAATGATCAAGGGAGTCAAGGGATCTCGGTCCTGCTTGATCTATATATATATTGGTTGCGGGATATCTTGTATTTTCAAATGGATCGAAAGCAAGACATACTCAATCTGGATCAATTGGAGACGATGGGGCGCCAAGCATTAAGATGCAGCAAACCATGGTTGCTTAGGGCTATACAGATCGTGATGGAAACGAAGGATCGGCTGGCCCGTCATGCGAATCCCCAATTGACCCTGGAAAGAATGATAATTGAGCTACAGGAGGTGTGAATTTGGTTGAAGTCGTAGGAGTCCGCTTTAAGAAAGCGGGAAAAATATATTATTTTGATCCCAGCGATCTTCCCGTTGAAAAAATGGGTTATGTGATCGTGGAAACGGCACGGGGGATCGAATATGGGCAAATGGTCATTGGACGCAAGCAGGTTACGGAAAACGATGTGGTGTTTCCGTTGAAGAAAGTAATCCGTTTAGCTACAGATGAGGATACGGAACAGGTGCGGGTTAATAAAAGTATGGCTGCTGATGCACTGAAGCTATGCCAAGAAAAGATAGCTGAACATCAGTTGGAAATGAAACTCGTTGATGTGGAATATACATTTGACCGGAACAAGATTATTTTTTATTTCACTGCTGAGGGAAGAGTAGATTTTCGCGAACTTGTAAAGGATTTGGCGGCGGTATTCCGCACGCGGATTGAACTTCGACAGATTGGGGTTCGCGATGAAGCGAAGATGCTTGGAGGAATTGGACCTTGTGGAAGGATTCTATGCTGTTCAAGCTTTCTTGGAGATTTTGAGCCCGTTTCAATCAAGATGGCGAAAGATCAGAATCTATCGTTAAATCCAGTCAAAATCTCGGGTTTATGCGGTCGACTCATGTGCTGTCTGAAATATGAGAATGATAATTACGAAAGCGCCAAAGATGAGCTGCCAGATATCGGCCGGCAGGTTCATACCCCGATGGGGAATGGCCGTGTGGTCGGTCTTAATATTTTGGAACGCTTGGTACAGGTTGATTTACCTGAAGTAGGGCGTATGATGGAGTTCTCCCTGGATGAAATCGTGGAGATGGAGAAGGTGAATTAGGGATTCGGAGTGGGTGAGGAGATGGATCAAGGAAAGATTTTTCAACAAGCAGCCAGTATTGAGGACCAAATCGGTAAATTATGCAAGGAAGTTAGTGGTTTGAAGGAAAGAATAGTGGAATTGCTGGAGGAAAACAAGAACCTCACCATAGAGAATCAGCACCTGCGTTTACAGTTAGAGCAATTACGGAATGAAATTCAGACTGATCTTGAAACAGAAAACAAAACCGAGGAAAAGCATAAGGCTGCCATTGGTGAAGGTTATGACAACCTGGCACGGATTTATCAGGAAGGTTTTCATATTTGTAATTTACATTTTGGAAGTCTACGTAAGGAAGGCGATTGCCTGTTTTGCCTAGCCTTTCTGCACAAATAAAAAAATCTGTTGACGAAACCTAGGTTTTGGTGGTACGATTTATTACAAGAAAACAATATCAACTAAATATTGTTCGTCGCTTATCTAGAGAGGTGGAGGGACTGGCCCTATGAAACCCGGCAACCGTCAATCATTTTGATTGAAAGGTGCTAATTCCTGCAGGACGAAAGTTCTGGAAGATAAGACGGAGGGATATGTTATGCATAAAACTTCTTCTTATTGAAGAAGTTTTTTATTTTTCCCAAAAATAGGAGGGTAGATTAGAGGCTTAACTCTTTTCAGAATAAACCCGAGTTATCCTATCGGGGAGGTAAAATAAAAACATAGAAAAAGCGCAGGAGTGTGAGATCAATGAAACCAATTGTCGAGGCCAAAGACATAATATCTAAGATCCCGAACGGGGCAACAATCATGGTCGGAGGTTTCTTGAATGCGCCGGAAACATTAATTGACGCATTAGTACAACATAACGTAAAAGATTTAACGATTATTTCAAACGATACATGCTACGAAAATCAAGGGATTGGAAAGCTGATTCATAACCGCCAAGTAAAAAAAGTAATCACTTCACATATCGGTACGAATCCTGAAACACAGCGCTTGCTGGCTGCAAAAGAAATCGAAGTGGAGATTGTTCCACAAGGTACCTTGGCTGAACGAGTACGGGCTGGCGGTAGCGGTTTGGGAGGGATCCTCACACCGACAGGGGTTGGCACGGTGGTTGAGGAAGGAAAAGAAGTCATTACGGTTAACGGCCAACGTTTCTTACTTGAACTTCCGCTCCGTGCAGACATTGCCTTACTTCAAGCAAGCATCGCTGACAAGGCAGGAAACTTATTTCATAAGAAGACAACAAAGAACTGGAACCCGCTCATGGCGATGGCCGCTGACCTAGTGATCGCAGAGGCAGAGGAAATTGTAGAGATTGGTGAGATTGAGCCAGATGTCGTTCATACGCCAGGGGTTTTTGTGAAATATTTGGTACAAAAAGAAAGGAGTGCTGTCCTATGAGTTCAGATATCCGTGGCCTGATTGCTAGCAGAGTAGCGAAAGAGTTGAAAAATGGTGACTTGGTGAATTTGGGGATTGGCTTACCGACCCTGGTAGCGAATTACATACCGGAAGAAGTGCAGGTGTATCTCCAATCAGAAAACGGAATGATCGGCATGGGGCCTTCTCCTGATGAAGAACATGTGGATTCAGATCTTTTTAATGCCGGTGGGAATCCAGTAACGATCTTACCAGGCGGGGTATTCTTTGATACCGCCTTATCCTTTGCGATTATTCGCGGAGGTCATGTAGATATTACTGTACTAGGTGCATTGGAAGTTGATCAGCATGGGAATTTAGCAAGCTGGAGCATTCCTGGCAAATTCACACCAGGTATAGGCGGGGCGATGGATCTTGTAGCTGGTGCCAAGCGTGTGGTTGTAGCGATGGAGCATACAACGAAGAAAGGCGAACCAAAGATCCTTAAGGATTGTACACTTCCCCTTACCGCTCAGGGGCGTGTTAGCATGATCGTAACGGAATTGGCCGTCTTTGAAGTGAAGGCAGATGGTTTATGGCTAACAGAATTGCAGCCAGGGGCAACGCTTGATGAAGTAAGGCAGAAGACAGCAGCCGATTATCAAATTGCAGCTGAATTGCAGAGAGAAGAGGAAACGAGCGCGGTATGAAGTTAAGATGGCTGGTCCTTTTATTATCTGTCCTCGTACTCGGAGGATGCAGCGTCGCAGCGAAGGATGAGGTGGGGCAGCAGCAAGCCCCTGCTTTTACCCTGAAGGATTTAAACGGGGAAGAGGTTAGCCTGCAGCAATATGAAGGGAAATTGGTTCTCCTTAGCTTTTGGAATTCCTGGTGCGGGCCGTGTAAAACGGAAATGCCGATTTTACAAAAGCTGCAAACGGAGTATCCGGATCAGGTCGCTGTAATCGGGGTGAACCTTAGCTTTCAAGATATTATGAAAGATGTGAAAACTTTCGTAGAGGATCATCAGATTGAATACAAGATTGCCTTGGATAAACTTGGAGAGGTGGCAGACTCCTATCAGGTAAGAGAACTCCCTGTGCTTTACGTGATTAGTCCGGAAGGAAAGATCATTAAACGAATGGTTGGCGCGGGAACGGAGGAAACTCTCAGAAGTGAAATAGAAAAAAACATAGGGAAATAATGAGGAGGCTATTTAATGAAAAAGGGAAGTTGGTTAAAAAAGGGGATTGCTAGTATTGGCTTATTAAGCTTGGTTGTTGCTGCGGGGTGCAGCTCTTCGGGTGAGCAGGCTGCAGCGGGTCAACCAAAGGCAGAAGCAACTGCAGACAATAGCGCAACAGAGGCAACAGCTACAACTGGAAAGGATTTTAAAATTGGATACCTTCCAGCCACGATCGATACGCTATTTTTTGTAGCACAGGAAGAGGGATATTTTAAAGAAGAAGGATTGAACGCAGAGCTAATTCCTTTTGGCAACTCTGGTGAAGGCTTGAACGCGGTTAAAGCTGGAAAGCTTGATGTTGGAGCATTTGGAACCGCAGCTCCACTTAGCTTTATAGATAAAGGTGCATCCGATTTAACGATTATCGGTGGTGCAGGTGGAAAAGGAAATGGGATTATTGCAAAGCCTGAATTAGAAAAAGAGTTTCAGGATATTCAAGGATTTAAAGGGAAAAAGGTAGCGACCGTTAAGCTTTCTAACGGAGATGCCGTATGGAGAAAAGGTCTGGTAGATGCCGGCATTGATCTTGAAAAAGAAGTAGAGATCGTCGAACTTGGTTCACCTGCAGATGTGTTACAATCGGTGAAAAAAGGCGCTGTCGATGCGGGGATCGTATGGGCTCCATTCATGGAAATGGCCAAAGAACAAGGATTAAAGGTTGTTAAATATACGGATGATTATTTTCCAGGGCATCCTTGCTGCCGCCAAGTGGCGCTCAGTGAAAATCTAAAAGAAAGAAAAGACGACTACAAAGCTTTCTTTAGAGCACTCCTTCGCGCCGAGAAATTCTATAATGAAAACAAAGAAGAAACCATTGAACATATCGCTAAATATGTAAAAACAGATCGCAAAATTATTGAAGCAGATGCATATGGCGGAGATCTATTAATTTCAGCTGATCCGAATAAGCATGGGGTCGAAGAGTACTGGGAAGGCATGAAGAAGATTGATTACGTTCAGTCCGAAGAAAATATTGATAAAAATATCAACACCGCTTTATATGAGGAAGCATTGAATGCCTTAGTAGAGAAAAATCCAGATGATGCTTTCTATCAAAAGGCGTTAGACTTGTTTAAGAAACAAAATTCTTAGGAGGATTTACCATGGGAACTCTATCTATTCAGGACGTGTCATACACATATAAAGGATCGAGGGAATCCCATCTTGCTGTTCAAGGTGTTAACTTAACCATTCAGGAAGGTGAAATCGTCTGCTTCATCGGGCCAAGCGGCTGCGGTAAAAGTACGGTCCTCAATATGCTTGCGGGACTTTTCAAGCCGACAGTAGGAAAGATCGAATATGAACAGAAAGAAATCACAGGTCCTGGAGTGGATCGGGGAGTAGTTTTCCAAAGCTACTCTCTCTTTCCTTGGATGTCGGCCCAAGAAAACGTCGTTCTTGCTTTGGAACAGGTGAACAAAGGGGTTTCCAAGCAAGAGTTGAAGCAAAAAGCAAAAGAATTGCTAGAGTTAGTCGGATTAGATAAGGCAGATCAAAAATACCCTTCCCAACTATCTGGGGGAATGCAGCAAAGGGTTGCACTTGCCAGAATGTTCGCCTTGGATTCCCCGGTGTTTTTGATGGATGAGCCATTTGGTGCCGTTGATGCTGCTGTGCGGGCGACACTTCAGGATTGCCTGATAGAGTTGTGGAGTAAGCAGCAGAAGAAAAAAACGGTCGTCATGGTTACACATGATATTGATGAAGCTATTCTTTTGTCCGATCGGATTGTTGTGTTCTCACCCAATCCAGGACGGGTTACGGAAACCATCCCAGTTTCTATTCCGCGTCCTCGGTCACGTCAAAGCTTGTTTATGTCACCAAGATACATGGATTTGCGGGCACATCTTCTTACCCTTTTACATGGGGAAGAAACGCTGGCATGGGAAGAGAAGGTGAGTTCACTATGAGTTTCAAAATTGGATTGCGTGCCGTAGTTTCTTTGGTATTGTGGGCATTGGCTGCTGTTTTCGTACAGTTTGTACCGAATTCCGAAGAAACTCCGACAGGTTCTTTGTTTATATTCATTCTTGCCGTTATTGCCGTGCTTCTAGTGAGCTTTCTATTGCTTAGCACCAATCCGGAAAAGCACCAAAAGAGACAGGCATTAGCTGATGTGACGTCGGTTTTCGCGGTTGTTTTGATTGCCTGGGAGGCCATGACAGCAAAATGGCGTGTTGTCGATGCCTTTATATTCCCTTCACCGGGCACCGTTTTTGATAATTTGTGGTCTGACCGGGTCGAGTTGCTTGGACACATAGCAGCATCCACAAAACTTTTAATTACGGGATTTGGATTAGCCCTTATTTTAGGGGTTTTCCTTGGATTGCTGGCCGGTTCGAATCAGAGGGTACAGGACTTAGTCAAGTCACTAGCGAATATCGCCAGTCCGATTCCGCCGATTGTTTATATCCCTTATGCGATTACGATTTTGCCATCATTCTTTATGTCTTCCGTTTTTGTTATTTTTCTCGGGGCCTTCTGGCCGATTCTCATTAACACCATTAACGGGGTAGGACAGATTGAACACCGCTTAATCGACTCTGCTCGAACACTTCAATTATCTCCGTGGACCCTGTTCAGAAGAGTTTTATTCCCTGGGGCACTGCCGGGAATATTCTCCGGGGCAACCGTGGGACTTGTATTTGCCTTTATCCTCTTAACTGCTGCCGAATTAATCGGAGGAACAGCTGGTTTAGGATATTACGTGAAATACTTTACGGATTTCGGCGATTACTCCAGAGTCGTAGTCGGAATCATCGTGATTGGGTTTTACGTCACCATCTTAATGACATTGATGCAGCGCATTGAGCGATACTGCCTGCGTTGGAAACAGAGATAAGGAATTTTTGGGGACCTGGGGGGTCCCTCTTTTTGGTTGGAAAAGCTTTTTTCCAGCTTCCACCGGGCTGTTCTCCTCATGGGTAGGTCGGCTTAAAGCAAATAAAGACATTTGGGTCCACAAAAAATAAAGCGGACCGTAGAGCCTCTATTTCAAGCCAAATACTATAAATCAGGGGGTATCCGGACTCAAAAGACGCTATTCCACTGTTAAACACCAAATATTAAAGAATTTAAAGCAAATAAGGTCATCTGGGTCCACATCCCTCAAGAAAAGGGGGATTTAAACGAAATAAGGTCTCCTGGGTCCAGAGCGGACTGTCGAGCTGCTAATTCACCAACGGGAGTATCGGGCTGTATGAGCCAGTGGTTCAGTGCACGTAACGGGCTAGCCTGACCAAATGGGAGAATGCCCATAAAGCTACGATGGTACCCAACCAACAACCCTCTTCTTATCAACACCCCCACCTTTAGGGTAATATATAGGAATAAGGTGCAAGGAAAGGTCGTGCAGCTCGCGTGGAAGTCACATTACAACCGACGGAAAGAATTGATGATTTGTTAAAGCATCAATTAAAAATCATTCAAAGCAAAGAAGTCTTCTCTTTTTCTATGGATGCTGTTTTGTTAGCTCAATTTGTCTCGCTTCCGATTCAGAAGGGGCGGGTTATGGATCTTTGTACAGGCAACGGGGTTATTCCATTACTCATGTCTACAAGATCAAAGGCGAAGATGGATGCCTTAGAAATCCAACCAAGGGTTTTCGACATGGCAAAACGGAATGTGCAATTGAACCAACTGAGTGATCAGATTGAAATCCATCTCGGTGATTTGAAAGATGCCCCACCACTTTTTGGCCATGGGGTATATGATGTCGTCACATGTAATCCTCCCTATATGATTGGACAAACTGGGGAAAGGAATGTTAACGAGCATTTTGCGATCGCCCGTCATGAAATCTGCTGTACCTTGGAGGATGTGATTCGAGTGAGCGCCAGTCTAACCAAATTCGGGGGGAAAGTAGCACTTGTACATAGACCTTCGCGTTTTAGCGAATTAGTTTTCCTAATGCGGAAATATCGAATTGAACCAAAAAGAGTACGTTTTGTTCATCCAAGGGTTGATGCTGAGGCTAATATGGTTCTGGTCGAGGGAATAAAGGAGGGAAAACCTGAATTAAAGGTACTTCCTCCACTCATTGTTTATGAAACCGATGGAACGTATAGTCAAGAATTGATGGAAATTTACTTTGGCAGCAAGAAGGGAGGGGAATAGGGTGTTTGTTCAATCGAGCTTTTCCGGGAATCAGCAGGGGCAAGGAGAGCTCTATCTGGTGGCTACCCCGATTGGGAATCTGCAGGATATCACCGTAAGGGCATTGGAAACTTTAAAAATGGTCAATATCATCGCCGCGGAAGATACCAGACAGACGCGTAAGCTTCTTACCCACTTTGAAATCGAGGCTAAACTGGTCAGTCATCATGAGCATAATAAGGAGGCCAGTTTAAAAGGGATTATCGAGTGGCTTCAGGAGGGGAAAAAGGTGGCATTGGTGAGTGATGCGGGAATGCCGGCCATTTCTGACCCCGGGTATGAATTGGTTAGGGAGGCAACGAACCTGCAAATTCCGGTGATTCCAATCCCTGGGGCGAATGCTGCATTGTCGGCCTTGATAGCTTCTGGTTTACCAACCGAGAAGTTTGTATTTCTGGGCTTTCTTCCTCGGGAAAAAAAGTTTCTCAAAAAAGAACTGGAACGAATTAAAGGTTATCCCGAAACCTTGCTTTTCTATGAGGCGCCACATCGCATCGTAAAGATGCTGACAACCCTAAAAGAAGAACTAGGGGATCGGCAGATTGTCCTCGCGCGGGAACTAACCAAGAAATACGAAGAATTTATTCGCGGAAACATTGCCGAAGTCATAGATCATTTAGAGGATCAAGAGCAAATTCGAGGGGAATTCACTGTCATTGTGGAAGGTTCTACAGAGCCCTCCAATGACCAAGAAAAGGGTATTTGGTGGATCAACCTTGATGTGATCACGCATGTCGAAACTTACATAAATGAGGGGCTATCCTCCAAAGAGGCGATCAAAAGAACCGCGGAGGATCGGCAGGTTCAAAAACGGGATATCTACAACTTGTACCATAAGCAATAAACAAAAAAACCGTCCTTGATTAGCTCAGACGGTTTTTCTTATTTAAAATATAGATTTTGCAGGGACGGGCATTTGTGAGATACATTCTGTACATACAACTTTTCCTTTGAAATGGGAAACACCTTCCGCACTTCCGCAGAAAATGCATGCTGGTTCATATTTCTTCAGGATGATACGCTCTCCGTCCACGTAAATTTCCAGTGCGTCCTTTTCGCCAATTCCTAGTGTTCTGCGAAGTTCAATCGGGATGACAACGCGCCCAAGCTCGTCTACCTTCCTTACAATCCCAGTCGATTTCAACATGAAAATGCCCCTCTCCAATTAATAACCCAGACAATAATTTTTTATGTGTTTGTTCCGTCAAAATTCGACAAGATTTATTTATAAATATAGTACCAATACTTCCAAAAGTAGTCAACCATTTTTTTCAATAAAATGGATATTACGCGATAAGTAATTCTAAACTATAAGTGAAATAAACCTTATCATATCAACAAAGAGAGCATTCTCTCTGTTTAAGAGAGTTAGGAAAACGTGAAACTTGATCCTCCAATTGGAATTTTTTAACTGGGAATTGGACGGACTTTTTCAAACTCTTTTCGACAAAAAATGCATAGTTCAGGAAAGAAACGATATTCCTACCTGTGATTATTGACATCTTGACGTTATCTTTTGTATATTTTGGTCAACAATGAGATAATAGGAAAAAAACAGGTGGATTGAGAGGAAGAGATCCGTGGCTAACAAAACATTTTATATAACCACTCCGATTTATTATCCTAGCAACAAACTACATATTGGAAATGCTTATACTACCATTGCTGCGGACGCAATGGCTCGCTACAAGCGGCTTAGAGGATATGATGTCTATTATTTGACGGGGACAGATGAGCACGGGCAAAAGCTTCAACGGCGCGCGGCTGAAGAAGGTTTGACTCCTTTGCAGTTTATCGATCCGATTGTGGATTGGATCCAGGATTTGTGGGCGAAGTTGGATATTTCCTATGATGATTTTATCCGAACAACGCAGGACAGACATAAGATAATCGTTCAGAAGATTTTTCAAAAGCTTGTAGACCAGGGTGACATTTATCTTGGCGAATACGAGGGCTATTATTGTGTGCCTTGTGAGGCCTTTTGGACGGAGCGGCAAGCGAAGAAAGGTGACAAGCTCGTCTGTCCGGATTGTGATCGGGAAGTCAATCTGGTGAAGGAAAAAAGCTACTTCTTCCGGATGTCCAAATATCAGGACCGGCTTTTGCAATATATTGAAGAAAACCCGGAATTTATTCAGCCGGAATCCAGGCGCAATGAGATGGTGAACAACTTCTTAAAGCCGGGACTTGAGGATCTATGTGTGTCACGTACAACTTTTGACTGGGGGATCAAGGTTCCGAACGATCCAGAGCATGTCATCTATGTTTGGATTGATGCCCTGGCGAACTACATTACAGCCCTAGGTTACCTCTCAGATGATGATGAAAAATATCAGAAGTACTGGCCTGCGGATGTGCACTTGATCGGAAAAGATATTCTCCGCTTCCATACCATTTATTGGCCGATCATCTTAATGGCTCTAGGTGAAGAACTGCCAAAGAAAGTTTTTGGACATGGCTGGTTGCTTATGCCTGATGGAAAAATGTCGAAATCAAAAGGAAACGTGATTGATCCGAAGTTCTTGATCGATCGATATGGCTCTGATTCCATCCGCTATTTCCTTTTAAGAGAAATTGCCTTTGGACAAGATGGGGTGTTCACACCTGAGGCCTTTATCCAGCGTTTGAACTTTGATTTAGCAAACGATCTAGGAAACCTGGTCAGTCGCACTACGGCTATGATTGAGAAATATTTTGATGGTAACATCCCTGCGCCAACTGCACCAGGCGAATATGATGCAGCCCTGCAGGAATTAGCTGTCAAAACGGTCTCCCTTGTAGAACAGCATATGGATGAAATGCGCTTTGGCAACGCTTTGACACATCTCTGGGAATTGGTTGGAAAGACCAATAAATACATTGATGAAACGATGCCTTGGAACCTGGCGAAATCCGAAGAAAACCGAGAACGGTTAGGAACTGTCCTATACAACCTGGCCGAAAGCATTCGGATCACTTCCGTTTTACTGCAACCGTTCTTGACCAAGGCACCAGAAAAGATTTGGGCCCGTTTGGGTATCGCTGGAAATGACCAAGTGCTATCCTGGGAATCTGCTAAGGAATGGGGAGTCCTTCCGTCCGGCATTCGTGTTATTAAGGATGAAATGCTCTTCCCAAGACTCGAATTAGAAGCAGAGATTGCGGCCATCGATGAGTTCACGGCAGCTGCAAGAAAGCAAGCAGAGGAAAACAAGTCGAAGAAAGAAGCTGAAAAAGTCATCCCGGAGAAACCTGAAACCGAGGAAATTGGAATTGAGGATTTCGCAAAGGTAGAACTTCGTGTGGCACAGGTAATCAACTGTGAAAGGATCCCAAAAGCAGATAAGCTGCTCAAGTTCCAATTGGATCTGGGATATGAACAACGGCAAGTGTTATCAGGAATTGCCAAATATTATAATCCTGAGGAGTTAATCGGTAAAAAGCTGATTTGTGTAACCAACCTTAAACCGATTAAACTCCGTGGAGAAATATCCAACGGCATGCTATTATCGGCCTCTGAAGGGGACATGCTGAAGGTGATTATGGTATCCGATGAAATGCCAAATGGTGCAAAGGTAAAATAAGTAAGGCTTCCATTGAAGCCAATTCGAAGAAGAGGTATCCATCATTAGAGGAAGCCTTACATGCGATAGGAAAAAATAAAAATAGTGCTGCCTAGTTGGAAGCAGCACTATTTTTTGTTCAAAAGGGGGATGCATATTTTGAAACTTTTCGATACACATGCCCATCTGAATGCTGAGCAATTTCTGGAAGATCAAGATGAAGTGATTCAGCGGGCGAAAGAAAACGGGGTAACGAAGATTGTCAACATTGGATTTAATCGGGAGACCATCCCCACTTCCATTGAATTAGCCGAGAAATATGATTTTATTTATTCAGCAGTCGGCTGGCATCCCCAGGATGCCAAGGACATGCTTGAAGAGGACTTTGATTGGCTGAGGGAGTTAAGCAAGCATAAAAAAGTCGTCGCAATCGGTGAGATTGGTCTCGATTATTATTGGGATACGTCCCCAAAAGAGGTACAAAAGGAAGTTTTCCGTCGACAAATTTCGCTAGCCAAAGAGCTGAAGCTGCCAATCATTATCCATGATCGTGAAGCCCATCAAGACATTGTGGATATTCTCCGTGAAGAGAGTGCTTCAGAAGTGGGCGGGATCATGCATTGTTTTTCAGGAAGCTTAGAGATGGCAAAGGAATGTATGGAGATGAACTTTATGATCTCCTTTGGCGGGCCTGTCACCTTTAAAAATGCAAAAAAACCAAAGGAAATCGTAAAACAAATCCCTTTGGAACGCCTCTTGATTGAAACGGATTGTCCTTATTTAACGCCAGAACCTTATCGGGGGAAGCGAAATGAGAGTGGGTATGTTCGCTATGTGGCTGAGGCAATAGCCGAATTGCGGGGAATGGAAGCGGAAGAATTAGCGGAAGTGACCTATCAAAATGCGATAAAATTTTTTGGACTAGAGTAGTTCTACAAGCCTTCTTTTCGACATAGACTAGGGCTATGTTGTTCATTTTAGTCGAATTAGCAGGAACGAATTAATTTGACAGATTACGGGGTTGTCCCATAAAATGAACACAACTGAAGAGGAGGACCAAAGGACTATGAATCAAGAGAGAGCTTTTCTTTTTTCGCGGAAGTTTCTTTACCTTGTTGGAATCCTATCCATACTTTTCATCACCGGGATGGGCGTCTGGTTTTATCAGGCAAGCCAGCCAAAAGAAGTTCAGTTTGTTGTTAATGGGGAAGTTGAATCGATCTTGACGAAGGCGAAAACGGTAGGAGAATTCTTAGAAGAGCAGTCCATTGATTTAGACGCGCACGACAAGCTTTCACCTTCAAAGGAAGAGAAAATTAAAGAAGGAATACATATCGCTTATACCGATCAATGGCAAGTGACACTTTCCATTGCAAACCAAGCGAAGACGATCGTTACGAACAAGAAAAAGGTTGGGGACATTCTAGCCGAGCAGAAGGTTTCGTTAGGTCAGTGGGATAAAGTATTTCCTAACAAAAATGAGGAAGTATCCGCAAATGGAAAAATAACGGTAAATAGGATAGAAAAGAAGATCGTCGAGCAGGAAAAATCGATTCCCTTCAATCAGGTGAAGCGGACAGATTACTTGCTTACCAAAGGATCACAGAAGGTGGTTCAGGAAGGAAAGAACGGGAAGGCTCTTCTACGTTATCAAGTGGTATATGAGAATGGAGAAGAGGTTTCCAGGGAACTTACCGAGACAAAGGTAGTTGCTCCAGCCCAAGATCGTGTCATTCGCGTCGGTGCACTTGTTACAGTTTCACGTGGTGGATCCGATTTTACCGCACGAAAAGTATTAGAGAACGTGACGTTAACTGCATATGGGCCAAATGGGGATCCTGCAAACGCGATCACTGCTTCTGGCCGGGTAGCGACAGCAGGCCGGTCGATTGCCGTAGACCCCAATGTCATCCCAATGGGTGACTGGGTTTATATTGAAGGATATGGATACCGCAGGGCAGAAGATACGGGTGGTGCGATAAAGGGAAATAAAATTGACATCTATTTTGGTGAAGATCAGGAAGCCGTTCAATTTGGCCGTAAGAAGGCTTCTAAGGTATATGTAATTGGTCCGAACAGACCTTGATAAGAGGATGGATGCTGTGTTTTCCGGGAGGAAACACAGCTTTTTGCGCGTATAGGTGACAGCATAGGAGGAATTATGATTAAAGAAGTGATAGTCGTAGAAGGTAAATCAGATACGGTAGCGATCCAAAGGGCCGTACAAGCGGATACCATCGAAACAGGCGGTTCCGCGGTGCCCCCGCATGTCATAAAAAAGGTGAAGTTGGCACAAGAAAAGCGTGGGGTGATTATTTTCACCGATCCAGATTTTCAAGGAGAACGCATTCGCCGCATCGTAAGTCAAGCAGTACCTGGCTGTAAACATGCCTTTATCACCCGGGATGAGGGAAGAGGAAAGCGTAATCTAGGGGTGGAAAACGCAAGTGATGAAGTGATTCGAAAAGCCCTTGCGGAGGTTCGCACAGAGGTAGAATATCCGGTAAAAGAAGCAATCAGCTTTGAGGATCTGCTTGAAGCGGGGCTCATTGCTGGAAACGGCGCAAGCGAACGGCGCGAGAAATTGGGTGAAATTTTGGGGATTGGTTATGCTAACGGAAAACAAATTCTTAAGCGCTTAAATATGTTTCAAGTTTCAAAAAGGGAATTTCTCCTTGCTCTAGAGCAAATTGGAGGTGAAGACCGTTCATGAAGGATATAGCTACCCCCACACGAACCAAGGAAATTCTGCAGAAATACGGATTTACTTTTAAAAAGAGCTTGGGGCAGAATTTTTTAATAGACATTAATATCCTTCAAAACATTGTTAAGGCGGCGGAATTAGATTCGACCAAGGCGGTTTTGGAAATTGGACCGGGCATTGGGGCTCTTACGGAGCACCTGGCACGTGCTGCGGGGAAGGTTGTTGCTATTGAGTTGGATCAAAGGCTTTTGCCGATTCTGAGAGATACGCTCGAACCTTATCCTCATGTTGAGGTGATTCATGGGGATGTCTTGAAGGTGAATTTACAGCAGCTGATTAAAGAACAGTTTGCTGGCTATGAGAAAATCAGTGTCGTGGCAAATTTGCCTTATTATGTTACAAGTCCTATTTTGATGCGCCTTCTAGAGGAGGATCTGCCGCTTGAATACATCGTGGTGATGATGCAAAAAGAAGTGGCTGATCGCATTTCTGCTGCACCAGGAGGCAAAGAATACGGTGCGCTTAGCGCGATGACGCAGTTTTATGCAAAGCCGGAAATTGCGATGATTGTACCGCATAGTGTGTTTATTCCTCAGCCGAATGTTGACTCGGCAGTGCTGAAGTTGCATGTATGGGATAAACCACCGGTGGAGGTAACCGATCAGAAGTTGCTGTTCAAAGTAATTAAGGCGAGCTTCGCACAGAGGAGAAAAACCATTTTTAATAATTTACAAACCTCCTTGTTTGGTCGTGAACAGAGAGAGACCCTTTTGCAGATTCTTGAGGAGACCGGGATTGACCCTTCTAGAAGAGGGGAAACATTAGGGTTAGAAGAGTTCGCCCGTTTAAGCAACCGAATTTCTGCAGAGCAACTACACCCTTAATACCCAGGGATCATATATTGACCTTGGAGGAGGGTGTTTTTATGACCATTAAAGTAGGCGATATCGTTACCCGGAAATCGTATGGGAACGATATCCTTTTTACCGTGGTATCGGTCAATAAGATCAAACAGACCGCTGTCCTGCAAGGGCTTGAGGTGCGTCTGATGGCCGATGCCTCGCTTGACGATCTGGTCAAGATTGACCGCGAGACATTAGAGCGAGAGCTAAAAAAGAGCGAAATTAAAAGTCGTGAATCGTTAAAGCTGATTCATCAGGAAAGACGTCTCATGCGGGAGAAAAACATCTGGCAGCAGGCTGGATATACGGGAAGAGATGATGAGGAGTCCAACACCTTATCCTTTGAAATTCCCGGAAAAGTGTTGCATCTTGATGGGGATGGAAAATATTTGGAACGCTGTGTTTCGATGTACCAAGAACTGGGGATCAAGGTCACAGGCATTCATCTTGCGGAAACAGAAATGCCTTTGCATGTTTATAAACTGCTTGTCAAATATCAGCCTGATATCCTGATTTTAACGGGCCATGACGCCTACAGAAAACAAAGCGGCAATATCACCTCCCTGGATTCTTACCGGCATTCCCGTTACTTTGTGCAAGCCGTTCAGGAGGCGAGAAGATTCGAACGGGATAAAGATCGTCTGATTATCTTTGCGGGAGCTTGTCAATCCAATTTCGAAAGCCTGATTGAGGCTGGAGCTAATTTCGCTAGTTCACCAAAGCGAATCAATATCCACACCTTGGACCCCGTTTACATTGCGGAAAAAGTTGCTTTTACCTCAGTTCGAGAAACGGTAAATGTATTTGAAGTAGCCAAAAACACGATTACGGGGATGGATGGGTTAGGTGGAATTGAAACATTTGGGCTGTTTAGGCTGGGATTGCCAAGGACAGAGCAACTAAAAACAAATGAAATGTGACATTTTTCGCTTCTCTTCACGAGAAGCGATTTTTTTGTAGAATCCTGTAAAACAATATTCATTGACAATTCCTTTGTCCAGTTGCTATAATTATCAATTTGTTTGACATAATAAGTGTGGAGTGATATAATCATACATAAGTGAGGTGGTCGTACACTATGGCGAAAAATGCGTTAATTGATATTAAACGCACGTTGGATGCTCACCTTGGTGAGCGAATTCTTTTGAAAGCGAATGGAGGGCGCCGGAAAACTGTCGAGAGATCAGGGATTTTGGAGCAGACCTATCCATCCGTTTTTATTGTCAAGCTAGATGAGGAACGTCATTCTTTTGAACGAGTTTCCTACAGTTATGCCGATATTTTGACAGAAACCGTCATGTTAACAGTTTGTCCATCTGAGCAGGAACAGATTCGAATAAGCCTTGAACAGTAGAACATTATGTTCTACTGTTTTTTATTGCCCGAACAGAGCATACTACCAAACAGGGGGATGACAAATTTTTGAAGGAGGCCATTATGAGTCGTAGACGGGGTATCATGTCTGAGCAATTTAAAATGGAACTCGCAAAAGACCTTGGCATCTATGATACGGTGCAAAAGGATGGTTGGGGTGGAATCACGACTCGTGACGCCGGGAACCTGGTGAAGCGGGCCATTGAAATTGCCGAGCAGACTCTAGCCAACCAAACGAATAAATAGTCCATTCCCTAACTGGAGACTTATCGTCTCCAGTTTTTTTTGCATCTATATGGAAACAAGTGCTAAAATGGAATGGATTATCGAGTGGATGAGCGGGTGAATCAGGTGAGAATTTCAGTCAAAGCGCCAGCAAAAATAAATTTAACATTAGATGTTTTAGGAAAAAGGGATGACGGCTACCATGAGGTAGAGATGGTCATGACGACGATCGATTTGGCTGACCGAATCGATATTTATCCCCGTGAGGATGATCAGATTACGTTGGACAGTTCGGCTTTTTTCGTACCCCTGGGGGAAAAGAATCATGTCTACCAAATGGCCATGTTAATTAAGAAACGGCTGGGTATTCGTAAAGGGGTTCATTTTTTTATCCATAAAAATATACCTGTTGCAGCCGGACTTGCTGGTGGAAGCAGTGATGCGGCAGCGACGATCCGAGGCCTGAACCGCCTTTGGGATCTCGGATTGTCAACGGAAGAAATGGCAGAGCTCGGGTCTGAGATCGGTTCAGATGTAGCCTTCTGTGTTTACGGGGGGACTGCGTTAGCGAAAGGAAGAGGGGAAAAAATTCAGCCGCTTCCATCCCTGCCGCCATCTTGGGTGATTTTGGCCAAGCCGCCCATTGGAGTATCTACTGCGGAAGTTTATGGAAGAGTTGATATGGCTAAGGTGAAACAATATCCTCCTATGTCCGGGCAAATGATGGAAGCTATTCTAGAGCACGACTATCGTAAAATCCATCAATCACTAGGCAATCATTTGGAAACCGTGACCTTGTCCCTGCACCCTGAAGTACGACGACTAAAAGAACAGATGCTGCGTTTTGGAGCGGATGCTGCTCTCATGTCGGGAAGTGGACCTACCGTATTTTGCTTGGTCGATAAGGAATCGAGGGTGAACCGAATATATAATGGGCTAAAAGGTTTTTGTAAGGATGTTTTTGCCGTCCGTATTTTAGGGGATAGATACCACGTGGGCTTGCCAAAAACCGTACAAAAGTGATAAGTTTATAATATAATATTCGGCAATTGGAGGATACCCATGGAAAAGAAGTTGAGAAGGAGTGCTCGCTTAGTTGATATGACTCAGCATTTGCTTGAGCACCCATATCGTTTAATCCCCTTGACCACGTTTGCAGAAGAATATGGTTCGGCGAAGTCTTCGATCAGTGAGGATCTGTCCATTATTAAAGAGCTGTTTGAGCATAAGGGTGTTGGTATGCTGAAAACAGTCGCTGGTGCAGCAGGCGGTGTGCGTTACATCCCGCTTTTGAAAAAGCAGGCAGCAGTAGAAATTGTTGAGGAAATTTGCACGAAATTGGAGCAGTCTGACCGCTTACTTCCAGGTGGATACCTCTATATGTCTGATATTTTGGGAGAACCGGAAACACTGAATCGGATTGGACGGATCATGGCAACCCTCTTCGCGGAAAGAGACATAGATTATGTGATGACTGTCGAAACGAAAGGAATTCCCCTCGCGCACGCAACGGCGAATTATTTAAACGTTCCGGTTGTGATCGTTCGTCGTGACACCAAGGTGACCGAGGGATCTGTTGTTAGTATCAATTATGTATCGGGTTCAAGTAAGCGAATTCAAACGATGTCACTGGCTAGAAGAGTCCTTCCTGAGCAGTCTAAAGTTTTGATTATCGATGACTTCATGAAGGCGGGCGGAACAGCCAGAGGAATGATCGATCTCTTGAAAGAATTTAAGGCAGAGGTTGTCGGCATTGGGGTCTTGGTAGAAACATCGGATGTCGAAGAACGTCTGGTTGATGATTATATTTCCTTAGGGAAAATCACCCAGCTTGATTTAAAAGATAAAGAAATCAAACTAGAGTTAGGCAATTTTCTATCAAAATTTTAGGGGGGTATATAAGAAATGGAGATTATTAGCACAACAAACGCGCCGCAGGCAATAGGACCTTATTCACAGGCCGTTAAAGTGGGGGATTTTCTTTACACCTCAGGTCAGATCCCATTGCGTCCAGATGGAACACTATTGCAAGGGACCGTTGAAGAACAGACACACCAAGTATTCGCTAACCTGAAAGCGGTTTTGGAAGCTGCTGGGTCTGGTTTGAATCAGGTAGTCAAAACGACCGTATTTATTAAAAATATGGATGATTTTGCTCGAATTAATGAAGTGTATGGCACTTATTTTCCGACAAATCCTCCAGCCCGTTCTTGTGTAGAAGTTGCAAGGCTTCCAAAAGATGTGGCGATCGAAGTCGAAGTTATTGCCTATATTAATAAATAATTTAATAATTTTTAAAAAACTATAGAAGGATTTCTGCCCACCTTTGACGAATAAATTGTAACAAGCATATATATTGGAAAAAGGTGGTGTTACTTGATGGAAGTGACAGATGTTAGACTCCGCCGCGTAAATACGGATGGACGGATGAAAGCAATTTGTTCTATTACCATTGACAACGAATTTGTTGTGCATGATATTCGTGTAATCGATGGAAATAATGGGATGTTTGTGGCCATGCCTAGCAAGCGTACTCCAGATGGGGAGTTTCGCGATATCGCCCATCCGATCTCCTCTTCGACACGGGAGAAGATTCAGGCAGCAGTACTAGCAGAATATGACCGTGCTGGTCTTGAAGAAGACCAGGAAGAGCAAATGGTCGAGGGGGCTTAAGTCCTATTCGTGCAAGAACCTCAGTGATGAGGTTCTTTTTTTTTTCGTTAAATCCGGATTCAACCATAGTTAGTCGAATAAGCCTCGGATTCGGACTGAAATCCTCGGATTCCACCCCACTCAGTCCGAATAAGCCTCGGATTCGGACTGAAATCCCCGGATTCCACCCCACTCAGTCCGAATTGCACTCCCTCCCCTGTTCCACCCACCCCCTCATCAGCCCAACCTTCATTGAGCATCCCCCATAGTAACCGTCACAAAAATTTACGAATGTTGTGAGCGCTTTGTGAAGTGTGAGCATTGTCACACAACTTAAATCCCCACAGAATCTATACTTTTCCTAGCTTAAGCAAACGATTTGGATCCAAACGGTTCATGATTATGAAGAAAAGGGGAGGTTCAGATGGGCAAGAATCTTATCATCTTTTTCGTCAGCTTCGCCGTTGCATTAGGTGGGGGGTATTTATTCTATCAAGATGACCAGCAGCCAACGGCAGCTAGCAGTTCACCTGCAACATCAGATTCCAAACAAAAGGAAGTAGTCAGTGCCCAACCCGCATCCGCATCAAGTGGGGAAGGGGAAATTTTTGTACAAAGGGGTTGTTCGGCTTGTCACGCGGTTTCATCCTTAGGGGTACAGGGAGGGGCCACTGGTCCTGATTTGTCAAATGCCTACACCAATGTACCAGACAAACATGGTGTTCCGGTTGAAGAGTTTTTGAAAAAGCCGACATCAGCTGTCATGTCCGGAGTTATTGGGGGAAATCCGCTGACAGATGATGAAATGAAAGCGATTTTGGATGCCTTAAAAACAGCATCAGAAAAATAAAGCCTTGGGGGAGGTTTTAGTATGAAAAAGTTAGTATCTGCCGTTTCTGGCGTGTTGGCTGGGTTTCTCGCCGCGACGGTGTTTTTCGCTGATTTCACGAATATCGGATCGCAAAGCTCTGCAGATGATTCAACGAATAAAAGCAATGCGGAAAAGGTTTATGTCCCGTTTGGAAAACTTGATGAATATTACTTATTCGCCTCAGGAGGACACTCTGGGCAGATGTTCATCTATGGAGTCCCATCAATGAGGCATATCCGGACTGTTCCGGTCTTTTCACCGGATTCCGCAACTGGTTATGGGTTTGATAAACATTCCAAGGAGCTAATGGGTGATTATACCTGGGGAGATTTGCACCACCCTGCATTCTCCGAAACCAATGGAGATTATGATGGGAAATGGTTATTTGCTACAGATGTAGGGAACAGCCGGGCTGCGGTGATGGATCTGAAGACTTTTACGACTAAGGATATCATTAATGTACCTAATACGAGTGGTCCACACTGTGCAGCGTTTGTAACCGAGAATACAGAGTACATGTTTTTACCGACGCGATTTGCCGTCCCGATTGGACGAGAGTATGCATCCCTAGATGATTACAGTCAGAAATATCGAGGCGTTATGTCCGCCGTTACCTTTGATGAAAAAAGTGAGAAACTCAATATTGCTTACCAAGTAGCCCTTCCGCCTTGGTCCTATGACTTATCGGATGCAGGGAAGAAAATGTCTAAAGATTGGGCTGTCATGACTACCTATAACACGGAAGAAGCAACAACCAACTTGGAAATTAATGCTTCCCAGGCTGACCGTGATTACATTGTCTTGTTCAACTGGAAAGAGCTTGAGAAGATGGTCGCTGATGGGAAGTATGAAAATATAACGGGTCAAAAAATGATCTTCCCAGAAAAGCAAAAAGGCGGAATTTATCTCGTTCCTGTTGCCAAATCTCCGCATGGAGTGGATGTAACACCAGATGGAACACGCTTTATTGCTTCAGGGAAATTAGCACCAGCGATGACGGTTTTCTCCTTTGAAAAAGCGTTTGAGGCGATTAAAAACAAAGACTTCGCTGGGGACCGTAATGGCATCCCGATTCTCAAGTATGAATCGGTGATGGAACGTGAAGTGAACCCTGAGAATGCCCTTGGACCTTTGCACACCCAATTTGATGATAAAGGTATGGCTTACACCACTATGTTTATTACTTCAGAAATTGTGAAATGGGATCCGAATACAGGGGAAACGCTCGACCGTGTTCCTGTTCAATATTCGCCTGGACACTCGGTTGCTGCCGAAGGTGATACGGTTTCACCAGATGGTAAATATATTATCGCGCTAAATAAGATCGCCAAAGATAGTTATCTCTCTGTGGGACCTTCTCATCCAGAGTCAATGCAATTAATTGATTTAAGCGGAGACAAGATGGAAGTGATTCAATCGGCGCCAGTAAACCCAGAACCACATTACGCGCAAATGATTAAAGCAGACAAATTAGACCCATTGAAGATCTACCCAAAAGAGGAAAATCGTCCGGATTCCGTATGGAAGCAAGAGGATACCCGCATTGAACGGAAAGGAAATGAGGTTCATGTTTACGGTGTGGCCATGCGTTCGAAGTTTATCTTTGATGCGAAAGCTAAGCGCCCGGATGTGATTGAGGTCAACGAAGGGGATAAAGTCTTCATCCATCTCACCAATATTGACTTAGATCAGGATATTACCCATGGATTTGCGATCAATAGTTACAATCTGAACATGGAAGTACAGCCGGGGCAAACCAACACCATAGAATTTGTCGCTGACAAGGCCGGGACCTATCCGCTTTACTGCACTAACTTCTGTTCTGCGCTGCATCAAGAGATGACGGGATATTTCTTGGTTAAGCCAAAAAATTAAGCAAGGAAACGGAGAGGGGATCTTCCCCTCTCCACAAAAAATGAGGAAGAAGGCAAGAAATATGTCCAAAACAATGTCTGTTTCTTCTGTCATTCTGTCATGTATTTCCGCTGTTCTGTTAGGTGTATCGATCTTTTTCCCCTGGTGGGGAATGAACTTTATCGCTCCGCAATATCCTGAGGGGCTCGATATCATTGTGTATCCCTATAAGATGGACGGCCGAATTGATATTATTAATGGTTTGAATCACTATATTGGGATGCAAGAGTTTAGTGAAGAGACGTTTCCGGAGTTAACCTATCTTCCTTACATCGTAGGAGCGATGGCATGTCTTATTCTTATCGTGGCTCTTGTGAAAAGAACAAAATTAATGCTGATGCTTGTTGCCCTTTTTTCAGTTGGAGGAGTTTTAGGACTGTACGATATTAACCGGTGGTTAACCACCTTTGGCACCAATCTCGATCCGAAAGCTCCTATTCAAATTGACCCTTTTGTTCCCCCCATTCTGGGAGAGAATACATTGGCCAATTTTGTTACCCATAGTTATTTTGCAACAGGAGCATTTTTAATGGGAGCTTCTTATCTATTGCTCGTATATACCCTTTGGAGGGAAAGAAAAAAATGAAAAAGCTCATCCTCTTGATTGGATGGCTCCTGGTGTGTTTTTTCTGGTCACCCTTCGTGGAGGCCGATGGATCTTTACAGGATCGAATTGATCAAACCCCAGAGGGAGGCACCCTCAAATTGGAAGCTACTACCTATGAAGGGAATCTGGTCATTCGCAAGGCGATTCACTTGAAAGGGGCTGGTTCCGATCAAACGGTCATTAAAGGTGATGGCATAGGAAATGTCATTACGATTGAAGCGCCAGGTGTTCATCTAGAAAATATGTCCGTTCAGAGCAGCAGTTTTAACCGGAATTCCTCGGAAGAATATGCAGCGATTAAAATCAGGTCCAATCAGAATATCGTGGAGGAAATCCAAATAACGGATTCCTATCATGGCGTGTATTTAAGTCAGGCCCATGATAACGTGGTACGTCGGGTTACCGTTACGGGTCGTGGAAGCGGTGAGATTGCCGGACAAGGCAATGGCATCATGGTGTATTATTCCAATCGAAATCAAATCCAGGAGAATCGGATTTCCAATACGAGAGATGGAATCTTCTTTGATTATTCCAATGACAATGAGGTGTCTGGCAATGATATCAGTCAAACACGGTATGGACTACATTACATGTATTCGGACCAGAACCGACTTACGAAAAACAAGTTTCATTCAAACATTGGCGGAGCGGCCATCATGCATTCCCGCCATTCTGTTCTAGAAGAAAATGAGTTTTCTTTAAACCAGGGGTCAAGGGCGTTTGGCGTGATGCTCCAATCTTGTGACGATACGCAGGTTGTCCGCAATCAGTTTTTTCAAAATGGCAGGGGGATGTTTATCGATCAGTCCCAGCGCAGCCATATTGAAGACAATATGATTTTTCATAACCAGATTGGTATAGAACTTTGGGCGAGTTCCATGGAACAGGTCTTTGTCGGGAATCGGTTTGTTAGAAACACTTCACCGGTGATCACCATTGGGGGCGGGAAATCTAACAATCACTGGAGCGAAAATCGGAAAGGCAACTACTGGGGACAGGATTTTCCGGTTGTCGATTTGGATCAAAACGGGATTGGGGATTCTCCCCTTGTCTATGAATCCACTTTAAATAAATTGATAGAAAAAAATGAACTCGTCTATCTATTTTTAAACAGTCCAGCCATTCACATTTACGAAACACTCGGCAAATTCTTGAACCAGCAAGAAGTGATGGTAGAAGATGCTTACCCACTTCTGGACAATAATCAGAAACTCTCGTATTCATGGGTTTGGGCGATTGTCGCATTGGGTGTAGGCGGTCTTTGGTATCGCAGCAAAAGGAGGAAAAGAACATGATGTATATATGGAAGGAGTGGAAAGAACAGTCCCGAGGAAAAGGGATATGGCTGTCATTGATCATGCTGATCCTGATCTCCATCTCCGTATTAATGCAGGCCACATCTTTTCCATCTGACCAAGGATTTGAAGTGTTTCTTCTGTCTCTCTATGATGTCAATGTGTATGTGATCCCGTTGTTGACACTTTTTCTTGCCTCCTTTTCGATCATCCAGGAAAAGGAGCAAAAGACCTTGTACTTCCTGCTGACCAAGAAGGAGTCCTATCGAAGTTTTCTATGGAAAAAATCAGTGGCTGTTCAATTTGTCACCTTCAGTTTATTTATGGGTTGGTATTTTATCTTGGCCATACCGATGAAGTTTTTCTTTACATTTCACCTTGGCCATTACCTTGTCTTTTTTGTCGTCTTATCGATCTTAATTATCATTTTTAATCAAATTGGATTGTTCCTAGGAAGTATTGTAAGCAATCGGATGCAATTGATCGGGGCAAACATCTTCGTCTGGTTTCTGTTTATCTTTTTATTTGATCTCATCACTTTATATTATCTTCCTTATATAACGGTCCAGAATATGAAGTGGTTTTCCCTCGTCTACTTTTTGAATCCGTTGCATACGTTGCGTTTTTATTTGGAAACATCAACCGGGATGTTCCCGCTTGAGCATATGTCAAGGTTGATGGAAAAGATGGTTTGGCTACCACCCGCAGTATTCCTCTTGGTCGATGTTGTGATTTGGGTTCTGTCAACCTTTTTACTGGCCACCGGGCTTCACCATAAGGGGGGAAGAGTGTGATTGAAATTAAAGGGTTATCCCAGTTCTATCAGAAAAAAGAAGTGCTGCATGAGGTTGATCTGCATGTTGGCCAGGGAGAAATTTGTGCACTCGTTGGACGCAATGGTGCGGGAAAATCGACGTTAATTCATTCCGTTCTGGGCCTTCTACCTTATAAAAAGGGCGAGATCTTGATTAAGGGAATCAGTAATCGAAAAGAAGGTTGGAAGTCTGAGCTTGCCTATCTACCGGAAAAGTTTCATCTCTATTCGCATTTAACTGGGGAAGAAAACTTTCGTTTTTTTGCTTCACTGGAAAAGGAAGTTAATCAAAAGAGGATGGAAGAATCGTTGCGCATGGTTGATTTGTGGGAGCAACGGGGGCAGCGAGTTGCAGGCTATTCGAAAGGGATGCTGCAGCGCTTAGGTTTAGCGATGATGCTCTATTATAGATCCGATATCCTGATTTTAGATGAGCCAACGAGCGGGCTCGATCCCGTCGGACGAAAAGAAGTGCTTTCCGTGATCAAACGGTTAAAGGGGAAAACGATTCTCTTTTCCTCTCATCATATCGATGAAATCATTCAGATTTGCAGTCATGTGGCATTTTTGGAAGAAGGAAAACTTCGTAAATACAGCTTGGGGGAATTTCTGCAAGTCTATTCCTGGTAAAGTAGGTGATCAAATGAAAAAATGGATGGGGATGCTTCTCTTCTTTTCTTTGGTGTTGATAGCTGGATGTGGTTCAACACCCCAATGGGAAATAACGATGGACACCGATTACACATATCAAGGGCAGCTTCCATTGACGATCGAAATCAACGATAACAATCAGCCGATTGAAGGGCTACAGGTCAAGGCTACGTTAGAAATGGAAAAGATGGATCACGGCGAAGTGGATATTACCTTTGATGATCAAGGGAATGGACAGTATGTCGGGCAAGCCGCGCTGCCTATGGGTGGAGACTGGGTCGCCTATATTCAATTAACTAATGGTAAGCAAACCATGGAGCAAACGCAAACTCTTTTCATCAAGGAGGAGTAAGAATGTATCAGTTGAAAAAAATGAGTATCGGCTTGTTGGTGTTGATCATTGGGATCCTAACCTTTACAACCTCCTGTTCAAAGGTGGAAGGAAATGAATCTGCCGTTGCTACGGTGAATGGGGAAGGGATCACGAAGCAGGATCTATCCTTTTATCGGTTGATTAATTTGTTGCAGGTTGCATTATACCGTGAAGCGGATCAGCAAAGGTATCAAGGAGAAGAATTAAAGGAAGCCAACCGTTTTTGGGATCAGCAGGAGCAAGCCGCGGAAAATCATAATACACTCTTAACACAAGTTATCCGATTGCGAGCAGCCGCTTTATTGGCAAAAGAAAAAGGGTATACAATCAGAGTTGAGCAGATTCAAAAGGAAATTGAAAAGATAAAAGCCTATTATGCACAGCATCAGGTTGCAATGGATATGATTGCAAAGTACGGAGAAGAGGAATTTTGGCAACAGCAAGAGCAGCAATATGAACGAATTCTACTTGCTCAGAGGGTGCAACAGGACATGCTAGAGCGTGTGAAACAAGCAAATCCGAAAGCAGGTTCTAAAGAAGTTCAAATGCTTGCAGAAAAGAAGTATGAAGAGCTCTTGGTTTCTCAAATCTCCACATTAGATATTCAACTAGATAAAAGGTAGGATTTATAGCAGTTCGCGGAATGATCTTGAAATCAAAATATGATTGAGATATAGTCATTATGGGGTATTTTTGTCAAGAACAAAGATGCCCCATTTGGAATGTAGAGACCAAAATCATTTGGAGGGCTACTATGAATCAAAAATTTGCCGTGGTTTTGGCTGCCGGACAAGGTACTCGGATGAAGTCCAAACTGTACAAGGTATTACATAAAGTGTGCGGTAAACCAATGGTACAGCACATCGTTGACAAGCTGAGGAATATTTCCGTCGACGAAATAGCTGTCGTTGTCGGCCATGGGGCAGAGGCAGTGAAACAGCAGTTGGGATCAGACATCAAATATGCCTTTCAGGAACAGCAATTGGGAACAGCACATGCCATGCTAATGTGTAAGGATTTATTAAAGGATAAAGTGGGAACGACGATCGTTGTGACTGGTGATACCCCTTTAATTAAAGAAGAAACCCTTAGAGGGCTGATGCAGCATCATCTTCAGGTACATGCAGCTGCAACCGTGCTAACAACGGTTTTGGATGATGCAACAGGGTATGGACGAATTGTCCGTAATCATCAGAGTCACGTAGAACGCATTGTAGAACATAAGGATGCAACAGAAGAAGAACGGAAAATAGGGGAAATCAGTACAGGGATTTTTTGCTTTGATAACCAAAAACTTTTTGCCGCTTTAGCCGAAGTTCGCAATGATAATGTACAGGGAGAGTATTATCTTCCAGATGTTATTGAAATACTAACAAAACAAAATGAAATGATATCAGCCTATCAAACAGATGATCCTGAAGAAGGCATGGGGGTCAACGATAGGGTGCAGCTTTCTTACGCGGAGCAAGTGATGCGCAGAAGAATCAATGAAGGCCATATGAAAAACGGTGTGACCTTGATTGATCCTGCTACTACTTATATTGAAGCGGATGTTGTAATCGGCAGGGATTCCGTTATTGAACCGGGCACGCATCTTCGCGGAAAAACCGTGGTTGGTGAAGATTGTGTGGTTGGACCACAGGCAGACCTTACAGATACCATCCTGGAAAATGAAGTTCATATCCAATATACTGTTGTTCAACAAAGTACGATACGCAATGTAGCATCCGTCGGACCATTTGCCTATGTACGGCCAGGGTCGGATATCGGAGAGCATACCAAGGTGGGGGATTTTGTTGAATTAAAAAATACCATATTGGGGAATGGCTCTAAGGTATCTCATTTATCCTATTTAGGTGATGCAACGGTAGGGCAACATGTAAATGTTGGCTGTGGAACGATTACCGTGAATTATGATGGGGTGAAGAAACATCGAACGATCATAGGTGATAATGCCTTTATCGGGTGTAATGCCAATTTAATAGCCCCTGTTCAGATTGGGGACGGTGCTTACGTGGCGGCGGGTTCGACGATTAACCAGGATGTCCCTGAACAATCGATGGCGATTGCCAGAGAACGCCAAACAAATAAAGAAGGATATGCTGCCAAATTGCTGCGCAAGGAAAAATAGGGTGGAGGTTAAATAAAAAATGGCCAATTATCGTGATCCAAAGCTGAAGGTCTTTACATGTAATTCAAACCCGCAACTGGCAAAGGAAATTGCCGACCATATCGGATTACCTTTAGGGAATTCGGAGGTTGTACGCTTCAGTGATGGGGAAGTTCAAATCAAGTTAAATGAAAGTGTTCGCGGTGCGGACGTATTTGTTATCCAATCAACAAGCGCGCCAGTGAACCAAAACTTAATGGAACTCTTAATTATGATTGATGCCCTAAAAAGGGCCTCTGCCAAAAGCATTAACTGTGTGATTCCCTATTACGGTTATGCCAGGCAAGACCGGAAGGCCAGAGCTAGAGATCCGATTACTGCAAAATTAGTCGCCAATTTGCTGGAAACAGCGGGTGCACACCGGATCATTACGATGGATCTGCATGCGACACAAATCCAAGGGTTCTTCGATATTCCTGTGGATCATTTATTAGGTGTGCCAATCCTGGCCAAGTATTTTGAGGAAAAAGAGCTGGAAGATATCGTCGTAGTTTCTCCCGATCATGGCGGTGTAACCCGTGCCAGAAAATTGGCTGAGCGTCTGCAAGCGCCCATTGCGATTATCGATAAGCGCAGACCAGAGCCGAATGTCGCGGAAATCATGAATATTGTTGGGAATATTGAAGGGAAAACAGCGATCTTAATCGATGACATTATTGATACAGCAGGAACAATCACCCTTGCGGCAAACGCTCTTGTAGAAAGCGGAGCAAAAGGTGTCTATGCTTGCTGCACACACCCTGTTCTTTCTGGACCGGCAATCGAAAGAATTGCGAAGTCAAAAATTCAGGAATTGGTCGTTACAAATACAATTGCATTAGCTCCGGAAAAAGTATTGCCAAATGTCAAGATGCTTTCTGTGGCACCGATTATTGGCGAGGCGATTATTCGCGTTCATGAAGAATTATCTGTAAGTAAACTATTTGATTAAACTCACCGGTTTGAACCTTCCTAAAAAGGGCAATCTATTGCTGAATACTTTTTAGGAGGGTGATTTTTTATGTCTGCAACTTTAAAGGCGGAAACACGTAATAATAAGAAATCGACGAAAACCCAGCTTCGAAACCAGGGTAGAATTCCTGGCATTGTTTATGGCGGAGGAGAAAACAACGAGTTGATTAGTATCGATCAAGCGGATCTTTTGCAAGTTTTGCGAAATCAGGGGAAGAGCAGTGTAATCCAGCTTCAGTTGGCGAATGGACAACCGGCAAATGTGATGATCTATGAAATGCAAAAAGATCATTTCAAAGATCGCCTTTTGCACATTGATTTTAAACGGGTCAACATGAATGAGCCGATTGAAACCTCTGTCCCCGTTACCTTGATTGGGGAAGCAGAAGGGGTTAAGCAAGGAGGAGTCCTGCAATTCCAGACTCGAGAAATTGAGATTCGCTGTTTGCCGACTCATATCCCTGATTCAATTCCGCTCTATGTATCTGGGTTGTCGATTGGAGAATCTTTATGTGTTTCAGACTTGGAAATCCCTGAGGGGGTTGAGGTGCAGCATGAATTGGATGAGGTAATTGTAAGCGTCACTGCACCACGATTACAGCCCGTCGAGGAAACTCCGGAAGATATTATTCAGGAGCCAGAGGTCGTTGATGCAAAGAATGGCCCCGGAATGGATGAAGCTAAATAAAGATTAGGTGGAGAAACGATTGAAATTAATTGTTGGACTTGGGAATCCTGGAAAACAGTACGAAAAAACCCGGCATAATGCCGGGTTTATGGTCATTGACGAGCTTGCCCAGTCCCTGCAGATTGAGCCGAGTCAGTTGAAATTCAAAGGACTTTGTGGGGAAACGCGGATCGGCGGGGAAAAGGTTGTTCTATTAAAACCGCTTACCTATATGAACCTATCAGGTGAATCGGTGATCCAGGCGGTTAACTTTTTTAAGGCGGAAAAAGACGAATTATTGATTATATACGATGATTTGGATACGCCCGTGGGGAAGATACGGCTTCGTTTGAAGGGAAGTGCGGGTGGTCATAACGGCATTAAATCGATTATTCAACATCTTGGAACGGAAGAATTCCAGAGAATTCGAGTGGGAATCGGGCGGCCGATGCCAGGCCAGAAGGTGGTTGACTTTGTACTACAGAATTTTCGTGCAGAAGAAGAAGGCGACATAAAGGCGGCGATTGATCAATCCGCTGCTGCAGCGAAACAGTGGCTGAAAGAACCTTTTGAACAAGTGATGAATAAGTTTAACTAAGTATTTTTTTGTTTGCCAGGGGAATAATACTAGAAGGAATATACTCCCTCTAGGAGGCATAATGATGTCAATAAAATATATCTGTCCTTACTGCAAAACAACGCTTGGGGTGTTTGATTCAGCCCATGTTTCAGAAGCGCAGCTAGGGTTCCATTCCTTGACCCCTGAGGAACGAAACCATATAATAAGCTATGAAGCAAATGGAGACGTAGTAGCTAGTGTTACCTGTGAATACTGCAGTGAAGCAATCGACCGGAATCCAGAGCTGGCAAATCCATTACAATGACAGTAGAGCCTTGGCTGCCCATGCTGAGGCTTATTTTTGCAATTGTGTGAAAGATTTTGTTTTCTACTAAGTGGGGCATAGGAGGCTCGGAGAGGAGGCTCAATTTTGAAGGGTATTATTGAAAAATTTATTCATAATCCGGACTTTCAAACCGTATTAAGTGGATTTGACCAAGGTTTGAGAGAACAGATGGTAACAGGCTTAAGCGGGTCAGCAAGACAATTAATGATCGGTGCACTGTTTGAATCGTTGAACAAACCTCTGTTAGTTGTCACGCACAACATGTTTCAGGCGCAGAAAACTTTTGAAGATTTGGTGGATATCCTTGGAGAAGAGCAAGTATTGCTTTTTCCAGCAAACGAATTAATTATATCTGAAATGGCTGTTGCCAGTCCGGAAACATTGGCCAATCGAATTGAAGTATTGAACAAGATTAGCGAGAAAAAACAAAGAATTTTAGTTACCCCCTATGCCGGGTTAAGAAGAATTTTGTTGCCGCAGCAGATTTGGAAGGAATCGCAAATCTCCTTACAAGTAGGGCAAGAAGTTTCACTGGAGCAATTGTTGCAAAACCTAGTATCCACCGGCTATGAACGGGTGGAAATGGTAGAGGGGAAAGGGCAAATGAGTATGCGGGGCGGCATCCTAGATGTCTATCCGATCTCATCAGAATTTCCGGTTCGGATTGAATTGTTTGATGTGATGATTGATTCTATCCGTTATTTTGACCATACCAATCAGCGTTCCATAAGATCTTTGGAATCGATTGTCATTCCGCCGACGAATGAGGTTTTTGGCAGTGTAGAAATTCTACAACAAACTGCAGACCGCTTGCAGCAGAAGATGAGCGAAACACTTCTGAAAGTGAAGGATCAGGCGGTAAAAGAAAAAATCGTCGAGAAGATGGGATGGGAGATTGAACAACTCCGTCATGGAAACCGCTTTCAAGGTCTCTATAAGTATATTTCCTTGGTGTACCCAAACTACCAAAATTTGCTAGATTACATGCCGGATGAAACGGTTGTTGTAGTGGATGAACCGACACGGGTGCTTGAAGCCGTTGAGCAATTAGATAAAGAAGAAGCGGAATGGAAAACCGCGTTGTTGGCGGAAGGGGAATTCGCCCATCAGATTGCGGTTTCCTTCCCTTACGAGGAAGTGGTTAATAGCAAGAAAAGCAAGATCATGTATCTTGCCCTTTTTCTTCGCCAAGTCCCGCGGACTGCTCCACAAAATATTGTGGGGATCAATTGCAAAACCATGCAGAACTTTCATGGGCAAATGAATGTGCTAAAAACGGAGCTGGAACGCTGGAAAAAGCAGCATCATCAGGTATTGTTTTTGGCCGCCGATGAAGAGCGGGCGAAACGCTTGGAAAAAGTCTTTCATGATTACGAGATTGAAGCAGACTTGATCCTCCATTCGCCGCCAAGCATGGGCAGCCACAGACCTGTCATATCCATTGGCAATCTCCAGGCTGGTTTTGAAATGCCAATGAACCATTTAGTCGTCGTGACAGAATCTGAGGTATTTTCCCAAAAACAGAGAAAAGCGAGAAAAACACGGACAAATTTAAGTAATGCAGAACGGATTAAAAATTATAATGAACTAAAAATTGGGGATTATGTTGTCCATGTAAACCATGGAATTGGAAGGTACTTAGGAATTGAAACCCTCGTCATCAACGGGAATCATAAAGACTATCTACATCTGAAATATGCAGGCAATGATAAGCTTTATGTTCCGATTGAGCAGATCGACCAAGTACAAAAGTATGTAGGTAGCGAGGATAAAGAGCCGAAGGTTTATAAATTAGGCGGTACGGACTGGAAGAAAGTCAAAAGCAAGGCTAAATCATCTATCCAGGATATTGCGGCTGATCTCATCAAGCTTTATGCCCAACGAGAAGCAACAAAAGGTTATCAATTTAGTCCGGATACACCAGAAATGCGGGAATTTGAAGCGCTTTTCCCTTACGAAGAAACCCAAGATCAGCTTCGTGCCATCGACGAAATCAAGCAAGACATGGAGAAACCCCAGCCGATGGACCGCTTATTGTGTGGGGATGTAGGATACGGGAAAACCGAAGTGGCCATTCGTGCCGCTTTTAAAGCGGTAATGGACGGAAAACAGGTTGCTATTCTAGTTCCTACAACGATTCTGGCTCAACAGCACTATGAAACTTTCCGTGAAAGATTTGAAGGGTATCCGATAGAAATTGGAGTCATTTCTCGTTTTCGCGCGCGAAAAGAGCAGACAGAGGCGTTAAAGGGACTGAAAAATGGGACGCTAGATATTATTATTGGAACCCACCGGTTATTATCGAAAGATGTGGTTTTCAGAGATCTTGGTCTGTTGATCGTAGATGAGGAGCAGCGCTTCGGTGTTACCCATAAGGAAAAGTTGAAGCGATTGAAAACCAATGTGGACGTATTGACGTTGACGGCGACCCCGATCCCTAGAACTTTGCACATGTCTATGTTGGGTGTTCGTGATCTGTCGGTGATAGAGACTCCTCCGGAAAATCGATTCCCGGTTCAGACTTATGTCATGGAGTATAGTGCGGGGTTGGTGAGAGAAGCGATTGAACGGGAAATGTCTCGTGGCGGTCAGGTATATTTCCTTTTCAATCAGGTTCAGGGGATTGAGCAGATGGCAGAGCAGATTTCCTTCCTGGTCCCTGAGGCGAAGGTTGGGGTCGCTCATGGTCAAATGAAAGAAACAGAATTAGAGCAAGTGATGCTTGATTTCCTCGAGGGGAATACGGATGTCTTAGTCAGTACGACGATTATAGAAACAGGCGTAGATATTCCGAACGTCAATACGCTGATTGTTTATAACGCCGATCGGATGGGTCTGTCACAACTCTATCAACTGCGTGGTCGTGTAGGACGTTCTAACCGAATGGCCTATGCTTATTTTACGTATCAGCGTGATAAAGTATTGACTGAAGTAGCCGAAAAAAGATTACAGGCCATTAAGGAATTTACCGAGCTTGGTTCTGGTTTTAAAATTGCCATGCGTGATTTATCGATTCGTGGTGCAGGGAACTTATTGGGTGCTGAGCAGCACGGATTTATTGCTTCAGTTGGGTTTGATCTGTACAGTCAAATGTTGAAAGATGCCATTCAAGAATTAAAAGGCGGGCCGAAGGAAGACGAAGTTATTCAACCGGAAATTGATATTCAGTTGGATGCCTTTATTCCTTCTGAGTACATTCAGGACGGTCGACAGAAAATTGAATTATATAAGAAGTTTGCTGCTGTGCAGACCATGGAAGATGTGGCCGATTTGCAGGATGAGTTGGTAGATCGATTTGGTGAGCCGCCGATGCCTGTGCAAAATCTGTTGCGGGTCTCTCGTTTGCGGGTTTACTCCCTTATGCACCGAATTACGAATATTTCGCAGAAGGGCACACAGATGGTTATTACCTTACATGAGGATCAAAACAGTACCATTGATGGAACTAAGCTATTTGAATGGGCCAGTCGCTTTGAACGGCGAATTCTCCTTTCAACTGGACAATCGATATCGATTACTGTTAAGCTAAATGGGTTAACTCCTGAGAATGCAATCGAGTTAGTGGATCGTTTTCTTTCAGGGTTCGAGCAAGTGAAACGAACGAAGGGAGAACTAAATAATGTTGCCAATTAAAAAATGGAGTGTACTACTTCTTTCTTTTGCCCTTGCAACGTCCGTTTTAACAGCCTGTCAAACAGGAGACGACGAAAAGGCAAAGGCAAAAGAGGAAACATCGCAAAATGAGCCGCAGCCTGGCAATAGTGAAGAGAATCCATTACCCATTGTGAAAGTCGATCTTGGGATGAAGCCAGATGAAACAGTTGCTAAATATGAAGGTGGCACCTTGACTGCCGGTCAGTTCAAGGATTATCTTGAAATCCAAGCTTTTGTCAATCCGCAGGCTGGATTAGCAATTAATGAAAAGGACCTGGAAGCTTTAAAGCTTTTTGTAGACAGCTATGTGGGTGAGTTGAAAATGGCTGAGAAAGCCCCTGAGAGCAGTGATTATAAAAAGGGCGGAGAAGATATCACAGGCCGTATCCTTGAACAATACAAAATGGTCTATGGTGGAGATGAGAAAAAGGTCGAACAGCAGATGAAAGACCAAGGCGTGACCAAAGAGGAATTGCAGGATTTCTTTATTCGCTACAAAAGAGTAGAGGCGTACCTGCGCTCGCAGACCTCTGATGAAGATTTAAAAAAGCAATATGAAGAAATGAAAAAAGAAGGGCAATTAAAAGTTGCGAGCGTTCGACATATTCTTATTATGTTTGAAAATCGTACACCAGAAGAAGCGAAAAAGTTAGCTGATGAAATTGCTGATCGTTTGCGCAAGGGTGAAGACTTTGCTCAGCTGGCCAAAGAAAAATCGGAAGATCCGGGCAGCAAGGATAATGGTGGTTTGTACGAGGACTATGATGTGAATATGTGGGTTCCTGAATTTAAAAAGGCGGCTTTGGAGCTTCCATTGAATGAAATTAGCGATCCGGTGAAAACTGATTATGGATATCATGTGATAAAGGTCGAGAAGCGTTCGGAGCGGAGCTTCGAAGATGTGAAGGAAGCCCTTCGCAATCAGTTGATCAACACGAAATATGATGAGTTTATGAAAAACAATGTGGAAAAAATGGTAAAAGAAGTACATTTGCCAGAGAAGCCGAAGCAATAACAAGGAAGATGGGGAGACCCATCTTCCTTTTCTTTTCTTGGAATGAAAAGTGAATATTATCCTTTGAGGAGATATATACTAAACCCACACCAGGAAACAAGCCTTCCCAAACCAAGGCAGACGTAAAGAAGAGTAGGGTATCAACGCTAATGAAGGAGTTCCAGTCAAGAAAAACTTCAAGTGAAAGTGAGGCAACTAGAACATGAAAGCAACTGGAATTGTACGCCGAATTGACGATCTTGGCCGGGTTGTCATCCCTAAGGAAATTCGTCGCACGCTTAGAATTCGTGAAGGTGACCCATTGGAAATTTTCGTTGACAGAGATGGAGAAGTAATCCTTAAGAAGTATTCCCCAATCGGAGAACTTGGCGATTTCGCTAAGGAATACGCTGATTCTCTTTATGAGAGCATTGGACATATTACATTAATCTCTGATCGCGATTCTGTCATTGCAGTCTCTGGTGCAAGTAAAAAAGAATATATGGATAAGCCAATTGGCAATATGATTGAAACTTGTATGGAAGAGAGAAAAACCATGGTTCAAGGACCAGGTGAATATGATGTCTGCCGCGATTTAAAAGAGCATTATTCTTCCATCGTCGTCGCACCTATTGTTGCTGGTGGTGATCCGATTGGTTCGGTCATACTCTGTAGCAAAGAAGATTCCGTCAAAATGGGGGATCTGGAGACAAAAATGGCCGAAACGGCAGCAGGCTTTTTGGCAAAACAAATGGAACAATAAGGAAATGAAGACGTAAAAGAGCTTTTTCGAGCCGCAAATGGGCTTGGGAAAGCTCTTTGTGTTTTTAGGATTTTTACTTTATGAAGTAACAAATTGATAATTAATAATATCATGAAAATTTGTTCTCCATTGAGTGAACAGAATTGATTGTTTTGGCTATTTTTTAACGAAAATAAAGAATAAAAAAATGGTTGATTCAAGTGGAAAATTTATATATAATGATTCTAAATTAATTTGTCAATAAATTAATGGAAGCGTTGTCAAGAGAAAGAAAATTATAACCATTATAGGGGGAAAGAGAATGAAAAAGAAGCTATCTTACTTTTTAGTCGCAGTATTATCCATGGGTAGTTTAGTGGGATGTGGAGGGAATGCAACAGAATCCTCTGGATCTTCTGATCAACCTGCGCAAGCAGCCAATTCTAACAGTGGTGCTGAAGGTGATGTGGTTACTATTGCTGTTGGTAGTGCAGCTCCTGACACTGAAACCTCACACTATCAGCAATTTTTGTTGAAAATGAAGGAACAAGTGGAGAAGGAAACAAATGGAACAGTAAAGATAGAAATCCATCCGAATGGAGAGTTGGGTGGGGAACGTGAAATGATCGAAGCGGTTCAACTAGGAACCTTGGATGCGACGATTACAGGAGCAGGGCCTCTTGGAAACTTTGCCCCATCATCCAACGCGTTGGACTTCCCATTCCTATTTAACGATCGTGAGCATGCCTACAAAGTTCTTGATGGAGAAATTGGTCAATCGATCAGCAAGGAATTAGAACCGACAGGTGCAAAAATTCTTGTATGGGCAGAAAATGGTTTCCGTAATATTACAAACAATACTAGACCAATTAAAAAACCGGAAGACCTAAAAGGAATTAAAATTCGTACACAGGAAAACAAGGTTCACCTAGATACCTTCAAAGATTATGGTGCAAACCCTACTCCAATGGCCTTCACTGAGTTATTTACTTCCATGCAGCAAGGGGTTGTTGATGGAGAGGAAAACCCATTATCTGTAATTGTTCCGAATAAATTTTTTGAAGTTCAAAAATATATGACCCTTTCTGATCATTTCTATCAAGCAGCACCTTTTGTTATTAATACGGCTAAATTTGAAAGCCTTACACCTGACCAGCAAAAAGCGCTTCAATCTGCCGCAGAAGCTGCACGTGACTTTGAACGCCAATTTATTTTCGATATGAACGAAAAGTTCATCGAAACTGCTAAAGAAGGTGGAATGGAGATCCTTCCTGCAGAGGAATTTGATCGTGAAGCATTCGTGGCTGCTTCGGAAAATGTTTATAAAAAGTATGAATCAGAGTACGGAGAAGTTCTTAAGCGCATCCGTGAAACTAAGTAAGCAAAGTTAAAAGCAGATTATTTTATATTTGAAGTCATCTCCTCAGAGTGATTGATTATTCTGGGGAGATTGACATCTAAAAAGGGGTGAGGAAATGACTACATTACTACGTATCATTGACATTTTTAATAAATGGTTAACCATACTCCTTGGAGTTGTTTTAGGAGTAATGTCTATTGTTATCATTGTTCAAGTACTTTCCCGTTATATTTTTGGATTTCCCCTTCCCTGGTCTGAAGAGCTGGCACGCTATCTAATGGCTTACAGTATATTTGTTGGAGCAGCCTTGGCCCTTCGCCACCAGCAATTAATTGCGGTCGAATTTATTTCCGAGCGCCTTTCCTTCGGTCCTCGAAGAATCCTAAAAATCGTCATAAATCTTATTGGAATTCTCCTTTTCGCTATTCTTTTCATTCAGGGGCTTGCAATGATGGAGAAGGTTTCCGCACAGTTGTCTGCCGCCATGCAGATTCCGATGTCTATTCCATACGCAAGTATTCCTATTGGGGCTATTTTGTTAACGATTAATGCTATTGCAGTTATTATTGAATTGGTTCTTTCCAAAGAAGAAGTGAAAGAGGGTGAAGTCGCGTGAGTACTATATTATTTCTTTCTTTAGGCGGCTTCCTGATTCTAGGTGTACCTATTGCCATAGCCATGGGGTTGGCTTCTGCCCTTGCTGTTTGGTGGGGTGGAGGAATTCCTCTCATTATTATGGCCCAACGTGAATTTACTTCAATTGACTCCTTTCCATTAATGGCTATCCCGTTTTTTATTCTAGCAGGTACCTTGATGGAAATCGGGGGAATTTCCAGGCGATTGGTTGCCTTTGCCAACGCCCTGACTGGACATATTACCGGGGGACTTGGTCTTGTTGCGGTTGTGACTTCGATGTTTTTTGCCGCCATCTCTGGATCAAGTGCTGCAACGGTTGCAGCATTAGGCTCAATTCTAATCCCAGCCATGGTGAGAAGAGGTTATCATCGGAATTTCGGGGGAGCTGTTCAGGCTGTCTCCGGGGAATTGGGTGTTATCATCCCGCCAAGTATTCCGATGATCCTTTATGGGGTAACCACCGAAACCTCCATTGGAGACATGTTTATGGCGGGGGTTATTCCTGGTCTATTAATTGGATTCTCTTTAATGATTACGGTTTACTTCATTGCGAAAAAACGCGGTTATCAGAGTGAAGAGAAAGTAAGCTGGGCAGGCCGCTGGAAGGCATTTAAAGACGCTCTTTTAGCGCTGTTCATGCCAGTAATTATCCTCGGTGGGATTTATGGAGGAGTCTTTACTCCGACAGAGGCTGCAGGAGTTGCCGTTGCTTATGCCTTTGTAATTGGTGTGTTCGTCTACAAGGAGATCAAGTGGAAAGATGTTTTGTCTCTATTTGGTCAATCTGCGATCACTTCTTCGATTATTATGTTTATCATTGCCAATGCGGGATTGTTCGGTTGGATTTTAAGCCGTGAAGGGGTTCCGCAAAAAGTAGCAGCCTTCTTTACGGACATCTCAAGCAATGCGTTTGTATTCCTGCTTGTTATTAACGCATTATTGCTGATTGTGGGAATGTTCTTTGAAACAGGTGCATCCATTATTATTTTGGCACCATTGCTTACACCAGTTGCTGCGCAATTTGGTATCGACCCCGTTCATTTCGGAATGATTATGATCGTGAACTTGGCTATGGGAATGTGTACACCGCCGGTCGGGGTCAACCTCTTTATATCTTGTCAGATTGCGGAGATTACACTGGAGGATATAACGAAAGCCATCTTGCCGTTTATCCTTGTTTTAATTGTCGACTTAATGATCATCAGCTACATTCCTCAAGTTAGTATGTGGTTGCCGAATTTATTTAAGTAGTAAAGCATTTTGGAGCTTTTTCAAGCCTACTGAGGTTTGGGAAGGCTCTTTTTATTTCATAAACAAGTTCCTACTTCTTCCTCTAACAACGCTATTTGACACCATTTGACATCATTTTCATGTTATTCATCCTCAAATACCAACGTTTCGTCTTGAAAATTGTCTTTTTCCATTTTCATTTATTATCATTATTTTCGTAATAACTATAAAAGACAATTATTTAAAAGGGGGAGAGAAAATGGCAGCTCTATTACGTTTAATCGACAGCTTTAATAAATGGTTAACTATACTCCTTGGCATTGTATTAGGGATTATGTCAATAGTAATCATTTCTCAAGTACTATCCCGCTACATCTTTGGGATTCCCCTTCCTTGGTCGGAGGAACTGGCACGTTATCTGATGTCTTATAGTGTATTTGTAGGTGCCGCCTTGGCTCTTCGCAAACAGCAGTTAATCGCAGTAGAATTTATTTCTGAGCGTTTGTCGTGGAAACCAAGAAGGGTTTTAAAAATTGCGGTTAATATAATAGGCATTCTTCTTTTTGCCATCCTTTTTATGAAAGGCCTTGAAATGATGGGGAAGGTTAGTACGCAGCTTTCCGCTGGAATGCAGATTCCCATGTCTATCCCGTACGCAAGTATACCCATTGGTGCTGCGTTACTTACGATGAATGCGGTTGCAGTTATTATTGAATTGGTTCTTTCCAAACAAGAAGTGAAAGAGGGTGAAGTCGCATGAGTACCGTATTATTTCTTTCCCTGGGCGGCTTCTTAATACTAGGTGTGCCTATTGCCATAGCGATGGGGCTGGCCTCTGCCCTCGCCGTTTGGTGGGGTGGGGGAATTCCGCTTATTATTATGGCCCAACGTGAGTTTACTTCGATTGATTCCTTTCCATTAATGGCGATTCCATTTTTCATTTTGGCTGGTACCCTAATGGAAATCGGGGGCATTTCGAGACGATTGGTTGCTTTTGCTAACGCACTGACTGGCCATATTACAGGAGGACTCGGTCTCGTTGCGGTTGTGACTTCAATGTTCTTTGCTGCCATTTCGGGATCAAGTGCTGCAACGGTTGCTGCGTTGGGATCAATTCTTATCCCGGCCATGGTGAGAAGGGGTTATCATCGGAATTTTGGTGGAGCCGTTCAGGCAGTCTCCGGTGAACTAGGGGTTATCATTCCCCCAAGTATCCCCATGATCCTTTATGGGGTAACTACGGAAACCTCAATAGGAGATATGTTTATCGCAGGGATTATTCCGGGTCTATTAATTGGATTCTCCTTAATGGTCACGGTTTATTTCATCGCCAAGAAACGCGGTTATCAGAGTGAAGAGCGAGTAAGCTGGGCTGGCCGCTGGAAAGCCTTTAAAGAAGCTCTTTTGGCTCTGTTCATGCCAGTGATTATCCTCGGTGGGATTTATGGAGGAGTCTTTACTCCGACAGAGGCTGCAGGAGTTGCCGTTGCTTACGCCTTTGTAATTGGTGTGTTTGTCTATAAGGAAATCAAATGGAAGGATGTTCTATCCTTATTTGGTCAATCTGCCATTACTTCTTCGATTATTATGTTTATCATTGCCAATGCGGGATTGTTCGGTTGGATTTTGAGCCGTGAAGGGGTTCCGCAAAGGGTAGCAGCTTTCTTTACGGATATATCCAGTAGTGCGTTTGTCTTTCTACTAGTGATCAATGCATTATTGATTGTCGTGGGAATGTTCTTTGAGACAGGGGCTTCCATTATTATTTTAGCACCATTGCTTACACCAGTTGCTGTACAGTTCGGCATTGATCCGGTTCATTTTGGAATGATTATGATTGTGAACCTGGCTATGGGAATGTGTACACCGCCAGTCGGGGTCAATCTCTTTATTTCCTGTCAGATTGCAGACATTACACTGGAAGATATAACGAAAGCTATCTTACCGTTTATCTTGGTTTTAATTGTTGATTTAATGATCATTAGCTACATACCTCAACTTAGCTTGTGGTTGCCAAATTTATTTAAGTAAAAAACTGCGGAGCTTTTTCAGAGTAAGCGGAGCCAGACCTCCGAACTGCCTGGAAGTGCTCTTTTTTTTGGCGAGACGGACAGAGGATCCGCTTTTGTAAGGAATAACCCGGATTCGTGACAGGCCAGGGTGATTAACCTCCCTCACAGTCACGAATAACCCAGATTCGTGACAGGCCAGAGTGATTAACCTCCCTCACAGTCACGAATAACCCGGATTCGTGACAGGCCAGAGTGATGATCCATCCCCTCAGTCACGAATAACCCGGATTCGTGACAGGCCAGAGTGATTAACCTCCC
>Ga0180216_1000363_pt1 | contig 49467 bp, 47 predicted proteins | sample eDN3rd37CBELigMG_FD_128879 | JGI IMG/M metagenome (GOLD analysis project Ga0180216, IMG submission 128879) | Enriched Miracle-Growth compost microbial communities from Emeryville, California, USA - eDNA 3rd pass 37_C BE-Lig MG (version 2)... ...
ATATTATCAACTATAGCTAACTTCAACTGACGCTCCTTAGCAGTTTCTAAAATGTTATTCATTAACAACGGTTGTTTTTCCGCCCACTCTGGATAGGGAATATTAACCGAATGATAGATGTGATCCACATCGGCAGCAGCTGTCAGAAGGTCCTCCTTTTCAAAAACATCCCCTTTAAAAACCTGGATCAATTTGTTTCCTTGTGCCAACTGCTCCAATTTTCCTTTATTCCGTGCAAAAGCAACGACCTGAATCTCCCTGCTAACCAATTCTTTAACAAGGGCACTCCCCATGCCACCCGTTGCACCCAATACCAACGCTTTTTTCATGCAATCCCCTCCAGGAATTTTGGCAATCTTCTATCTCATTCTACTGCTTGTTTGGTAAAAAAACATTAAGAAAAGAGTTAGAGTTGAGGAGATATAGATAAGCTCTACCATGTTCTCTCCAACAGTAATGCTCCGTTATACCACTTGGAGTAAAATCTATGAGTCATTCCCCGTTTGCCACTACGTCATACATTCATAACCCTTCTTCCCTTAAGGTAAATCAATCAACATGAAGGAAGCACCTTCCTGAGATGACAAATCCAAGCGCGTCAGATCTGTGATTCTAGCGGCATCTCGCCTCTTTAGTTGATATTGCTCATTTAAAGATAAGTTACCTTCGATCACAAACACATAAATTTTCCTGCCATTTTCTTGATTAAATGTCAGTTTTTTTCCGGTGTTTAAATTAGACATATAAATAGTCAAATCCTGATGAATATAGGCTATATTCTCAGACCTCATGCGATTAGAGACGACTGGTAATAATTGATTGTTTGTCGCCATTTGGTCATATTTTTTTTGTTCATAAGAAGGGGTAATCCCTTTTTCTGAAGGAAGAAACCAAAGCTGTAAGCTGTTCGTCACTTCATCAGGTGAAGAATTTATCTCAGAGTGTAAGATGCCTGTTCCTGCGCTCATCCGTTGAACCTCACCTGGCTTTAGAACCTCGCTCCCTCCTGTATTATCCTCATGTTTTAGTTGTCCCTTTAAAACAAAGGTAACAATTTCCATATCACGGTGAGGATGGATCCCAAACCCTTTAAGCGGTTGTATATAATCATCATTAAATACGCGAAGTGAACCGAACTGGAGGTTGGAAGGGTCATAATAATCTCCAAATGAAAAACTGAAATTACACTGCAACCACCCATGGTTTCTCGAATATCTTTCTTTTGCTGGATAAATCTTTATCACGATACCACCTGCCTTTTATAGAAATAGAAACATTTTTCTCACTTTATACAAGTATATTGATATGTTATACTTACTTTTGTCAAGTATCTAAACAGTGAGCAGGTGTTCGTATGAATCATTTATATATCAGACATACCGTTGGAGGCAGACTTTTCCTAGATTCTATACGTGACAATTTAAATTATGAGCTTCAACAGGCTGATGGACTATGGAAGTTTATCATTGATATTTCGGATGAAGCTGTCACAAGGGAGGTTTTACAGAACCGACACGAACTTAATATATTCGTGGTTAAGGAGGGGGAGCCTATACAAAAATCATGGTATTATTCTAAAAATGGTTTAGTGGAATATCATCAAGATATGAAAAAATTGATCATCTTAGCCGATGTTAAAATCGATTATTCTGTTTGAACAACAATAAGCTGTGATGCATAGACCCATCAAATGGCACTACGGTTACTAAGAAAGAGAAAAAATAGACGGAGGAATTCCGCTTAAATTTAGAATAGGTACAAAAAACACCTAAATAAACGGAGCATTTCCGACTATTCATCTTGAAAGCACCTTAAATCAGGATTTTTACAAGATTAGTCGGAAAAACTCCGCTTATTTGCAAGAATATAACGTTCAATTTCAAAATAGCCTGAAATTCTCCGCTTATTTAGGTAGTATGATCATCCCACCCTGACCCCTGTCTACCAAGCTACCCAACCACCGTCGACTGGTAAAGTATGTCCAGTAACAAAGTTAGACATGTCCGATGCTAAGTAAAGGGCTGCACCAGCAACATCCTCTGGCTGTGCTACTTTTCCCATTGGGATTCTACGAATCACATCTTCGTAAAACTCTTTGTCTGCTAAAATCGGCTTCGTTAATGGAGTTTCAACAAAAGTAGGGGCAATGGAGTTCACTTGAATGTTATATGGAGCCCATTCGATCCCAAGGACTTTTGTCAATTGCACCACACCACCTTTACTGGTACAATAAGCGGCTCGCTTATACAAACCAACTAACCCCATCTGTGATGCTATGTTTATAATTTTCCCACTGCCCTGCTTGACCATATGTTTGCCCACTTCTTGACAGCAGAAGAAAAGGCCTTTTTGGTTCAAGTTCATAACTCGATCCCATTCTTCTTCGGTTACATCCAATGCATAATTTAGTACGTTCGTACCTGCATTGTTTACGAGAATATCAATTTTTCCAAACCGCTCAATAACTTTGCTTACCATATTTCGTATATCGGAAACCTTTGAGGCATCTGCAACCACCGAAAATACTTCAACATCAGGATAGGCTTCTTTTAATTTTGCTTCCGCATCCCTTAATGCGTCTTCTCTTCGCGCTGTGATTGCCACAGAGCATCCAGAATTACAATAGGCTTCCGCAATGGAAAAACCTATACCCGCGCTTCCGCCTGTAACCAACGCGACTTTTCCTTGTAGATTTATCTTTTGCATGGCTTCCATCCCTTTTCTATCTTAGAATCTATTTAATGGGTGAAAAGTTTGCTGCATTCATTAATTTAGACTCCTGCTTGAGCAGCATTGGAAATGCCTTGGGAATAAAATTTTCTAGCCATTCAGGATCACTGTACAGGGCTTTTCTTTGTTTTGCACGTTCGTCAAGGCTTTCCCATTCCCAAATGTGCACAATTTGATTCAGTTCACCAATCTCCGTGTAAAAAAATCCTACTAATTTTTGATACTTTGAAATAATAGGGTATCCGACTTCTTCAAAGTGCTTAAGATATTCATTCAAATACCCCACTTGAACGGTATATGTTCTCATTTCATAATACATAGAGTTCACTCCTAACATTGATTTGCAAAGGACAAGCTCCGTATAGAGCTCGCCCTTTCAGCATTTTATGAATTTCTAATCTTATTAACGATCTCTTCGCCAAAGGAATTTTTCTTGTAGAATTCCTCATAGATTCCTTTGGTCGCATCGATCATTTGATTCTTAAAGTTTTCATCCGGAACAATAAGCTCCAAGCCCTTTTCTTTTAGGAATTCTTTATCATTGGCTTCATTATCCCTATATAATTGCCACTCATATGCTGCGGATTCCGTCATGGCATCCTGAACTACTTTCTGTTGCTCAGGTGTTAACCCATCCCAGAATTTCTTGTTCATGATAATGTTATGTGGTAAAAAGATGTGATTAGATTCTAGCACATGACTTTGAACTTCATACCAAGCATTAGCCCGTAAAGTTGCATATGGGTTATCCTGTCCATCAACAACATGCTGTTCTAAAGCACTGAAGACTTCGGAAATCGGCATCGGCGTTACCGTTGCACCAAGGTTTTGTCCCACAGCGATCATCTGAGGAACGTTTGGCATTCTCACTCTATATCCTTTGAAGTCTTCTATTTTTTCAAGTGGTTTGTTACTAGAGAAGACTCGGAATCCATTAATTCCGTATCCCAGCAATTTCACACCCGTATTTTCTTCAATTTGCGTAGCAATCTCTTGTCCAATTTCGCCTTTCAAAACAGCTTGTGCATGATCAAGATCCCTAAACAGGAAGGGAAGGCTTAAAGTCGATACCTTCGGTACCTCAGGCTCGATAATAGCGGAGATAACGGCAACTTCAAGGGTACCAGCACGAACACTGTCATACATCTGTTCCTCTCCACCCAACTTGCTGTTAGAGTAGATTTCTACTTTTAAAGTTCCATTGGAATTTTTCTCTACCAAGGTTTTAAACTTTTCATTTAAGGCAACGTTAACCCCATGGTCATCGGCATACCAGTTAGCCACCTTAATTGTTTTGGTTTCTGTTGCTTTCGATGCAGAATCAGAACCCTCTGCACTTCCTGATGATGTATCTGAAGAACAACCCGCTAGTACCATTGAACTAGACAATGCAAGACTTAATACACCTACTGCTAATTTTTTCATATGATTTTCCCCCTTTTTATCTCTCAAATTCTAAATTTATTAGTCTTAAATCACTTGGTAACATTAAACGAATTCAGTTAATTGTTTCTTCACGTTCTCCAAATGCTGGATGAGAAGTTGACGTGCTCTTTCAGGATTTGCATCCCTTATAGCATGATAAATTTCAATGTGTTCCTGCAGTACTTCCCTTGGCTTTCCTGGAATAAGCATGGCCTCAGATCGTGCAGCCCGAAGTCCATCTATGCATGCTTCCGAAATCATGCGAAGCGTAGTAGCCATCATTGAATTATGACTGGCTTCCACAATCGTCATATGAAAGTCATAGTCTTCCTGGGCTGCTACTTGGTTCGTAGACACTGAGCTCTCCAACTGGTCAAGCGCATGTTTTATATTTTCCAGATCATGCTGGTTCCTTCTCTCAGCGGCAAAGAAACTGGCTTGTCCCTCAAGACTTTGACGAAGTTCCAACATTTCTAGTAGATCTGTTCTTTCCTTTCGAAAGGTTGCGTTTAAAAGACGAAAAAGTTCTGTTTGTGAATTTCTTACGAGAAAAACACCTTTACCTGACTGAACCTCTACTACTCCTTTAGCTTCAAGAATACTGAGTGCTTCTCTCACCGTCCCTCTAGAAACATTTAGCGAACTAGCCAATTCCCTTTCCGAAGGAAGTTTCTCGCCGGGTTGAATGATACCGTTTTCAACGGAATTTTTAATTCGCTCTACGATAATGTCTGAAACCCTTTGTTTCTTAATCGGTGCATAATCCAAATCAGTCCCCCCTCTTGGTCAGGTGGTTAGCTGGTAAGACCATCCAACCGATTGATTAAATTATAACAAAAGACAGATACGGTTTTCAATAGGAAATTATTAAAATCTTATAGAAGTAACGACCTACCATGAATTTTCCTTCAATTTAGAAGAGATGAAACAAAAAAAGCTGCCGGAGTAACTCATTGAAGGCAGCTTAGGATCAAAGTCCTTCGAATTGACCGGGTAATTTCCTTGAGATAGGCTCTCAAAGAGGACATCACCCGCATTCTATAAAAAAGAGACTATGGTTCTCCTCTCCATTTAGTCAATCTGATCTTCTCTCAGATATTTAATCGGTATAGCTAGACCTACAGTTTCCTCCAACCCAGGCTGATCTATGGTGGCAAAGATGACAGCGATCACCTCACCTGCCTGATTAAAAACGGGACTTCCACTGTTTCCTTTATAGATTGGTGCGTTAATCATTAGAACTGGTTTAGTAATTCCCTGTACATTTACCAATCCTAATACCTCACCTTCGTTTGCAATTAAAGGAAAGCCAAGTGGATTCCCGATAAAATAGACTCTTTCTCCCTTTTTCCAGGAGTAATTGTAATTGGGTGTTAAAGTGGCGAACCCCTCCCCATCCGCCTTAAGGATTGCTAGATCCAGTTCAGGGATTACAGTTTGGACCTTAGGAACATGTGTAGATCCGTCTGCAAAATGAAGATAAAGGCCCTCCGCATTTTCAATGACATGATAATTTGTAACCACAATACCAGAAGAATCAATTGTAAAACCAGTGCCTTTTCGGTCCAACCCAACAACTGAAACAACGGCTTGTTTTTTCTGATTAATCTCCTCATTTTGATACAGACGGTAGGAGGTACGAAGGAATTCTACCGCATTCCATTGAATAATTGCCGGCCAAAAACTTAATACATTCAAGAAAAGGGCCATGGCTATAAGAACAGTCACCCAGCGAGTGATTCGTTTCTTCCACCGTGACCTTTTTTCACGCATTTCTTCCCATTCCTGTTCTTCCTGATCTATCAAATCCCAGTCTGGTTCCCTATATTCTTCCTCTTTTCGTTCATCCGTCATTGCCTCGCACCCATTTCTCATCATTTTCGAATCTTCTTAAGGTTCATCTTAACATAAATCAAGGGGGAAAAATTCCTGCTAACATGTTACGATAGATGGAGAAGTTCAAATTAAAGGATGAATCAAATGCTCAACAAGGCACAGAAAATACTAGAACAATTTTTTGGATACGCAACGTTTCGTGCAGGACAAAAAACGGTCATCGATAATCTCTTGCATGGACACCATACCCTTGCTACTATGCCAACTGGTGGGGGGAAATCACTTTGTTATCAAATTCCTGGGCTTGTCCTAGATGGCACAGCACTGATCATCTCCCCTTTGATATCCCTTATGAAGGATCAAGTGGATAGCTTACTTACGCTCGGGATTTCTGCCACTTACATAAATAGCTCGCTCGAACCAAACGAGCAAAAAGAACGTTTAGAACAATTAAAAGCGGGCAATTTCAAATTTGTCTATGTGGCACCCGAGCGTTTCGAATCCTATGAATTTATCGATGCCCTGCAAGCTATTAAGATTTCTTTAATCGCTTTTGACGAGGCTCATTGTATCTCCCAATGGGGACACGATTTTCGCCCAAGCTATCGATCGATTGTTCCTAATTTAAAGAAGATCCGGCAACGACCTGTGAAAGTTGCACTTACCGCTACGGCCACAGCAGAGGTAATTGCTGATATTCAGGAATTATTGCACATTCACCCCGAACATCTGGTAAATACCGGATTTGCCAGGAAGAACCTGCATTTCCACCTGGAAAAAGGGGTAGACAAAGAGGACTTCCTGTTAAATTATGTCCGGTCGCACCCTAAGGAATCCGGGATTATCTATGCTCCTACACGAAAAATAACCGATCGGATTTATCAATTACTTATTAATAAAGGAATCAAGGCTGCTCGTTATCATGCCGGTTTATCTGAAAGCGAACGACAGCTTGCGCAAGACCTGTTTATCCGTGATGAGGCTCCGCTTATGGTAGCAACCAACGCCTTTGGCATGGGCATTGATAAATCTAATGTTCGTTACGTCATTCATTATTCTTTGCCAATGAACATTGAAGCCTACTACCAGGAGGCAGGACGTGCGGGACGTGATGGTGAGCCCAGTGACTGCTATTTGCTGTTCTCAGCACAGGATATTCAGCTGCAAAAATTCCTGATTGAACAATCCCAAATGAATGAGGAGAAGAAGGAAAGGGAATATGCCAAATTACAGGATATGGCGAATTACGCTTACACCCACCGCTGCCTTCAGCGTTATATCCTCGATTATTTTGGTGATAAAATTGGTGAGGAAAATTGTGGCCGCTGCAGCAATTGCTGTCAAGAAGGAGAACTGATGGATCTTACCAAAGAAGCTCAAATGATCCTATCTTGTGTAAAACGAATGGGCGAGCGGTTTGGTGTCTCGCTTACGGCAAAGGTATTGAAAGGATCTAAAAACCAAAAAGTGTTGGAGTTTGGCTTTCAAAATTTAAGCACATACAATCTTCTTTCCCACCTGACAGAGAAAGACATTACCAATCGGATCAATTATCTTGTGGCAGATGGATATCTTTCGATTCAAGACGCCAAGTTTCCTACCTTGAAACTGACCCCCTTGGCTTACGATGTATTAACAGGGAAAGCAGAGGTTTGGGTAAAAGTGAAAGCGAAAGAAGCAGCAAAACGGGCAGATATCAATGAAGAATTATTCGATATTTTGCGCAGTCTACGAAAACAAATCGCTGCTCAAAAGAATCTTCCCCCTTATCTTATTTTCTCTGATGTCAGCTTAAAGCAAATGGCACAGGTTCTTCCTTCACAGCCATGGGAAATGTTAAATATCACAGGGGTTGGAGAAAAAAAATATGAACAATACGGAGATATCTTTTTACAAGCGATTCAACAGTTTGTTGAGGAACAGGGCATTATAAAACCCATAATGTGAAATAAGGGCAGACGTTCCAGGAATGTACAGAAGAATTCCCTTAAGTTATAAAAAAGGTATAATATCCTAAAGGAATTATACCTTTTTTGGTGTCTAATGATTAAATTCTCTAATCTCAAATCCGCACTCTCCATCTAGATTAATGCTTAAATGCCTCCTCCTCCATGTTCTTTTTTCCGGTGTTCCAAAATTCCCTTTTCCACTCAGGATTCACAATTCGTATAACCCCAATGGTAAGTAATGGTAACAGATATACAGCGATCATCCCGTATGCCATGAATGTATAGCCCTTTGCAATCAGATCAATGATCCCAATCTTAGCCAAGGCAACCGAACCCGCTAAGGCAATAATTGCAATGAACGCATTTTGCTTTCTGGAAAGCCTAGGTTTTCCCAGTTCCTTCAAGCCTGTGTTAACACGATCAATAAAAGCATGAATAACCCCTGTGGCGGTTTCGATCAATGTCCATCCAACAACGATACCAAACAGGATAACCACCCATGCCCCCTGCCCCTGCAGCATGGCCAACCAAGGAACGGTCGAACCGAGTACATCTTTCGACGGATAGTGGCCCATTAATGCAAAGTAGGTTAACATAAACGGAATTGTCATTAACAAACCGGCAATTACTCCTGCCCAAATCGCTTCTTTCCGTTTTTTCTGACGTTTGATTGTAAACAAGGCCGGTGGGAAGGCAATCAAATTATATCCCACGTAAATCAGTCCGCTCCACATGATTGCACCAACAGTGATGCCCTCACTCATGAAACTTGTATCATTGGTAGCAAATACCTGTTGTGCCTGACCCCACGTATTCGAGATGACAATCCAACTAAATATCATATAACCGATGAATAATGCAATGGTACCATAGGTTTCAAAGCGTTCGATTAATTTTTCACCATAAAAATTAAGGATTCCAACCAACACAGTAATGCCCACTACACCAACCCAATAGTTCAGCCCGAGTGTTTGCTGGACAATTTCGCCCGTGGCTGATGCCATAACAGCGATAACTAGGATCGCAAGTGCAAGATAAATCAAATCAAAAGCGATCCAAAGTTTTCCAGCAAACTGTTTAATGAGCGAGCGATAATCATATGCCCTGTTCATTCTGGCAATTTCAAACGTCAGCATAGCAACAATAGTAAACCCGATAAAAATAGCAACGCCACCAAGCCAGCCCAAGGCTCCGTATTTCGCCCCGTACTCCACAATTTCACGTCCAGTTGCATAACCACCGCCAATTAAGACCGATTGTACAATGACCCCTGGAAGCACATAGCGACCAAATGCGCCATCAAAAAAGCTTTTACCTGTGGTATTCGCCATTCACAACACACTCCCCAAAAAGTTTTAGTGCAATAATTAATAAACTCTGAGATAGCTTTTGTTGTAGCTTATCATTATATTTAAACATTTACAATATAAAATGTTTTCTGAATATATGTAACGTGGTGTTCAAGAAACTACCTGATGAATAATATAATAATTCAACTTTCGCACCTTAAAAACACTTTAAACGCTTGATAATTGGAATTTTTTTCAAAGTGACTAACACTATTTTATTAATTTGACAAAACGTATTAACATAATATAAAATGTAAATATTCAGAAATTATAATTTAATTATATATTCCCATGTAGTTTTTATTGTGGCTGCAACAATATTCACTATTTTATATTCCAAAAAAGCAATGATCGGCTTTTTTAATACTAATCTAGTTAATTCTATATATCCAATAGCCACGAATCTTGATTTTAAACCTATCCATTTTGGTATTATGATGATTTCCAATATGGCAATTGGTTCTATACACCGCCAATTGGGAGTGATCCTATTTTACGGACCCGGTCTTTGGGAAACTCCATAGAAGCACTGTCCAAGGCTGTTTCCCCTTACTTCTTGTCTATGTTTTTCCTTGTTTATCGCTATTATTTGGTCGGATCCTCGCTGTTTTAAGTCAATTTAATAAAATTAAACCAATTATTTAGGAGGAGAAAAGATGCAATATATACTGAAGCAAGACCAGATTATTGCAAGAGAAGAAGCTGTAGTAGATATCGAAGATCGGGGATATCAATTTGGAGATGGGATCTATGAAGCTACTGGCGTATACAATGGGAAGAGCTTTAGAATGAAAGAACACCTAGAACGATTTGAAAGAAGCGTTAAGGGCATTAGGCTTTCATTACCCTACAGTATTGAGCTGTTAGATCAGAAGTTAGAAGAACTAAGGGTTGCAAACAATTTTCAAAATGGGATCATTTATATCCAGGTCACACGTGGAGTGGCCCCACGGAATCACCCTTTTCCCAATGCTACAAGTCCTCAATTGACTGCTTACACAATAGAAATGCAAAAGCCCTCTTCTGAAGACTACGAGACAGGTGTGGATACTATTCTCGTGGAAGATATTAGATGGTTAAGATGTGACGTTAAGAGTTTAAATCTAATCCCCAATGTTTTAGCAAGGCAAGCAGCTGCAGAGAAAAATTGTTTTGAGGCTATTCAGTATCGAAAAGAGGGGTTCATCACCGAAGGAAGTCGCACCAATGTATTTATGGTGAAAGACAAAAGAGTATATACCCACCCGGCGAATAACTACATTTTAAATGGAATAACAAGAGCAACAGTTATAGAAATTTGTGAGAAATTAGGGCTCGAATTGATCCAAGAACGTTTTGATCAAGAAATCCTACTTCAAGCCGATGAAGCCTTTTTAACTGGAACCTATATGGATATCGTACCGATCAGAAAAATAAATGGTAAAGTCATTACAAAAGAACCTGGCCCTATTACAAGTCTGCTGATGGAGAATCTCCAAAGGTTAATTGAGTGCAGTTAACCAAAAAGTGGGATAAAATCTGTCCCTGTAAACTGGTCTCTGCATATGGTGCAACTTTCGAAAGGAAAAATTAATTCATTTAAATTATTGGCCCCTGGTAGCGAAGAGCTCAGACAGGGGCCTAATTAATGATTGAACGATATATTCCTTGTCCTGCAGCCAATTGAACCAGTCTATAGCAAGCTGAATCTAGAAGTTGGGACTACAAACCCCTAAGGCACTTTCGGCGATGATGTTATAATCTCTCCTGTTTTGGCATCCATTACAATTTGAACTGTTTCTCCCAATTTAGTTGGCGAACCTTTTTCAAACATTGTCACTTCCATGAGCCAAACCGAACGCTCCTGATTTTCGTATCGATTAGCCAGCTGCGCGAAATTGACCTCTACAGCAACCCCTTTTTCTTTATAAAATTCAAATACACGATCTCTAGCTTCCCACTCAGTGATCACATCATTTGCAATAAAAGTTAAGCTAGACAAATTTTGTCCCCATGGAGCCACCTTCACCACAACATCAAATTGTCCTCGTTTGTTCTCCAACTCTTTCCCCGTTCCCTCTGCTACATAATAGCGTTCAAATCCATAAAGAACGTGAAACGATTGCAGGGGTGAATCTCCTTGCAACTTCGGATCCCATTGACGGGTTACAAAATTCACTCTTCCTTTCACCACTTGCTCATCTGTAGCCAATACAGATGGTTTCTCTAAAGAGGCAGACACCAGCTGGTGGTAATCCCCTTCTTTTTTAAGTAAGACAAATACCATATCCCCTTCTTCAGGGGGGCGATTCCCTTTAAATTGGGAAAGGTGAATTTCACTAATTTCATAGTTGAGGGTGACATAATCCCCATAAAACAGATCACGCGGATCTACTGGAGCGGTTTTTAAATGGACTTCGTCCCCATACCACTCCACTGCATAATGGGAAGCAGCCATCCCAATCAACACCAGCACTTGAAGGACAATGATCCCGACAAATTTCTTTATCACGACTCTTCCCCCCCTTTCGTCATCCAGCGGTCTCTCCTGCGCAATAGCCAGTGGATGACAAACAGCATTAAACCGCCAAGAAGGAAAAATAACGATTTATCCAGGAAGTCCCAGGCCAGTTGAATATATCCTAAGAAACAGCTATACATAAACAAAATGACTCCCATTTTCGACTTCCAGCGGTGCTCTTCCTGATCGCCGTAATAGATCAAAAGAAGAGAAAAGACGAATAAAATCAAAAGGTATAGAAGATCCCCAAAGGAAAGATAAAACATCGGTAAGAACAAAACCAATGGTGTAAGCTTACTTTTTTCCCCACCACTTTTATATACAGTAAGAATTAATAGTAGTAGAAATAAAATCATATAGGCAAAGGGATTCGCCATGAAATCTGAATGATTACGAACTTCGCTTTGGGCAAACACCATAACCGAAGCAAAGATCACCCCAAACGTATGGGCCCAGACAAGAAATCCTTTTGCCATAGGTCTTTTTTCCAACAAGAGCCCTACAGTATAGAAACCGATCGGTACCATACTCAACCACGACCATGCGATGTCATTGCTAAGAATCAAAAATACGGTCTGAATTCCTAGCAACATAGAAAGGATCCACCCAATTAGGGTGTGAGGAGTTGACCATGCGAAGATTCCCAATCCCAATAAAGTAATTGCCATGATTAGCACGCTTGCTTCCCCAAAGGAAATCATCGCATACACTTGACCCGCAAATAAAATCGCAGCTGTGATAAAGAAGAACAGATATCTACGATATAAATACAACATCCCCAAACCTGCTAATGCCCAAATGGCAAACACCCGCGCATCATAGGCAATCAAATGAAACATTTGTCCAATGAGAATCATGCTGGCACCGAAGGTTACAATTCCCAAGCCCAACAACCCTTGACCCACCCAAGGATGACCTTTGCGGTATAAGGTAAAACCAGCTGAATAAAAGCCGAGCATGGTTATTAAAAGAATAACGAATCTTGTGAACTGTGACATTCCATCCCAATTGGATGCCACAAAGGTAAGCAAACTCAGGCCAACCAGAATCGATGCAAAAATCGGCAAAAACGAAGTCATCCGGTATTGTTCGGGATATAATTGCAAAATTTTCTCGTATTGTTCGTGGGTGATTATTTTTTTGTCAACCCATTCCTGGCCTTCTCGTCGAAGCCATTTCTGTGACATTGTGATCCCACCTTTACCCTTTTGTTAAATGAAATGATCTTACCTTTCATTCTACAGATTTCCAGCAATAACAAAAGTACCAACTTTTTTTGGTACCCTGCTATATCCCCATCAAATGAAAAAGACCAACCAAAAAGGTGGTCTACTTTTCAAGAAGTTGCATGATAAATGGTTTTAGTTGAACAATTCTCAGATCTTTCGGCCTTTCGGGTGTGCCTGTAAGAAAGAAGGGGACGAAGGAATCCGCTTCATGAAACGAACCATGTGCACCCCCTCCTACATGTGTCGGAGAATTGGTTCCTTTCATTTCATAACCTGGTTTACTCGTTACCACCAGGTAATTCCCCTGATGAGAATGTAAAGCCGCATAAATTCGCATGAAAGCATCAGGATAAGCCCCGAAATCAAGATAATTTCGTAATTCATCAACCCTAACATCCAATACATCGGGATTCCCCTGAACCTCCCAATTTTGCCCGTAAGGATCGGTATAGGCTGTTCCCTTACGAAAACGCAGGAATTCCGCAGAACCCCCACGTCTAACCTCAATCCATTGACCATTCCTCCAACTAATAGTATCCAGTCTGGCGTCGGTTGAGAGAAGCTCAACAACCTTCTTCATTGGCATTTGTGGCTTGAGTGAATAAATATATGACATTCTTTCATTAACTGCCAGTGCCAATTCATCCTTAGCACGGGCTCCTTCTAGTCCAACAATGTGGTACCTGGCAAATAATTTCTCCAGATCAATAATGGCTTCCTTTTCATCGCCAATGATAGGTGTTACACCACTATCCCCCATGATAATAAAGACATGCTCTTGAATCGCCTGCTCCCAACTACTAAAAGCATTTAACACGGATTGTATCTGCCTGTCCACTTGAACAACAGAATCCACCAAATTTTTTCCATATTTATGTGCTTCATGATCAAGATCTGGCATGTAAACTATGGTAAGCGCAGGTAACTTTTGTTGTTGAATTAGTTTCACTAGATGTTTCGTAGAGACTTCATTATTGAATCCATAGTATTTGAAATACTCATTAGCAATGGAGTTGTCTTGATAATGATGAAAAGTTCCTAGTACAAAATATGTCGTCGCGTTGGTTTCCATATTCTTAAATGGGCCTGGAATTTGCAACGTTTGTTTTTGTCGTCCACGATAAACAAGATTATTTATGGATGCCGTGGCGATGCCCCGATCTTCTAATTCCTCATGTATGGTTTTCACATTTTCGTTAAGATGTGTGTTATTTAAGTGAAATAATCCATCTTCCATGACCTGTTTTACTCCACTTTTTACAATGGCCAAAACTCCGTCTCCATAATGGATTAAACGATTTTCATCCGTATTGTACCAGCGGAGTGCAGGAATATGATGTTGATCAGGGTATGCTCCTGTCAGTAGAGTACTGTCAATCGAAACCGACATGGTTGGAAAGGAACTGACCATCTGATTTGTGTAAAATCCATATTCCTTTAGAAAAGAAAAAGCGGGAACCTTGTTTTGTTTCATTAATGTTTCCAAAGGCTCTGTTAATAAAGAATCGACGATAACTAGAATGACCTTCTTCTCTGTTGGACTTGAATTGAATGATGAGAGGTGGAAGGGTTCCGAATGGTTACCACATCCCGCCAACAGCAAACAAGTCATGAGGGTAATAATGACTTTTATATTTTTCAAATCGATCACCTTATGTTCCTTTTCTTTTAGTCAAATCCTCCCTTTCCATATCATTTGATTTAGAATGCCTTTTTATCCAGAACTTGGTATTTTAGTTGTTTCTATTAAAACGAAAATTATATATACTTAACAAGAAGATAATATTAGGGAGGACCGATGAAGAATGATTCCAAGTTTTAGAATCGAGGATAAAGTGGCTATTATTACGGGAAGTGGTTCTGGGATAGGGAAAACCCTAGCCTTAAGTCTTGCGGAGGCAGGGGCACACATTGTGGTAACTGAACTCCCCAATCGCCTAGAAGCCGCTGAGGAAACAGCAAGAGAAATTAGAGAACTGGGAAAACAAGCCTTTGTCGTCCCGCTGGATGTAACCAACTTACATAGTATTGAGCAAATGGTAGAAACGACCCAAAAGGAATTTGGAAGAATTGATATTCTTGTTAATAATGCAGGGATTATCATCCGCAAGAAAGCTACCGAGGTTTCTGAGCAAGACTGGGACCGCGTGCTCGACATCAATCTAAAAGGAGTGTTCTTTACCAGTCAAGCAGTGGCAAAAGTGATGATCCAACAAAAAAGCGGAAAAATCATTAATATGTCCTCTATTAACGGGATGATCGGATCACCAGAGAGAGCCTCCTATACAGCAAGCAAAGCGGGGGTTGTCAATTTAACGAGGACCTTAGCAGCGGAATGGGCTGAATTTGGGATTAACGTAAATGCAATAGGTCCTACTTATTTGTTAACCCCGCTTACGACCACCCTCTTTGAGAACGAAAGCTTTAAGAAGCAATATTTAGATCGCCAGCCAATCAAAAGATTTGGAACACCAGAAGATCTAATTGGAACAGCCATCTATTTGGCTAGCCCAGCCTCAGATCTTGTCACAGGTCAAACGATTATGGTAGATGGTGGTTGGACTGCCGTGTAGGGAGAAGAGGTAGACAGAAGTCCTCTGTTTTCACCTCATCCTGTCTGAATTAGCCTCGGATTCGGACAGGAGTGCTCCATTTTTACCTCACCATTTGGCCGCAAGAAAATTGATCATGATCTCCACAAGCTCCTTCGGTGCTTCAAACATGCTTGTATGACCGCAACCTTTTAATTCTTCTTGCTGGATATGTTCACCATCAACTGAAAAGGTCCTTTCTTTGGGGATGATGAGATCATGGCTACCTGCAAGTAGCAGAACCGGAAATTGAAGTGAGAGAAGAACATGATTACGATCAGGTCTTTCCCGCATTCCAAGTAGGCACCCAATAGCCGTTTCGGTACTTGTTCTTCTTCCAATCTCCAAGGCCCACTTCGTCATCTCATCTCGATTTTCCAGCCGATCAGGGGCGAAAAATTTAGCAATAAACCCTTCAAGGAAAGTCCCCATCCCCTTTTCTTCAATGGCTTTGATGCTTTGCAGTCTAGCATCTTTCCCATTTTCAGTATCGGGGAGAGCTGTAGAATGAACCAGTGACAAGCTTCTTAATCGATCAGTGTATCTTTCGGCAAAGGCCAAGGATACATACCCCCCCATCGAATGACCACAGATATTTACCTTGTCGATCCCTAGAACATCTAGCAATCGCTGGATATCTTCTGCCATCTCCTCCATCCCAATGACTGCAGTTGGAGAAGTAGATTGTGACATTCCATACCCTCGCAAATCCGGGGCAATTACTCGATAGTTTTGTGATAATAATGGAATGACTTCTTTCCATGAGTCCGAACTACAGCAAAAGCCATGCAGTAATACAATCGGCTCTCCATCCCCCTGTTCTTGATAGGATATCTTACGATCACCAAGTTCTATCACCTTTTTCATTCTATCTACCCCTCTCGAACGATAATAACAAAATTATATCATAGAATATTTCAAACAATTGAAACACCCCCCTATTTTAAACCCTATTAATGGAATTAAGCAGGTTTTACTCTTTTATGCCTTCAATAAAAAAGATTAAACATGTATAATTCGTATTACAGTGTTTTTTGTATCATTTATTCGTAAGGGAGTTTTGACCATGCTTGAACAGGAAAAGGCCCTTGTGGTCTTTAGCGGCGGACAAGACAGTACAACTTGTCTTGCCTGGGCCTTAGATCAATTTAAGGAAGTGGAAGTCGTCACTTTTAATTATAATCAAAGACATATTGGGGAAATTGAGTGCGCGAAAGAAATCGCTGCTTTTTTTAATGTGAAACATCATATATTGGATATGGGACTGCTTAGTCAATTAGCTCCAAATGCGCTCACTCGAGGAGAGATCGAAATTCAAAAAGGAAGTGAAGGTGAACCTCCTAATACCTTTGTGGATGGGAGAAATTTATTGTTTTTATCCTTTGCTGCCATTTTAGCCAAGCAGATTGGTGCTAAACATATCATTACAGGTGTTTGTGAAACAGATTTCAGTGGATATCCTGACTGCCGGGATATCTTTATTAAATCCCTAAATGTTACCTTAAATCTATCGATGGATTACTCTTTTGTTATCCATACTCCGCTCATGTGGCTGGATAAAAAGGAAACGTGGAAACTGGCAGATCAACTTCATGTATTTGACTACGTACGCGAACATACCCTTACTTGTTACAACGGGATTATCGGCAGCGGCTGCGGAGAATGTCCAGCTTGTGAATTGCGAAACCGAGGATTACAAGCCTATTTGCTGGAAAGAAATGAGGATGCAAGATGTTAAATGACGTAACCATATGTAAAATTTTCACCTTTGATGCGGCACATCAGCTAATCGGTCACAACGGAAAATGTGCCAACCTACATGGCCACACCTATAAATTGGAGATTTTCTTAAAGGGGCCAGTCGTTGGACCAGATCATTCCTCCGAGGAAGGTTTCGTGATTGATTTCTCTGAACTGAAAAAGGTTGTTAAAGAGATGGTATTAAGTCGGCTAGACCATGCGTTTTTGGCCAAAGGAAATGAACCAATCATCCAAACTTTGAAAGAAACAAACTCCAAAATTGCCCTCTTAGGATTTCGTACGACCGTTGAAAATCTATCAGCATATATTTGCCATCAATTAAAAGAAACCGGGCTTCCTGTTCATTCCGTGAGGCTGTGGGAAACCCCGACAGCTTGGGCACAGGTAATGGCATCAGATATCCCTGAAGAGGGTCCTTTCTATCGGGTGAATGGAGGATGTGATTATGAGTAAAGTCCCTGTGCTAGAAATTTTTGGTCCAACAATCCAAGGTGAAGGTGCTGCCATTGGCATGAAAACGATGTTTGTCCGTACGGCTGGCTGCGATTATTCATGCGCTTGGTGTGACTCTGCCTTTACATGGGATGGTTCTGCAAAAGATCAGATCCGAATGTTCACACCACAGGAAATTATCCAAGAGCTAGATAGGTTTGCCGCGAACAATTACAGTATGGTCACGATTTCTGGAGGGAATCCTGCTCTGATTTCGGAGCCGATGGAAGAGTTGATCGATCATCTCTGCGATCGTCAGATAAAGATAGCTGTAGAAACTCAGGGAACCCGCTGGCAAAATTGGTTTAACAAGGTGAATATCCTAACGATTAGCCCCAAACCTCCAAGTTCCGGGATGGATACCGATTGGGGAAAGCTGGAACATATTCTAACACATACCGAAGGCCCCCTCATTTCCCTGAAGGTGGTCGTTTTTAATGATGAAGATTTTCTTTACGCTAAACATGTCCACCAAAAATATCCGGATATCCCCTTTTATGTTCAGGTCGGAAACAACGATGTTACTGAAGAAGGTGATATCTCCGGACGCTTACTGAAGGGGCTGGAGTGGCTGTTCCAAAAAGTTATTGATGACCCTGAGATGAATGAGGTTCGGGTGCTTCCTCAACTTCATGCCCTTATATGGCACAATAAAAGAGGAAAATAAAAATAAGACCTCCCCTTGGGTAATAGGGGAGGTTTTTGGTATGTCTTAAATTACCATTTCATGTCTTCCGGTTCACTTAAAATTTCAATTTTATCATTTTGCTTTGCTTCCTCCAATAAACTTTCCGAAATCCAGATTTCCTTTAAATGAAGGGTTGTATGAATTCGAACCAAACGTACTTTGCTCATATCAAAGACATTGGAGGTTTTAATCGCAGCCTGCACAGCTAACTCAGCAGTTGGCAGAAACATGGGAAGCTTTGCTACGCTAGTCACTGTACTTGTAATTGCGTTAGCATATCCTTTTTCCCATTCAATCTGCTCAAACAACCTGCGTGTAGTCACATCGGCAAGCCCCATCCCGTTGGCATTTCCATGGGTTTTTTCAGTTAAACCTAATACAGCAATTCTTGTGACTTGAGGACCGCCGCTTGCATAAGGTGTCCCGAATCTCCCCGTAATATTAGGATCCATACCGCTTCCAGAGATGTCCTTACCCAGTTCATTTACGACTAAAACATCAATCGGATCAAACATAATTCTCGGCATTAGGGATTTTGCTTCCAGGAGCAAGTCCGGTTCCACTTCAAACATCTTTTCCGCAGGCACCGCGATAATTTTCGCAGGACGGTCATAAGCATTTTCTAGAATCCCCAAACCAAAAATAATCGGCGTCTTTTGTAGGGAAATTTTCGCCATCTCCGGTACATGTTCCCCCATGTACTTAAAACCGTACCCGTGCGCTTCATTTGCCCCTTTTTGTTTTCCTAAACCGATTGTGATCATCTTTAAAAGTCCACTTTCGTAGGGTCCACGGAATGCAGTATGCGGCTTTATCCTGCCAATCACGATAATCTTGTCCGCCTCATAAGCATTTTTATCCATGTAAACAGGGAGCCCTTTGGGCAATCTCCCCACTTCTACGACATCCATGCTAGATACAATCGGGGCACCAACAAATTCCTCCGTTACCCCCAATTTCTCCAGGACATCCAGCTGTCCTTCTGCTGTCGCCCCTCCATGGCTTCCCATAGCTGGTACGATAAAAGGGTTGCCTTGGGCAGACTTCACTGCATTAACAACTTCCCTTGCGAGGACAGGAATGTCGGCAATCCCCCGGCTACCAACGGCAATAGCGACACGATCCCCTTTGGAAATCCGTGACAAGACTCCTGCCTCATGAATAGCTTGGTGAACAGCGTCGACTACGTTCTGTATTTCCGGCGCATGAAAGTTTTGCCTAATTTTCACCATTTTGGGAACGGGAACATGTTTAATTAATGATTCGATTACATCCATGCTTCTCACCATCCGTTTTCACATATATTTTAATTTAAGGTATAGATATTTCCTTTCGTATTTTCAGATATATCTATCGACATTTATTTTATCATAAAATTCTTTTTATAGGTTTCAAAAAAAATAATCCACCAAGCTACGCTTGATGGACTACAACAGTGTTCGTTCTTTTGCGAATATTAATCACCAGTCCGGAAGCTACCAAACAAGAGACACCAGCTAATAGAAAGGCCAGCTCATAATCACCGAATATTGAGTACAGTACACCGCCGCCATAGGCTGCTGTTGCTGCGCCTAATTGATGGGAAGCCCAGATCCATCCAAATACGACACCGCTTCGTTTGCCAAATTTATCGGAACATAAACGAACGGTCGGTGGAACGGTAGCCACCCAGTCAAGTCCATAAAAAACAATAAATAGGATGAAATAAAAACTAGAATCACCTAAAGCAAATGGAAAGGCCATCAGCGATAGACCGCGTAAACCATAATACCAGAATAATAGCCAACGGCTGTCCCAACGATCCGTAAACCATCCAGAAGCTAAGGTTCCTGCAATATCAAAAATCCCCATCACAGCTAGCATCCCTGCAGCTCTAACCTCTGGAATTCCCACGTCAAGGCAGGCAGGGATAAAATGTGTGCCTATCAGTCCGTTTGTAGAAAGTCCACAAACAAAAAAACTAATCGCTAGCAACCAAAATTCTTTAGACTGCACGCCTAATTTTAATCCTTCCCAAGCTGCCGTGAAAATTCCGCTGTTTGCCGGTGAAGGGCTGTCTTCCATTATCCCTGTTTCATCCGCACCATACGGCAGACGGCCGACATCACTTGGTTTGCTGCGCATAAAAAGAAAAACTAGAAGTACCAACACAAGGGAGGCGATAGAAGTTACCCAAACCACTGCCTGCCACTGATACTCAGTTACAATTTTTGCAAAAAGCGGCAGGAAAATAAGCTGTCCCGTTGCTCCACTCGCTGTAAAAATCCCCACAATAAATCCTCTACGTTCTTTGAACCACTTGTTAGCTATAACCGCTCCAAGAACAGAAGAGGTTAGCCCTGCCCCCAAACCAACGACGAGCCCCCACAAAAGAGTCATCTGCCATTCTGCGGTCATGAAGGACGACGCACCAGTACCTATCGACAAGAGCATCAGGGCAAAGACCATTATTGGCTTGACCCCATAACGCTCCATAAGTGCTGCAGCAAAAGGACCGCATAAACCATACAAAATCAAATTAATCGCTAACGGGAAGGTAACCGCTGTCCGCTCCCACCCGAGTGATTCCTCTAAAGGAACAATCAAGACACCCGGTGTTGATCTCACTCCTGCTGAAATAAGTAAGGTGAGAAAGGTTATTGAAACAATGATCCAATAAATCGAACGACTATTTTGCTTTGATTCTATCTCGTTTTCATTCACTAGAAGACCTCCCAGAAGCTTTCTATCAATTTGCTCTATTATTCTGCAGAAAATTTGATTTTCCTGCAGATTTTTTATCATTTAGATCCCGTTTCGTTGATTCCTCTCTTGCGCAACCTCCCAGAAAGGAGAATAATAGAACAAAAGAAAAAGATTTATATATTTATAAAAGAGTGGAGAATACAGACAACATGAATAGGCTAAGTTTAAAAAAATGGATGGGAAAGGATTCACCCTTACTTCTTTACGTTTATACAACACCCATTCTTTTGTACATCATCTCTCAATTTGTGGAGGTTCCATACCTTCAAGCTGTTATAGGATTCACAACCCTTTTGGCTTTGTTGCTTTCTTTCTTCCATGCCAAAGGACTTTATCTCACTTCTGGGATCCTTTTCCTAGCTGCCGGTGGAGGGTTATTCCTGTATAACCCATTACCGTTATCCAGCTTTATTTTGTATTTCGATCAAATGCTAGGACTACTTTCGTTATTTTTTGTGTTGCCATTTATTAATTCCATCATTCGGGTCGGACATTACGATAAAAACCTGAGTATACTGTTACAAGATAAAGTTACAAATTTAGGGAAATTTTATCGGCGCAGCTTTTTCGTTACACACATTCTGAGTCCTTTATTGTTAATTGCAACTTTGCCCTTAATCAAAAACTCGTTAAATGTCACTCTGAAGGAATTGCCAGGTGATACCTTCAATAAGTTTTGCACGCAGAGTATATTGCGTGGATACACGCTAGCTCTTATTTGGAGCCCGATGGAAATTCTTGTGGGGACCACGCTAGATATCACAAAATCTAAATATTATTTAGTGATCCCTATTATTCTTTCTATTGCAGTCACTGCTGTACTTTGTGATTGGGCGATATCCTCATTTCGTTTCAAGGGAATTCATTTGCCAGAGGAGCCAGGAAAAAGTATTACTTATACAACAGTGTATAAAAAAATTCTCCAGTTAGTTGGCATGCTACTAGTGTTGGTTTTACTTGTTACCTGGACCGAGCAAACTTTAGGAAAAGGGTATCTCTTTTCGGTCGTTCTGTTAATCATCCCCGTTTCCGTTTTATGGGCCACATTCATTGGTAAGACCAAAAGATATTTGGATGTTACAATACCCTATTGGAAAAGGGGGACCAAAGGGTTATCCAATTATTTTTTTATGTTTACTAGTGCAGGATTCTTTGTACAGATGCTCTCCATTTCTGATTTATTAACCTATCTGGAACCTGTTTTCGCATTGGCATCTGAGAAAACATTTTTGTTTTATTTACTGATCGGGGGATACTTTCTCCTTTCCTCCTTTTTAGGCTTTCATCCGATCGTATCGTTGACTTTAATCGGGGAATTGCTTCAGCCCATTCTGCCGCATGTTCAAGTTATCCCATTAACCGTTGTCCTGATAACGAGCAGTCTGGCAACAGCAATGTACAGCCCTTATAATTTAACGGTTTCCATTATGTCGGACCTATTAAAGGTAAATTCTTACCGGATCGGCTCCTGGAATCTATTGTTTACCCTATTCTTTATGTTGTTGAGCATTTGTATGGCCTATGTTAGCGGGCTCCTTCTTTAAAGGTATGCTAAAATTTGAAGAAAGGAAGGTGAATCCATTTTGAGCAAATTTATTCTTTTCTCAATTTTATGGTGGATTACAGGAAGCCCTTTTTTAGCTATTTTTCTGCTGCTGGTTATTTTTTACTTGATCGATCGCCGGTATGTTGGCATCTTCCCGAGTATTACCCGTCCGATCCAAAGGGCGAGAAGAATGGCAAGGTTAAAGGAAGAACTCCGCTTAAATCCCCATCACACCGGAAATAAATTAGAATTGGCAAGAATTTATCTGGAGAAGCACCAATATCGAGAAGCACTCCCCTACTTGCAGGAGGTTTATGAAAAGATCGAGGATTCACCTGAAATTCTTTACGAGCTTGGACTCTGTTATCTAAAAACAGGGAAAGTTGGGGAAGGAGAAAACATGATCCTTGGCGCTTTACGTGAAAATCCACAGTTGAAATACGGAGAACCGTATTTAGAGTTGGTTGATATTTTCAGTAAAAGGAACACTGAAAAAGCATTTCATTATTTACAGCAAATTCGAGAGATCCATTCCTCCTCTGTTGAAACGTATTACCGCTTGGGAAATTTATATTTAACCATGGGTCAGCGATCGGAGGCAAAGGAAGCTTTTGTTGAAGCTGGGGAAATTTATCGTAGTCTCCCAAAATATATGCGTCGCAAACAGAGAAAATGGGCGTGGCTGTCAAGTATGAAGAGAATGTTTCCCTAGGAGGGATGAAATTGTTAAGGGTAACCACAGAAAAAAACAACATCCTTCAATACACCCATGGAAAGATCTCCATTAAAGAGGATCTGATTGTCACCGAACATCCTGTGACATTGAAAATTAACGGTGAAGAATTTGCCACCCTCGTTTGTACACCAGAATATTTGGAAGACTTGGCTGTTGGGTTTCTGGCCTCAGAGGGTATAGTATCCAGGTACGAAGATATTCAGAATATATGGGTTCAGGAAAAGGAAGGCTTCGTTCATATTAAAACAAGGGAGCTTGAACCAAACTTTCAATACTTAAGCAGCAAACGTTATATTGCTTCTTGCTGTGGTAAAAGCCGCCAAGGTTTTGTTTTTTTTAATGATGTGAGGACTGCCAAGCAAATTCAAACTACCAATGTTACCCTGTCCTTTGAAGATTGCTTTCGCTTAATGAATCAGATGCAGGATGAGGCGACGATCTTTTCACAAACTGGCGGGGTACACAATGCTGCACTCTGTGACCGAAATCAGACCCTGCTTTCGCGAATGGATATTGGACGGCACAATGCACTGGATAAAATTTATGGTTACTGTATAAAACACCAAATTTCCATGACAGACAAAATTATCGTGTTTAGCGGAAGAATTTCTTCAGAGATTTTGCTTAAGGTGGCGAAGATGGGGTGTGAAGTTATCCTTTCCAAATCGGCCCCAACCAGCTTGGCTTTAGAATTAGCAGAGGATCTAGGCATTACAACTGTAGGCTTTATTCGCAATGATTCATGTAATGTTTACACTCACCCTCAGCGTTTTCTTGAATACAAAAATCAAACATAGTCAGACCAAAATAACAGGGCTGCCAGAGAGTCAGTTTTCACTGACATTCTAAACAGCCCCCTATTGCAATTTATTCTAACTCGGCTAATACTTCTTCAATTTTTGCAAGTTCAGATTCTAAACCTCCTCCACTTACGTACCAAAGTGGACCATCTAAATAAACAATTCGATTATTCATGTAGGCTTGAGTCTTCTTGATAATCTCATTTTCCATATCAGCTTTGATGTTAGAATCGCCACCAACAGCCGCTGTACGGTCGATAACGAATAATACTTGTGGGTCAAATTCTAGTATGGCTTCGAAACCAAAGTTTGAACCGTGTGAAGATGATTGGATATCCTCTGTTACTGGCTTGAAACCATATTGCTCATATATGTAACTGTAACGAGAGTTTGTTGCAAAACCAGATAATTTGCCTTCGTTGTACATCGTAACTAATGAGGTTTTATAATTACCAGCTAATTTATTAATTTTTTCTAAAGCTGAATCGAATTTTGCAAGATATTCTTTCGCTTCCGCTTCTTTATCGAACATTTTTGCTGCCACATCTACCGAAGCCAAGAATGTGTTCCAATAGTCATCTTGCGAAGTACCAATGTATAAAACAGGAGCGATTTCTTTTAATTCTTCATAGTATGGAGCTTGACGACCAGAAATAAAAATGACGTCGGGGCCAATCTCTGCGATATCTTCAAATAATGGCTCTTTTAACGTACCAATGTTTGTATATTTATCACTTGAATAGTCTTCAAGGTAAGATGGTAGAGCAGAATCTTGTGGAACCCCTACTACTCCTTCAACACCAAGTGCATCTAATGTATCTAAGAAGCCATAGTCAAATACCACAATTTTCTCTGGCATCTTCTCAAAAGGAACCTCTTCAAAGTTAACTGTGCCTTTATCTTCATTTTCAGTTGATGCAATCGTCGGTGAAACCGTCATTGGATAAGAACCTTGCTTATTTGTTGCTGCCGCATCATTTTTTGCAACCTGATTTGCAGTAGTCTCGTTAGCTTCTACTGTTGTGTAATCCTCGTTCGTCTCACAAGAAGCAAGCAGCATTAACATTAAAACCTTAGCTAATATTGAACTAACTAATTTCCATTTTTTCATTTTTTGCCCCTCTCCTTTTAGATAATGATTATTATTATCATTAATAATGATTATCATTATAGCATGGTGTTAAATAACGTCAATACCACTTCACAAAATTATTTTAGAATTTTTTCAAGCTGCAAGTAATATTTCCTTACGCATGTGAATTGAAATACACACAAATGCGACAGCCATCTTGTTCTTGTATTGGAATATCCATATCATAAATTTCTCGCAGTGCATCTCTGTTAATAATTTCCTGAGTTGGCCCGTTTTTCACAAGCTTTCCGTTTTTCAACGCGACAATACGATCTGAATAAACAGATGCAAAGTTAATGTCATGTAAAACGATAACAACTGTTTTACCAAGTTCATCTACTAGCCTACGAAGAATCTTCATAATTTGAACGGAGTGCTTCATATCCAAATTATTTAAAGGCTCATCAAGCAATATATAATCTGTGTCTTGCGCAATAACCATTGCAATAAACGCACGTTGTTTTTGACCTCCAGATAATTCATCCAAAAACTCATCTTGCATATCAGTTAAGTTCATATATTCCAGTGCTTGATCAACAAATTTTTCATCCTCTACAGTAAGACGTCCTTTCGAATACGGATAGCGACCAAATGCAACAAGCTCGCGCACCGTTAATCGAACATTTATATAATTTGCTTGCTTTAAAATCGAAACACGCTTTGCAAACTCTGATGATCTCCACCTTTTTACATTATTCTTATCAAGTAATACTTCCCCTGTATCCGCCTCTAATAATCGGCTTACCATAGAAAGAAGTGTCGATTTGCCAGCCCCATTCGGCCCAATAAACGATGTAATAGTCCCTGGCACAATTGTAACAGATACGTCTTCTACAACAGGCCTTTTACCAAATCGCTTCGTTAATCCTTTGATTTCAATCATCCTGCCGACCTACTTTCCTTTAATAATAAGTAAATGAAGTAGATGCCACCAATAAAATTAATCATGACACTTAATGTTGTACGCAATTCAAAAATATGTTCAACAAGGAACTGACCACCGACTAAGGCAATAATACTAATTAAACTTGCGCCTGAAATTAAAATAGAGTGCTTGTAAGTATCAAAATATTGATAAGTAAGATTCGCCACGATTAAACCAAAGAACGTAATCGGACCAACTAGAGCTGTTGATGTCGCAATCAAAAGCGATGATAGTATTAAAATATTCATGACCATACGATCATAGTTGACACCAAGGTTAATTGCATTCTCACGCCCGAGTGACATAACATCAAGTTTATCCATAATGAGATATCCATAAATAAATGCAAGGATTAAAATAGCGCCAGCAGTATATAATAAATCAGCCTTTACATTCGTAAAGCTTGCAAATAAGCGGGTTTGCAGACTTAAATATTCCACTGGATCAATCATGACTTGTAAGAACGTCGCAAGACTACCTAATAGTGTTCCTACAACCATCCCAATCAAGAGAAGTAAATAAATAGGATATTTATCCGCCCTGAATAAGAAACGATATAAAATGAGCACAAATAATACCATTGCGATAATCGCTGAACCAAAATTCAAATATTTATTTAATACCCAAACCGACATGGACCCTGCAAAGAAGTAAATTAACGTCTGGACTACTTCGTACATAGAATCCAGGCCGATCATAGAGGGGGTTAAAAGGCGATTATGTGTGATCGTCTGGAATACGACTGTCGAATAGGCAATTGCAATCCCTGTTACAACCATTGCTGCAACCCGAATCATACGTCTCGGGAAAGCATAATCAAATCCACCTTTTATATCATAAAATGAAAAAAACAAAATACTAATTATGGCTAATACTCCTAAAAATATTAACCTCGTACTATTTTTTCGCATATGCTCTTCCCCTAAACAACATTATTAAGAAGATCACACTACCGATAACTGCCACAGTTACGTTAACTGGTATTTCATATGGGTGAATAACCATACGGCCAATAATGTCACATACTAACAGAAAGGCAATCCCTAATACTGCTGTATGTGGAATGGTTTTGCGTAAATTATCACCCATATAAAGAGAAACAATATTAGGAACGATTAAACCTAAAAACGGAATAACTCCGACAGTTAGTACGACCGTTGTAGAAATGATCGCAACAAGGATCAGACCTATATTTAATACAAACTTATAACTTAAGCCTAAGTTTTTCGCAAAATCTTCACCCATACCAGTCACTGTAAATTTATTCGCATAAAGATAGGCTAAAATAACGGCTGGAACACTCGCATATAACAGCTCATAGCGACCAGAAATAATCAATGTGAAACTCCCCATTAACCAGGAAGAAATATTTTGGATAAGATCCGCTTCGTATGCAAAAAACGTCGTAATAGAAGACAAAATATTTCCGTACATAATCCCGATTAAAGGAACGAAAATGACATCCTTAAATTTAATACGGTTTAGAATTTGCATGAAAATTAATGTTCCTACTAAAGCAAATGCAAAGCTAAAAATAACCTGTTGCATGTACCCTGCCTTCGTAAAGAACATCATTGAAACTAAAATCCCTAGTTTTGCAGCATCTAGAGTACCAGCAGTCGTAGGTGATACAAACTTGTTTCGACTTAAAGACTGCATGATTAAACCCGCGATACTCATTCCTGCACCCGCCAATATAATCGCTATTAAACGAGGCAGGCGACTTATAAGGAAAATTTGTGTCTTATCCGAATCTAGGTCGATCAAATCACTTATCCTGATATCAATTGCGCCTATAAATAGCGAAACTCCTGAGAGCCCTATTGTTACAATCATTAGCATCCATAGTTTCATTTGAGCAATCCTCATAAGTGTAAATTCCCATAATAAATGATAATAATTATCATTACCGGCTGGGTTTAAAAAATTAATTTGCAGTTCTTGTTATTCTTCCAATGATTTATGTAATACTTGATAATGATTATCAAAATTAACTATACAAATGATAACCAATATCATTCTCAATGTCAACAAACAAACTCTTTGATTTACTCTTTAATCCCAACTGAATTAGGACTAATTGGGACTGGGTTCGGGAAATATAGCCGGCTTCGCTGTCTCAAATGCATTCTACTTTTTAAAGGGGAAAAGAGAAAACTTACTTAATTTTTAGCTATTCTTCTATGAAAACAAAGTGTCCTTCATCGTCCTCCACTTGGAGTTTGTCACTTTTTGTCGATATGAATTACTAGAAAAGTGTGGCATCTTGTCATACAATTTAACTTGTGTGTTTTTATCCTAATAAAAAGGAGTTATAAAAGGCTGATGTACTACTGTCTCACCTGTGATAAGATTCACCAACATGATATGTCAGCGGAAAGGATCTTTGAATCAGGTTATATCCTTGTAAACGATACCAAAGTGCCCTTAGGAATCTGTAAAACAGATGATAACAAGAAAAAGAAGAGAAGTCTGCAGTTCAATTAAGATTCTCATCTTTTAATCCTCTTATAATTAAGGACAGCTGTTAGAGAGAAAGTTCTTCTTCGTTACCACAAGAACTTATTTCATACTTATATCCCTAAGAAAACCCGATGGAATGAGTCCATCGGGTTTTCTTCTTCTGGATGTCAATTGAGTAGACTTCCTTAAGACTATGTGGTTATTATTTTTTTGATTTGTTCTGGTGTATAGCCGAGCAAATTTTTAAGGATTTCCTCCGTATGTTCTCCTAAAACAGGTGGCGGTGTCGGATGATTTCTGTCCATATTCGTATACTTGACCGGTGAGTCTACAATTTGAAATGATCCATAGGTAGGATGTTCCACTTTTTTAACGAGTTCTCTTGCCTCGATTTGCGGATGTCCAAGGATTTGTCCTACATTCAAAATTGGAGAATATGGAATATCCTGTTTCTCAAACAGAGGAGCCCAATAAGAAATATCTTTTTCTATTAAAATCTGTTGAACCAGATCGATTAATAGATCCCTGTTCTTTACTCTTTGCTGATTGGTAGCAAAACGCGGATCGGTGAGCCATTCAGGTTTGTCTATCGCCAGGGTGAATTTCTTCCAGAAATCCTCTGTATAAACCGCCAATACCATGAATCCATCCTTCGCCTGATAGGTCCCATAAGGAACGATAAATGGATGGTGGGAACCAATCGGTTGATCCGATTCCCCGGTAACATAGTATTTTCCAGCATAATAACCTAACAAGGAAACTAGGTTGTCCAGCAAACTGATATCTGCTCGCAGCCCTTTTCCTGTCTTTTGTTTTTCAACGATCGCCCCTAAAATGGAAATCGCGCCATATAATCCTCCGACTAGATCACCAATCGGCAACCCGCATCTCATTGGTGAATCGGGTTCTCCTGTCAGGCTCATCACACCACTCATGGCCTGAACCATAATGTCATAACCTGCTCTTTCCCCATAAGGGCCTGTTTTTCCAAAGGCTGAGATCGAACATTGAATCATCCCCGGATTCAATTCCTCAATGACTTCCGGTCCAAAACCCAATTTCCCCATCACACCTGGGCGGAAATTTTCCAGTAGTACATGGCATTTTTTGATCAAATCATAGATGATTTGCTTGCCCGCTTCACTTTTCAGGTCGATGGCAATACTCTTCTTATTGCGATTGATACTAAGAAAATAATGGCTTTCCCCTTCATAAAAAGGGGCAAAATGGCGGGTCTGGTCGCCGAAACCAGGCTTCTCCACTTTGATGATTTCTGCCCCAAGGTCGCTTAGGATGGTGGAAGCAAATGGACCTGCCAAGGTCTGACTAAAATCCAATACACGGATGTGAGAAAGCGGGCCAGAACGTATACAGGTATCTGAAGTCTCCATTTATATAGTCTCTCCTCTCTTAACGGGGACAGACCTCAGTCGGAATTTGCCGAATAACCACGGAATCGGTAATGGACTCCCGATTTGTTTTCCGACAAATTCCGACTGAGGTCTGTCCCTTATTTATTAGAATGCCCGCAGATATTGAGTAGGAACTTCTGGCTTTTGCCCTAATTGTACTGCTGCATGAATCGCCCAGTATGGGTCAGCAAGCATTCCTCGTCCTACTGCAACTAAGTCAGACTCTTCATTTCCGATTACGGAATTGGCTAAATGGTAATCCTCCAATTTTCCTACGGCAATGACAGGCACTTGAAGAGTTGCCTTAATTTCTCTGGCAAAAGGAAGCTGGTAGCCGGCATGTGTACCCGGACGACCATGCGGACCCATTCCTGCCTCTTTTAAAGATGCCTCACCACCTGAACTGACATGGAAAATATCAACACCTGCCTGCTGATATCGCTTGCAGATATCCAAAATATATGGGACATCGTAACCACCTTTTACATATTCCCTTGCCGAAACACGAATAATTAAAGGCATATCGCTTGGCATTTCACTTTTTACTGCTTGGATCACTTCCACACCAAATTTGGCACGATCTTCCCCGTATTCATCCGTTCGATCGTTAATAAAAGGAGAGTGGAATTGATGAATTAAATATCCGTGAGCACCATGCAGTTCGATTGTATCAACTCCAGCCTTAACTGCACGCCTTGCTGCATCTCTAAATTTTTCTACCATTTGTTTTACTTCATTGGTTGACAAGGCTTTGGGTTCTTTAAAGGTTGAATCGAACGGTTTGCTAGTAGAAGATACAGGTACAAGTGCATCTTGAGCCTTACGACCAGCGTGGGCAATTTGAATCCCAACTTTTGCACCATGCTGATGACATCCCTCAATGATGCGCGAAAAGGCCGGGATGTGATCATCAGACCAGATCCCGAGATCAAAATCCGTGATCCTTCCATCAGGTTCCACATCTGTCATTTCCACGATAATAAGACCAGTTCCACCAATTGCTCTTGATGTATAATGCACATAATGCCAGTCATTCGGTTTTCCATCCTTTGCAGTAACCGAATATTGACACATCGGCGGCATCACGATGCGGTTTTTTAACTCTAAACTTTTAAACTGATACGGTGTAAATAAATCGGGCATTTCTCTTTCCTCCTTCTCCTATCTAAATATGAAAATATTGCCATATGTAAAGAATACACCAAAAATTCTAATCTTAAAAGCTTGCAAGTAAGTGGAACACTTCGTCTTGTGTAGATAACAGAAATTATTTCCGTTATTCTTTATTTTAGTTCTGATAAAATAGTAAATAAGGGAAAAGTTTTCCACTAAAAACAATTGTAATCGCTTACAAACAGAAAGATTAACCTTATAAAGGAAATTATTTCCGCTATACTCCATATCTTCACCACTTTTTATAGATTAGCGGAAATTATTTCCTCTATTAGTGGGTCCCTATTCGTTCATTATTGGATGGTAGTTGCTGTGGCGTATCTTGTTTACCCTGATTGACCCATAAATTAATGAGGATGAACAAAATGACAGCAACCCAAAACCACCATTTCTTCCAAAAAGGTTTCTGCTTTTCCACTCAACCGCCTCCAAAAAGAGGCTGCTATACAGCAGCCTCCCTTTATTCTTATTTATCAGGAATCTGGCAACCTGATTCGTCACAAACCTCACCTTGTTCATTCAACACAGTCAATGGTTGTGTTTCCTGCCATGCCCTTTCTAATGCCTGAAGAAAAACCTCACTTGGTTGTGCCCCAGACACCGCATATTTGCGATCAATCACATAAAAGGGGACACCTGTCACTCCGAGATGTGCGGCTTCCTGCTCCTCCCCTCGTACTACGATGGCATATTCGTTCCCTTTAAGCATAGTTGCAACTTCCTCGCCATTTAATCCAACCTCTTCGGCCAACTGGATCAGCGTCTGATGATCACCGATGTGTTTGGACTCCGTAAAGTAAGCTCGGAATAACCGCTCGGTCATTTCGTGCATTTTCCCTCTTTCACGCGAAAATTGGGTTAATCGATGCGCATCAAACGTATTCGTCATGACTATGGTTTCAAAGTCAAATTCTAATCCTACCATCTGAGCTTGTCTTTCCAGATTCTTCGCGGATTCAATCGCTTGGTTACGGGTCATGCCGTATTTATCCACCAGTTTTCCAAAATAGTCGCTATCAACATCTCTTTTTGCTGATGGGTCTAGTTCAAAGCTACGGTATATGACTTCAACCTGGTCTTTATGTGCAAAATTATTAAGCGCGGCATCCAGCCGACGATCGCCAATATAGCAAAACGGTCAGGCATAATCGGACCAAATTTCAATTTTCATTGTATGTACACCTCTCTTTTCCTTTTATTGTATCATATGGATTGTGAAATCTAAAATTTAGAGTGGCCCCTTCAAAGAGTTTAAAAACATTGCTTTAAGGAAAAATATGTATGTTCTTCCTAGTCTTTCAACCACGATCATAGTATGATGATGTTAAACTTTTACTCAAAAGGAGGATTTACCTTGGAAGACTATCAATCATTTCTTGAAGGCTTATTTATCTGCGGCGAAGCAGATGTCCCTGCTGTAATAGGCAAAGAAAAGGCGAATTTCATCGTAGACGTCCGTGCGGAAGCAACGGGATCTGCGGGAGGTCCAGAGAATAAAAGAATAAATATCCCTCTCGAAGCCAGGAAACCAAATCAATCGAAGGAGTTAAAGGAAGCGATCGATCAATTGGTCGAGGCTTACAAAAAGGGGGAAAAGGCTGTTCTTCATTGAAAAGGTGGAGGTGGTCGCGCTGGAAGCGTGGCAGCAGGTGTTTTATTGGCTTTAAATAAGGCAGATTCGATTGATGAAGCAGAAGCTATGATCTTAAAAATCCGCCCTAAAGCGAAGATCTCTGAGGAATTGAAAGAAGATTTACAGAAAATTTTCCCTGACAAATAAGAGAAGCTTCTCATGCCGATAGGGATGTAGATTCGAGGAGGTTTATACCACCCTGTGTGAAAAAAAGACCCAAGGGGCGGACAACTCTATGCCACCTCTTTGGGTCAATCTTTTACCCTATGTATTGTGAAATTCGATCGGGATCGACAGATACATCCTTGGCAGCAGTGCCGTCATCATCAATCATCCTTTTCCCGTATAGAAAATGGGCATTCCACCACCCTTTGTCATGGTTAGCGTTCATTTTCGAGTCTGTGACACCGATCCCCTTTTGAAAGGTATGAATAAACTCAATTTCTCCATTATCTTTTACTTCTTTTACAATTCCGACATGGCCGATTCGACGGTAATCATCCTTTTTGTATTTCCTTGCTGTACCCGCAGTAGAAAAGAAAACCAGGTCCCCCCTGCGTAATTGATCCCTGCTCAATACGTCACCACCGTCATAAATGAACTGTGCACGCGAGGTCCTGCGCAACTTAATATTATTCTTCCAGAAAACATATTGGGTAAGGGAAGAACAATCAAACACATCTGTCCGTCCTGACTTCGCTCCATATAGATAGTCCACGCCATAGTATTTTTCCGCTAACAGAATCACGGCATCAGCCTTTTTCTCCCAGCCAGGCTTGTCCATCTCATTTTCAAAAATAGGCTCGCTTGGGGTATCATTTTCCTCGGATTCATCGACTGGTCCGGTAGGTTCTTCAATAATATCCTTGGTTAGAATCATCGCGTGATGATTGTGAGCATCCCATTGAACATCCGCGCCAAAAGCCTCTGCTATATAACGAAGGGGTACATAGGTCCGCGAGTCCACTATCGCGGATTCATATTGTCCAATGCGAAAATATAGATTTTGACCGTCCTTACTTAGCTTAATCGACTGCTTTGCCTGATTCCAGACAACCTTATATCCCAACTCCTCAACAACAAATCGAACCGGAACAATCGTATGATTATTCTCATTCACCCTAGGTGAAGCATCTGTAAACAGGACTTGTTCATGATCCACGCTGACAGTTATTTCTTTATTTTCCCCTTGTGCATAACCTGCTTCGGCCGGAAGGGCGAGGGAGAGACACAGGAGAGGAACAATCCACTTTTTGAACATAACCTTACCTCCGAAAGATGAAATTTGGGGACAATTGGATATATCCACTATAACATCCTTCGGAGGGAGATCACTGGGTTTGACGCCAAATTATGCTTAGGTAAAAGTTACCAATTACTTTATCCTACCTGAGAATCTTCTTTGTCGAGAAGCTTATTTATTTGACTTTTTGAATCAATGAAGGACTCAGGAATCGGAAACAGATCCGATAATCTTTGTACTTTTCCATGTGCATCATTAAACACGACATGCTCGCGAGTAAATTTCAAGGGAGAATCAATTCCACAAGCTGCAGCGAGGGCAAATAAACCTTGCCTTACATTGATAATATAATTCATTACACGCCATTGTTTTTCCTCTGGAACAAGAGCTTCCTGATATTTTGGATCGGTAGTCGTTACGCCAGCAGGACACTTCCCCGTATGACATTGCATGGCCATGATGCATCCGTTGGCAATCATAAACCCGCGTGCCGAATTGACCGCATCTGCACCGATGGCGAGGGCAATGGCGATTTTATCTGCTGATATCAACTTGCCGGACGCAAATATTTTCAACTGATTTCGTATACCAAACTGGTGTGCCTTATCTACTACGGTTAAAAGCGCAGGATACAGTGGAAGTCCCATCGAATCTGCCATCGATTTATAGGTTGCTCCAGTCCCCCCTTCCCCGCCATCAACGGTAAGAAAATCAGGGAAGATCTGCAGTTTTTTCATGGTTTCAAAGAAATCATCCAATTGTGTAGCATGACCAACCACCATCTTCATTCCTACGGGCTTTCCCCCCTCATCTTGTAGGGTTTTAATAAATTTCAGCGTTTCTTCAGCATTCCTTAAAAAAGGAAAGCGATTAGGTGAATTAATTGTTTGACCCATTTGTACTTTTCGGATGCTTGCAACCTTGGCTGTTACCTTCGAGCCTTCCAAATGGCCACCGCGGATCTTTGCCCCTTGCCCAAACTTCAACTCAAAAGCCTTCACATGGGGCTCCCCGGCTTTTTGTTTAAACTCTTCCAAAGAAAAATTCCCTTCATCATCGCGGTATCCGAACAGACCTGGACCGATCTGAGCCACAACATCTGCGCCACTTTGCAAATGTTCAGGGGCAATCCCTCCCTCCCCTGTGTTGATCCACGATCCTCCAGCCATCCTGCTGCCATTCCCTGTTGATAGTATATAGTGCTCACCTACCGAACCGTATGAAGTAGCAGAAGCCCCGAAGGGACCACGAAGTTTCCATGGGAACTTCCTCTTGGGCCCAACAATGATCGCGTCCTCTTCGGGATAAAGCCAGCGGGTAGTTTGATCCTTTTCCAGCGTTTCACGCCGGGTAAACAAGCCCTCATGGTCAATTTTATATTTTGCAGCGTGAATTTTCTCCTGATTATCCACTCTTAATTCCGCATTTAAAAGCGGGAATAGCCCGTTTGCAATATAGTAACCCGGTCTCTCAAAATCTCTTTTTGAACCGAAACTTACCAGGTCATTCCGATACTTTGCAGAAAAAACTATCCCTAAGAAATCTGCCCTGGAGAAAGGTCTGTTTTCATTATCCCCATCAAACCAATACTGCCTTAATTCTGGCCCAAGCTTTTCTAGTAAATATCGCATCCACCCTAAGTAGGGATGGGCGCGAATGATAGAATGCTGGGGTTTTTTAGCTAGTTGACGAAGCCATAGAAGCAAACAAAATGGACCGACAAAAAAAACAACCACAAGAAGAATTAAGATGGTTAACAACAATGGAATTGACCTCCTAAATGTATTTTAGCCTCTAAAGACTATCTCTCATCTTCTTCAGCCTTTCTATCATATAATCATAGTCAAGTTGATCGAGTTTCGGATACGCATCAATCTTTTGCTTCACATTCTTAAGTTCTTGAGGAAGGTGATCATCCTTGCTACCCGTAAAAATCGAGGCAACCGTCCCTGTGATCACCCCGATGATCCCAATCCCCGAAAACATAAGAACACTAGCAATGACCCTGCCAACAGTCGTTTGTGGAGCGAGATCAACGTAACCTACCATTGTCATGGTGACAATCGCCCACCACAGGGCATCACCATATTTTCGCTTTTAATAAAGCGAACAGAGTAATCAATAAAAAAGATGGACCAGATAAACCAATCAAAGATTGCACCCTCGTGTGGCGGGAGTTCCAGGACCAGTGATAGGATCACGAGTACCGCCAGAATTAATTCATAAATATGGCCAAAAGATATTTTTTCATAAAACCAACCCTTCACCACCCTATCCCATTACGTGTACTAACCTATATTTTACCATAACGAAAAAGAAACAAAGAAATAGACCTTCCTCCATGAACGGATAGGGTCTATTTCTGATCTTTAAGAATATAAGAAATCTCTGGTAAGTTCCAGCTTATTGTTTACCCCTTTAGAAAATAAAAACTGGTGTATATTTAGCCCGCCATTTCTAAAGAAAGAGGCACTCGACTGCAAATATAATCTCCACATCCTGACAAACTGCTTATCATACATTTTCTCAACCTTTTCCACCTGCTGTTCAAAGCGTTCAGCCCAATGATCCAATGTTTTTGCATAATGAAGCCGTAAACTCTCTACATCCAGGAGGTGAAAATCATAGTCAGGGAGTAATGTGACAATCTCACGCAGAGATGGAATATATCCCCCTGGGAAAATGTACTTCTCAATCCACGGATCAACAGGGACTTCTGTTTGGTGTGTAATGGTATGTAGTAATGCTAGTCCTTTATTCTCAAGCAATTCCTGCACAGTTTTCATAAACGTCGGATAATGGGCCCTTCCCACATGTTCGAACATCCCCACGCTTGCGACCTTATCAAACGAATACCCTTTTCGGGCCATCTCTGTATAATCCATGAGCGCTACGTCTACCTGACCATTCAATCCGAGGGAGTCAATCCGTTCTTTGGTTTTCTTGTACTGTTCCTCGCTAATGGTCACACCGAAGGATTTCACCCCGTATTGCTGTGCTGCCCGTATAATTAGCCATCCCCAACCGCTTCCTATATCCAGTAACTTTTCATCTTTTTTTAACTGTAGCTTCTTCAACACGTGGTCGATTTTTTGCAACTGCGCCTGGTGCAAGGAATCCTCCGGTGTTTTAAAATAAGCGCAGGAATAACTCATCGTTTCATCTAACCACAGGTTGTAAAATTCATTCCCGATATCATAGTGGTGTTGAATATTCTCCTTCCGTTTACCAAGGGAACTCAGTTTGGGTAAAAAAGACAAGGTTTTTGTCCAAAGCATCTCTTTATTTGAGATGGCTAAAGAGATCACATCGTCAATTCCACCCTCAATTTCGATGGAGCCTTTCATGTAAGCCTCGCCAAATGTCAATGTCGGTTCCTTTAGAAAATCTGCTATCGAAATCTTTTCACCAAAAGTGATCGTAACGTTCGGTTTCCCCTCTCCATACTTTTCGACCGTTCCATCCCAATAACGAATTTGAAAAGACTTCTCTGGATTCAACCCTTGGAAAAAACGTTCTAGCATATATTTTTGCATAGGGACCACCTTTTAATTTTCAGATTGCTTTTTCTTATTAAAGTATGAAACGAATGGAATAGAAATGCAAATTTTTCCAGATGACAAGCAATGAAAAGTTATTATTGATTTTAATAAAAGATCCATCTATATTAAATACTTAGCGACAATTTACAGCATACTGCTGGGATTGGAAAGGGGAACCATTTAAGGTGAACGGTCTAATTTTATTTCAAAATAAAAGGGATGGCGAAATCCTATGAAAAGTCTGGCTAAATCGCGAATAGTCATTGAAATCCTTGGGGTTATTGTGGGTAGCCTATTATTTTCTCTAGGGTCAAACACCCTTTTAATTCCTTCAAACCTACTTGCGGGTGGAATCACTGGGGTCTGCATGTTGTTTTATCATATTTTCGGCTGGTCTGTAGGAACGCAGTATTTTATTTACAACATTCCGCTTCTAATTTTAGGTTATATCCATTTAGGGCGAAAATTTATCATCTATACCATTCTTGCAGTATCCTTTGATACCCTGTTTCTTCACCTTATTCCGATTCGACTGATGTGGTCGGATAATATCATTCTAAATTCCATTTTTGGTGCAGTAGCAACAGGTGTCGGAGGGGCCATCATGCTCCGCGCGGGCGGATCAAATGGTGGTTTGGATGTATTGGGACGGGTCATTGCCAAGCATAGAAATATCTCCATTGCCAGATTTGGACTGATCGTCAATGTCGTTATTGTAGCCGTATCCGCCGTTTTCTTTGATGTTCAATCGGCCATGTTTACTGTTCTTTCGATTTATGTCGGAGCTAAAACTTACGAATCATTACTAAATATTGCGGAAAGAAGTTCAGTGATCATTGTGACAGATAAAGGCCAAGAGGTTTCGGAAGCACTTAATCGCTCCCTGCATCGTGGGGTTACGTCTTGGGAAGCCTTAGGCGCATACTCGAATGCAGAGAAAAAGGTAATTCTCTGTATTATCGTGAATATTCAATGGTCTGAGTTATATGAAACGGTCCATCGAATCGACCCGCAAGCATTCATCACGGCCTTGCCAGCACACAAAGTTGTGGGGAATTTTAAAAATACGTGGTAAAGGGAATAGGAATGGATTCCTTTTCCCTTTACCTCTGGATCCTACAAGAAAAAGCTCAATAACGGAAAATTTTCCGTTATTGAGCTTTTTCATCTTCCCGTGAACGTTTACACAATGCGATAACGGAATTTTTTCAACTAATATTGCGAGTCGAAAAGATCCATCGATCATAGACATCCAAGATGAGTAGAATGAGAAAATAAAGGATAAAGAAATGGACGAGGGACCAATTATTAGACATAATTAAAAGCCCTTTATAGAGAAAAATGCCGGTTAGTCCCGTGATAAGGAGTAGCACCGTTACTCTCCCCATCCAATTAATCCTTTTTATGATAAGGAAAGTATTAAAAACGGAAATAAAAAGAATGTATGCTGTTACTATTGCCAAATGATCGCGTGCCGGGTTTGAAAACCAGCCAGCTTGATAAAGAAACAAATTTCCAAAAGCAACCAATACATAAAACAAGGTTGATTGGTAGAGCAAGTTAGACAAAAATAAAGTGATCAAACGTACCGTGAATGATGCTCCACTCCGTAGTTTCTTATCCCAAAGTTTGGCAAGTGAAAAACAAATAACAAGCCCTAAGGCTGTGTAATAAATTTTCCACCAAAAGTGCTGGTAAATCCCTAACCAAAGAAACAGTTTTTCAATAGATAGTATGATTCCAACCGCTAAGAGACTCCATCCCCAATTAACTTGTAATGTACCGATCATAGCAGCTGTCATTGGAACAATGATGGCGTTGGAAAATATGGATCCAAGAATATTGTCAAAGTACTTATTATTTAGGATGTGTGGGTAGTATTCATAACTTCTCAAGAGCACTAATATGACATATTCCAGACAATAAATTAATCCTGCAATAAAGGTATAAACCGCAAAAACCCTTCGATCCCGTACTTTCAAAATGGTTATGGTAAATATAATCAGACCAAAAAAGCCAAGTAAAATGTACCAAAAAGCAGGGGCCAAAAGAACCAACTCTTCCCAAGTATTTTACCTATATAGGTAAAAATAGTATCAACCGATTTGGGAAATTTATGCTTAACGAATAACTCCCATTGCTTCTTGGTACTGTTCATCCCGCACATAGATTCCATCTTCAAAAACCTTCGTTTCAATCCCTAATTCTTCTAACTTATTCGACATATTTTTCAATCGATACGGATTCACGTCGATATAGGCAATACTCCACTTCTCCATATTCGATGGTTTATTCAACCATTTTTTAAAAAATTTCATGGACAAGCCACTCCTTTCTACCAATTATTCGAAGGACTGCCCATTTTTTTGGGGATATAGAGGCAAGGGATTTAACAGCTATGTTTCCCTACGCTTCAATCTCACTTTTTTATCAAAATAAAATCGGTAGGATGCAACACTGACAATGATCCCGCTAATCACAACAACTGCCGTGATACTAAACATAATAACGATCTGAAAGCGGACCGCCTGATAAGGCGAACTTCCCGCCAGAATCATCCCCGTCATCATCCCAGGCATTTGAACTAGCCCGACCGTCTTCAGTGTATCAATGTTCGGAATCAAAATGGTTCTTACTGTTTGTTGAATCCACTCCTGTGACGCCTGATACATCGTAAAACCGAGGGCGAGTTTGGTTTCAATCAGATCCTTTGTTTGCGCAAATTCTCGTTGTAAAAGATGAAAGGTTAGTCCTGTAGATGTCATTGCGTTCCCAATCACCATTCCGCTTACCGCCAAAACTTGTGGAGTTTCTATAGGAATTACATGAAAAGCCACCCAGAGCGGTACAGTGATTAGCCAAGAAATAAAAATACTGCAAAAGCTCGTTATCCCTGCAAACGGAATGGCCTTCCCACGTTTTCGCGCTGTATAGGAGGCTACCAGAGTCATGAACAGGATATAAGCAAAAATATGAAGCCAGTTCGTGAGAGAAAAAATAAAAGATAGTACAAATCCTAATGCCAATAATTGAAGAAAGGCTCTTAAGGAGGATACAAAAATTTCTTTTTCAAGTTTCAGTTGATAATACAGTGAAATAACTAAAGGAAATACAATGAGTAATAACGTAATCAATAACTCTATGGGAAATTCCCCCTTAGATTTATATCTATTGCTTTATTTTGGCCATTCAAATGGATTTCCTTTTACAGTTTGAATAAATTTTTGGGCCGCTTTTATTAGATAAGGATCTTTTCTTAAAATAATTGAGAAATCCCGTAAGAAAGGGACTTCTAAAACTTGCAAACGGACCAGTGTCCCGACTTCCAATTCCCTTTCCACCACTGCTTTGGAAAGAAATCCAATCCCTAATCCTTCAGCCACAGCTTCCTTTACCCCTTGACTGCTGCTAAAGACGTAGGATTTTTTTACTCGAATTTGGTATTGTTCAATCACACGATCATTATAGGCTCTCGTCCCCGACCCATTTTCTCTTAGAATCCAAACCTGATCATGCAAATCCTTCATCCGAACAACCTTTCGAAAAGCCAATGGATGGATCGGAGCAGCAATAAAAACCATTTCATCCTTCTGGTATGGCTCTACCACCAATTCTTTGCTGTCCACCTCTCCTTCGACCAGCCCAAGGTCAAACTTACTAGACCTGACACACTGCACGACATCTTCTGTATTGTTAATCATCACTTCGATGTCAACCTGTGGATATTGAAGTGAAAATTGCGCTAAAATTCCCGGTAATATATATTCGCCAATCGTAAAACTTGCCCCGATTTTCAAACTTCCTGTCACTTTATTCTGCAGTAAATAAATCTTTTGTTTGGCATCCTCATACAAAGCTAAAATTTCTACTGCTCGATCATATAAAATTTGCCCCGCCTGTGTCAGTTCCACCTGTTTTGACGACCGATGGATTAACTTCATCCCCAGTTCCTGCTCAAGATTTTGAATTTGCAAGCTAACAGCAGGTTGGGAAAGATGCAGTGTTTCTGCAGCTTTGGAAAATCCTTTCTTTTGAATAACCGTAATAAATATGTTCAGAGAATCGATAATCATAGAAACGCGTCCTTCTCTCGATTTTAACTATATTAAGTACCACATAAGCATTATTAAAAATCCTAATCCATTATATTAATTATCGATATTTTCCTTTTTCTCCTCCACGTCGTATAGTTGAACCTACAAAGATAAAAATGACAGGGAAGGTGAAAGAAAAAATGCAGACTCACAATTCGGCACAGATTATTCACGAACCGGAAAAAAAGCAACATCGGAAAGACCAACGGTTTGGAGCCATCCTTGGCGTTTTATTTACCTTTGTTATCGCCCTGATCGGCATGGGATTGGCAAAAATCCCTCTTATTAGCCACTTGGGTTCAATGGTTACAGCAATCCTGCTCGCGATTATTTTCCGGCAGTTTTTTGGCTATCCGGAAACTCTGCGAACAGGGATCCAGTTTTCCGGAAAAAAAATTTTAAGATATGCCATTGTCCTTTTTGGCTTCAGACTGAATGTTGAGGTTATTATGCAGCAAGGATTAGGACTGCTTGTCAAGGATGTTTTCAGTATTGTGCTAGCGATTACTATCACCATGCTCATTGCCAAATGGATAAAGGCAGAAAAATCTTTATCCTTTATGCTAGCCGTTGGGACTGGTATTTGTGGCGCAGCTGCAATCGCTGCCGTTTCCCCGATTATAAACGCCAAAGATGATGACACCGCCATCGGAGTTGGAATTATTGCTCTGATGGGAACTATTTTCACTATTATTTATACACTATTATTGCCGGTTTTGCCTCTTACAAATCTTCAGTATGGGGTTTGGTCTGGTGTCAGTCTCCATGAAATTGCCCATGTCGCGGCAGCAGCCGCACCTGCCGGACCAGATGCACTGGCAATTGCCTTGCTGGCAAAGCTCGGAAGGGTCTTGCTATTGGTTCCCCTTTGTTTTCTTTTAGCCTACTGGATGAAACGAAAGGATAAAGGGACTGAAGCAAAGGTGGACGTCACCTGGTTCCTTGTCGGATTTATCATCACAAGTTTAAGCGGGACCTATTCAGGTATTCCCCAGGTTATATTGGACAACATTGCAATTTTCAGTTCCTTCCTGCTAACCACCGCAATGGTTGGGTTAGGACTTAATGTTAGTTTCCAGGCGCTTAAGCAGAAAGGCTTGAGACCTTTATTTGCGATGCTAGTAGCCTCGATATTGCTTTCCATTGTCACTTTTGCTTATCAAATTTTGGGGTAATAATTAATAAGCTAGGCTCTTACCAACAAAGGATCCTAGCTTATTTTTACTTGCTCCATAAAAACTGGCTCTGTAAGGATTCGGAATTATACTTTTTAGCCAACGCTTCTCCCCATTCTTATATAGCTAATACTAAACCTTATTATTTTTTAATTTAATAACATTACGATATTGTTCACATTCTTTACTTTGAAACCAACGAATAGTTCTTTCAAGGCCCTCATTAAATGAAACTATTGGCTTATATCCAATTAATTTGGTGGCTTTTTCAATATCAGCCAGTGATTCTTTTACGTCCCCTATTCTTTCTTTTGAGTAAATAGGCTCTATTTTTTTATCTAATATTGTATTTATTTTGCAGACTAATTGATTTAAAGCTATCATATTTCCAGTACCAATATTAATAACTTCTCCATTTAAATTTGGTGATGTGGCTGCTAAGAGATTAGCTAAAACAACATTATCAATATAAGTGAAATCCCGGGATTGACTTCCGTCACCATAAATAATAGGACGATTATTATTCAGCATCAAAGAAATAAATTTAGGTATAACTGCTGAATACTCAGAATATGGGTTTTGCCTTGGTCCGAATACATTGAAATAACGTAAGGAAATGGTCTCTAGGCCATATATATCATAGAATATTTTGCAATAAAGCTCGCCTGTATATTTGCTTATTGCATATGGGGATAAAGGATTTGCATCCATTGTCTCTCGTTTCGGCAATTGTTCTGTATTGCCGTAAGCCGATGAAGATGCTGCATATACAAACCGACTTACACTATTCTTTACTGCTGCCTGCAATAAGTTCACAGTCCCTCCTATATTTACATGATTACTTAAAACTGGATCCATTATTGATCTAGGTACACTTGGTATAGCCCCTTGATGATAAATAACATTTACACCTCTCGTAGCCCTAAGAAGAAAATCGTAATCTAGAAGACTTCCTTCAAATATTTCAATTTCGGACAAAAAAGAAGAGATGTTTTCCCTCTTACCGGTGGAAAAATCATCTATAATTCGAACCTTTTCCCCTTTATTTAATAAGGCAGATGTAATATGAGAACCTATAAATCCTGCCCCTCCTGTCACTAAATGTAACGTTGCCAAATTCTTCACCCTTTTCTTTTCTACTAGTATAGGATTGTCAAAGGAATTTTGTTCTCTATCTAACTAAAAATAGACATATAATGATTTAATTAAACAATGTAAAAGAAAGACTGAAGAATTATTTTTCTTCAGTCTTTCTTTTTTATCTCTTTTTTTAGGGAGGACACCAGTGTATGCCCTGCGGTGAGCCGTCGATCCAACCTTGACAACTGCTTCCCTTACTTTCACAGCTCTTATCCTCTGTTAAGTGGAAGTAGAAGGATTGTTAATCTCTTCTCTTGCTTCTGATATGTTATTAATGTGGTGGACGTTGCGCTATCCAGCCCTTGTTGCATCTCTTGAAATAAAAGGATAATAAGCAAAAATCATTAACTTCCCCAACGTTTAGTATCATAGATTTTTTTAGACTTGGTAGGGGCATAATCTTTTAGATACTTTAATCATACCAAACCCTCTTCTAATAACTTTTTATATAGTTTCAGGTAATTTTTACTCACAACTTCCCGGGAAAAAAGCATTTCAACTCTGTTTCTATTATACCTACTGGATTGTTGGCAAAAAATGGAACCACTCAATAATTTTTTCATCGCTTCAACCAATTCATTAACATCATTTGGCTTAACGAGCAGATTATACTTTGTATCCCCAAGTAATTCTGGAATTCCACCAACACGACTGGCTGCGATCGGCAGTCTACATGACATGGCCTCTAAAACACTGTTTGGTACGCTTTCGTAACGACTAGGAAAGACAAAAGCATCAAAGTTGTGATAGTACTGAACAAGTTCATTTCTTGCGATATTTCCTATTATTTCAATCCGTTCGCGGATACAAGTGGGTAAGTTCTTCATAAAGGGGCTTGAAAACAAGGTTTTTGTGTTTTTAAAATACATTTCCCTGCCAACCATTTGCAATCGTATATTAGGGTAAGAAGAGGCTAGTTCGCTAAAGGCCTTTATAAGTATATCTGATCCTTTTGGTTCACTTATTTTGCCTACATAGCCGAATGTGAAGTAGGAGGATGGTTTACAATAGGCTTTTGGAGAAAAAATTTTTTCATTGATGGGATTTGAATCGTAGAAAACAGGAATGTTCTTGAGATTCATCGCCTTTTTAACGGCTTCGACAGTTGCGGTACAAGGGGCTATTACCTGATCGCAGTTTTCAAGTGTAAACTTCTCCATTTCCAGAATTTTCTCTTCCTTTTCAGTTAGTGTGTTGCTGAATTTCTTATATGGTTTAGTTGAACTATGCAAACGCACAATGGCTTTGGTTTTACCTAGTTTTTGTTTATATTGCGATTCTGATCGATTTTTTAAATAGTAATATCCTTCCGCATTTACCTCAGCAAAGTGAATAAAATCAAAATGTTTGCTTTCCACTAAGTTTAAAATAGCGTACCAAACAGCTTTGCTTCGTTGGGCCACTTTTAATGTCCTTTTTCCTGGCGAACTTGTTATTGGTAATCGCCAGACATGAACATTTCCGTCCATATATGTTTCTTCATTTTGGTAAGTTCTTGTAAGAACCCAGACGTCATGTCCCAAGTTGGCCAATCCATGAGATAGCTCATAATAGACGCTGGCGATACCGCCTCCCCCCGTATTCCCATTCAATTCAGGATATTCATGTGAAACAAATAAAATGGAATATTTCTTGTCCACACTATTCAGTCCTTTCTTTCAACTCTTTTTTTGGTTATTGGGCCCCATTTGTATAAATTCCATTATCTGTTGATCAAAGGCAAGGATTAATTTGAAGGTTTCTAAATACTTCGTGTTATTCTGGTTATTGCGGAAATACATTGCGTAATTGATAGCATACCAAGGGAACACCATGTCCAAGTGAACAAGCTGTTGTTCATCACAGGATAAAGGTATCAGATCCTGATATGCATTTAAAATTAGCTCATATATTTCTCCTACATTCCCTTGAAGGGCGATCCCTACACTCTTGATAAATCGCGAAAGCTCCCACACAGGCAGGGCCATCGAAATCGTATCTAAATCAATGATGGTCAAATGACCATCATTTTTTAAAATCAAATTTATTTTAGAATAATCCCCATGAATCAACATAGGATCCTTTTTCGCGTTCTCCACCAATCTTTTGAATGTATTATGCGGAAAATGATCAATAACCCACTGTGCACGAGCAGATATCCATTCATAATGATTTTGGAACAGAACGCTGAACTCTTGATTCTTCCATGAAACGTTCCTTAGATTTAGAAGATTCAATTGTTGAGTGGTGTATTCTTTTGGTCGGAGAAGCAATTTTTCGCATATGGGTCCACCTGATGAGTAGTATCCTAAAGAACGCTGGTGAAAGGTTGCAAGTAATCGTGTCATATCTCTTACCATACCGGGTTCATCATAATTAGGGCACGTGCCATCTATCCACGGAGAAAGAAAATAACCTCGGCCTTCAAATTCGACAAAAGATTGGTTATAGGCAGGGATAATGGGCGGGATTGGAACACCTTTTTGGATTAAATATTTACTGACGGCAGTCACTCGGTCAATTCTCTCTAGACTGCCGCTTTTGAGGGCGAATGATCCATTCTTTGTTATTATCTTCCAAACTTGGCGATCGCTATTTTTACTAACTAATTGGAATGATGTTGAATTAAGATTGTACCGGGATAGAATCACTTTTAGTTTTTTATTCAGGGCTATGACCTCCTTTCATCCCTTTTTCCATTTTTTTATTTCCTTAAAAATCTTGCATCTCCCTTTAAAATACTATCCATGCGGGAAATGATAAACGCACGAAACGAAATTAAATTTAAATCCACGTTTTCCCCCGTCTGAACCCTTTTAAGTTGCATTTCAGGAATAAGAGATTGAGTTAGCTTATCAGATAGAACGCTTGAGTTTCTTAGTTCTTCTTCAATTACCCGTATAGCTTCATCGTTTTTTAAGAAGCCTTTTAAATTTTGGTTCGAACCTTGTTTAGCATAATTAATATTTGGACCCTTGGAATCAACAATCTGTTTAAAAAGCATTTTCCTTGTTCGCAGTTCATCAGGTAATTTCCTTACCTCCTTAATGATTAGATGGCTTAGCAAAGGATTTATGATCTCCACATGCGAAAGCTTTAGATCATTTAATGCTGCAAGGACGACAGGGATCCTAAATTGATGGTAAAGCCTATCCCGCCACGTCGCCACGGTTTCATTCTCATTTCGCCTGAAACTGTCCGGCAAGGTATTGGTTTCTACTTCCCATTCCTTATACCTGTTTTCTAGATTTTGATAGTCCGAGAGAAGGGCCATTCCTAATTGTCTTCTAGCCTGTTTTTCTGTTTTACACAATACCCAACCGAAACCTTCATCACCTCTGATAATTCCTGCAATACCATCTTTATGGAGTGTATTCCAAAGGGTAAACCCGTCTAAGTACCCCGATATATGATCAATTCTGCCCTCCCCTGTCTTGAGAAACCTGTCAAAAATTACTTCAATTGATTCCTTTTTGGAAATATCTGTAACATAATACTTATTACTACATCCGTAGTGACTAGAAACCTGTTTAGCCACATAAGCATCCGTATCTTTTTCTTTGACAGAGGAACTTAAACCCCAAGTGATGGTTTTAATATCGTTTTTATTCGGAAGATGCATAAGTATCGCTCTGCTGTCATATCCGCCCGATAGTGGAAGAACCCATTGGGAATAATTAAGATGGAGTTGCTTGAAAGTGAACTCTATGGCTGCCTTTAGCCGCTCAAAATGTTCGGATAGAGAGGATTCAATAGCGTCGAAGCGGGGAGCTTTTATTTCTAATTTAATGGTCCAGGAACTCCGATCCAGGACCAACTTGGAATTACCTGGAAGTGGTTTAATTCTTTCGTCCCATGAATTGCCAGGGCCTAGCGAACCTGTCGATAAAACCCAGGAATATACTTTCTTATTGGGCTTAAAGTCACGTAAATAGGAGATGATCATCCGTTGAGAGGTGGAAGCAATAAAGAGATCATCAGAATGGAAATACCATATTGTGCGAGAACCCGTTGCATCGCTAGCCAGTTCGATGTACTGGGCATTTGCTCTAAACAGGGCAAACGTACCGTCCGGTATTGCAGTTTGCGGTTGGAACCATTGATGATGCCTCCCATCATTTAACAAGTTCCCAAGACAAACACTATTGTTTTCACGCAATACACTTTTTGGATTGAGAATGCCTATATAAATTCCGTCTTTCCCGGAAATAAAAGGGGGATTGGGCTTTAAATTATCCGGTGTTACTTGTTGACAAATGGCTTTCAGGATTTTTAGTTCTTCTTTATCCTTTGAATTTTCCCTCTTTGAAATATAGAGGAGCTTTGACAATCTTTATTCCTCCTTACTTAGAATGCTTTTGGTGTGAATTTTGAGTAAATTACACCTGTCTTTCCTCTAAAAATCCCATTATGATATCCCAATAAAAAACTCCTCCCAATCTTTTTTGCAAATATTCCAAGTCCAGTTCTCTACAATTGTTTTTCGGATATTATTACTATATTTTTTAAGGGTCTCTGGATCAATAATTAGGCAATTTACGGCTTCGCGAATAGATTTTGCGTTTCTAGGAACAATCATGCCATTAAACCCACTCTGAATTAACTCTGGGACTATTCCTACTCTAGTAGAGACAATTGGAATTCCGCAAGCCGCCGATTCTAATATTGGCATTGGATGCTGCTCGGATCGACTCGAACATATAAACAAGTCAAGTGATTGATAAAAACTTACCATTTCCTGACGTGGAACCCTATTTTTATGAAATGTACGTATCTCAAGTTCTACATTTAGACCTTGCAGTGCCTCTAATACAATATCATAGCCTTTATGTTGGCGGTACGCCTCTTTATCCATTCGTCCCACCCAGCCAATTCTAAATGGTTCACTTTCTTTCTTTAACCTATAGGCAGGCTTAAAAACGTCTTCAAAGATCCCCGTTCTTGTTTTAAAAATTGGAATAGAACCTTTAAACAAGTTAAAAATCTCATCGGAACCCGTGTTAACACCTTTTAGAGTATTTACAAATGTAATAAAGGATTGGCTTACTATTCCTTTCTTATCTATGAAGTTATAGACACTCCTCATAGAACTAAATCCAGCTGCAATCTTTTTTGACGGAATCCCCCTTTTGATTAGTTTCTTTGCAATGGGGATTGATGGGGCATAGATCGTATCGTA
>Ga0180216_1000364_pt1 | contig 49443 bp, 46 predicted proteins | sample eDN3rd37CBELigMG_FD_128879 | JGI IMG/M metagenome (GOLD analysis project Ga0180216, IMG submission 128879) | Enriched Miracle-Growth compost microbial communities from Emeryville, California, USA - eDNA 3rd pass 37_C BE-Lig MG (version 2)... ...
AGTTCCTCGCCAACGAGGTCCCCGGTATCACCATCCCCGACGAGGTGCTGCGGCGGATGCAGTGCGCCAGCGCCCACGGGCGCGAGGCCGCTCTCGCCGAGGGGATCGAGATCGCCCGCGAGATCATCGAGACGATCAGACCACACGTGCAAGGGGTGCAGATCAACGCCCCCTTCGGCAGGATCCCACTCGCCCTCGAACTCCTGCGCGATCTCCTGGGCGACGAACGATCCGCCGGAGCACCGCCCCGCGCCGCAGCCGGGATGACCTGAGCCCACCACCCACCCCGGTCCTCGCCCCGAAAAAGGGGCGGGACGACACTTGACGGGAGGGGGACGATCGACTAAATTTTACCTTCTGACAGGCGAGTTGGTCGGCGCCTTCGCGCGGGAACGACTCGCCACTCCGCGCCCGTAGCTCAATTGGATAGAGCATCTGACTACGGATCAGAAGGTTTGAGGTTCGACTCCTCACGGGCGCATGCTCTTTGACAGGATGGGAAGTGAGTGCGGATCGCGGCCGGCGCCCTCGAGGACGATCGGTCGAGGAAAGTCCGGGCTCCGTAGGGCAGGGTGCCGGGTAACGCCCGGGCGTCGCAAGACGACGGAAAGTGCCACAGAGAACAGACCGCCGATGGCCCCTCCGTGGGATCAGGCAAGGGTGAAACGGTGGAGTAAGAGCCCACCGCGTCTCTGGTAACAGAGACGGCACGGTAAACCCCACCCGGTGCAAGGCCAAGCAGGGATGAGGCGTGGCCCGCGCCGCCGCGTGCTTCGTGCCGCGACAATCCCGGGTAGGCCGCTAGAGGCGGCGGGCGACCGCCGTCCCAGAGAAATGATCCGCCGCCGGCCACACTCCTCCAGTGCGGTCCGGTCGACAGGACCCGGCTTATTCCACTTCCCATTCGGCACACCCGATTCTCATTCAGTGCGCCCGTAGCTCAGCTGGATAGAGCGCATGCCTCCGGAGCATGAGGTCAGAGGTTCGAATCCTCTCGGGCGCATGATTTCCTTTCCGAGTAACTGACTTCCCCGGAAACATCCTTCCCCCATCTCCCTGCTGGCGTACTCGTCCCGTGTCTAATACATTAGCCGCGACCGTGCGGCCGGTACGTGCATTCGCCCGCCTTCTCGGATCTGCTGTCTCCACTGTCTCTGTGATCCTGGAGTTTCCATGGCCAAGACGAAGTGGGAAGTAGGATACCAAATCATCGCCGAGGAGCCGGTGGGGAGGAGAGCAGCCGAAACGATTCCGTCGGCCTCGACCTCCCCGTTGCGTATCGCTCTCACCTACGCCATCGTCGCCGCGCTCTGGATTCTCCTCACGGATTGGCTCATCGACCGGCTCGCACCCGACGGCAGCGTCGGAGTCTGGCTCCAAACTGCCAAGGGGTGGAGCTTCGTCCTGGCGACTGCGTGCTGGTTCTACATCCTCCTGCGGCGCGAGCAGACGCTGAGCTCCCGGCTGGAGGTGACCGAGCGCGATACCGCCGAGCTGCTGAGCGCATTCATCGGCTCCGCGCCGGTGGCTATCGTCGGGTTGGACTGCGGCGACCGGGTCATCCTCTGGAACACCGCGGCCGAGCGCCTCTTCGGGTGGTCGTTCGACGAGGTCGTCGGGCGCCCGATCCCGTACATCCCCGAAGATCGGATCGAAGAGCACGAGCGCCTGCGCGACCTGGCTTTGCGCGGCGAACGGCTCGAGGGGATCGAGGTCGCCAGGATCCGCAAGGATGGATCGGCGGTCGAGGTGGCTCTCTGGACCGCGCCGTTGCGCAACAAAGACGGCGAGGTCACCGGGATCGTCGCCGCGCTGAGCGACATGTCGGGGCTGCGCGCGGCGGAGGCGGAGATACGCCGCCAGTTCGAGCGTCTCGCCTCGCTCCGGGCGATCGACCAGGCGATCACGGGGAGCATGGACCTCGACGTCACGCTGAACGTGGTCCTCGACCAGGCCGTTGACCGGCTCGGGGTCGATGCGGCCGCCGTACTCCTCCTCGATCCGCATTCCCAGGTCCTCGAGTACGCGGCCGGGCGAGGATTCCGGCTCGAAGAGATCTACGAGACACGTATCAGGATGGGGGAGGGAGTCGCGGGGACGGCGGCGCTGGAGCGTCGTACACTGCACGCTACTATCGGTGAGGGGGATTCGCTGCACGGCAGCCGGGCGGACTGGCTTCGCCGGGAAGGGTTCGTCAGCCATTACGTCGCGCCGCTCCTCGTCAAGGGCCAGGTGCGCGGCGTGCTCGAAATATTCCAGCGCTCCCCCCTGGAGGTCGACCGCAACTGGCTGGAGTTCCTCGAAACCCTTGCCGGCCAGACCGCGATCGCGGTGGACAACACCGCCCTCTTCGAGGCGCTGCAGCGGTCGAACGCCAAGCTCACCATCGCCTACGATGCCACCCTCGAGGGGTGGTCCCGCGCGCTCGACCTGCGCGATGAGGAGACCGAGGGGCACACGCGGCGTGTCACCGAGGCGTGTGTCCGGCTCGCCAAGGCGATCGGGGTGGAGGCCGACGAGCTCGTCCACATTCGCCGCGGCGCGCTGCTCCACGACATCGGGAAGATGGGTGTCCCCGACGAGATCCTGCGCAAACCGGGGCCGCTGACGGAGGCGGAATGGCAGGTAATGCGACGCCACCCTATCTACGCCTACGAGCTCCTCGCCCCGATCTCGTTCCTCCACCCGGCGTTGGACATCCCCCTTTGCCACCACGAGCGTTGGGACGGGACCGGTTACCCGCGCGGCCTGAAAGGGGCGGAGATCCCGCTCGCGGCGCGTATCTTCGCCGTGGTGGACGTCTGGGACGCGCTCCTCTCCGACCGGCCGTATCGGGCCCGGCTCTCGCGCGAGGAAGCGCTGGCCTACATCGAATCTCAGTCAGGTAGCCACTTCGATCCCGACGTCGTACGCGTCTTCTTGCGTCTGGAGCGCGGGCGCGCGAACTGACGTCGAGATCGGTCGACAAACCTCCGCGCTCGCTCTCACACGTCGGACGCCGGGAGAGCCTGGTCGGCGCCGGGCGCGCGCGGCGCGCGACGTCGTTCTACCTCGACCCCGTAGGGCCAGAGCGAGCTCGGCTCTTCGAGCTGGGCCGCGAGGGCGAGGAGGAAGCTGTGGAGGTTCGGGAACCGGTCCTCCGGGTGCGGGGCGAGGGCGCGGAGGACCAATTCGTCGAGCGCGGGCGGGATCTCGCTGGTCCACTGGCTCGGGGGCGAGGGTGGTTGCTCGCCTAGTTGGGGGTAGCGGCGCTCGTCCGGTTCGGCACGTTCTTCTTCCCCGGTGAACACCGCCTCGAACGGCCAGCGGCCGGTCAGGAGCTCGTAGAGGACGGCGCCGAGCCCGTAGATGTCCGCGGCCGGCGTCAGCGCCTCGCCGCGCACCTGTTCCGGCGACATGTACGGCGCCGTCCCCGGGCGGCGCGCCCGGCCGCGCCCGCCTCGGAAGGGGAGCACCGTGTCGAAGTCCACCAGGACCGGCACCTGGTTGCGCAGCATCAGGTTCGCCGGCTTGAGGTCGAGGTAGAGGTAGCCGTTCTGGTGGAGGTGCTGCAGCGCCGCGCCGATATGGAGCGCCGCCCGCACGGCGTCCGTGACCCCGAGGCGGCGTTCCGGCCGCGCTTCCAGCACCTCGAAGAGTGATGGCCCGGCCACGTACTCCATCAGGATGTACGGCAAGCCGTCGTACTCTCCGCCGCCGAACCCCCGGATCAGGTTGGGGTGCCGTAGTCGCCGCAGGATCCGGGCTTCGCGGCGCAGTGTCGCGATCGCCTCGCGGTCGCCGCGCAACTGGGGCGCCAGGATCTTGCAGGTCAGGGCGCACCACCCCTGTGCGCTCCAGACCTGGTAGAGGTGCCCGATCCGGCCCCGGGCCAGGTGCCCGATGATCGTCAGGTCGCCGTCGATCCTGTGGCCGACCCCGTAGGGGTAGCTTGGCGCACGACTGCGGACCGGCTCGCTCGTGACCTCGGTCAGGATCCCCAGCCGCCGGGGGCGAGTGGAGCGCGCGGGCATCAGGCCACCTCTCCGTCCAGCAGCTCCGCCACGCGCTTGCGGATCGCGTCGATCGATGCGGGCTTCGCCAGATACGAGTCGCAGCACCCGGACTGCAGCACCATCTCCGGGTCGCCCGTCTGCGCCAGCGCGGTCAACGCCAGGATCGGTACCCGCTGCGGCGCGAGCTCACGTTTGATCCAACGCCCCGTCTCGATCCCGTCCATCCCGGGGAGCTGTAGGTCCAGGATCACGAGCTCCGGGTCGAACGATCGCGCCTCGGCCACGGCATCCTCGCCCCGCCGCAGCGTCAGCACGTCGTGCTCCTTGCCGAGCAGTTCGCGTAACACCTGGAGGAGGTCGGGGTTGTCCTCCACGATCAGGATCCGGGCCATCGCTCCCCTACCGCGCTGCTGCCGTAGTCGCCCCGGCCGGCGCCAGGCGGAGCTCGCTCAGCGACACCGTCACCCGGCCCGACCGCCCCCGCGCCACCGCCTCCCGCAGTCGCGCCTCGTCGAGCAGCGCGAGGTCGAATCCCTCCTCCGCGAGCGCCTGTACCGCATCCTCCCAGATGACGCTCTCGGCCAGCGCCTCCGCGGAGCCGTCGATCTCCAGGGTATCTCCATCCACCGCGGCCGCGGAGGAGACCACCTGCAGCGGCACGGAGGACCGCAGCCAGATCGTCTTGGTCGCCTTGTGGTTGGCCACCAGCCGGTCGACCTCCGCCTCGCTCACGTGCGGCGCGCCGTGCGCCATGACCAGACGCGCCAGCGCGATCGCATCCCTGTTGTACATCCGCACACAACCGTGCGAGACCGGCTGGCCCAACGTGCTCGTCTCCGGCGTGCCATGGATATAGTACATGGAGCGGAAGTACATCTTCACCCGTCCCATCGGGTTGCCCGGCCCCGGCGGCGTCACCTTCTTCCCCCGCGCCCACTTGCTCTGGGGCGGGTGCCACCACGGGTTCCAGACCACATGGCTGATCCGGAAGCTCCCGGTCGGCGTGCGGTGGCCCGGCTTCCCCACCGAGACGACGTAGGTACGAGTACGTTTGCCGTTCTCATAGACGTAGAGCCGGCGCGCCGCCAGGTTGATCACCAGCCGCAACCCCGGCGCCGCTGGAGGCTCCGCGATCGGCCGCACGGAAGGCAGGATCGCGTTCACAGCCAGCCCCACGATCGGCAAGCTGGCCAGTGAAAGTGTCATGATCAGACCACGTCCACGCCTGAATCGCATGCTTCCTCCGCAAATTGAGCCAGTTCCCACCTATTCCGGAGCGCAACAGATGTGCCGGGCGGGGGTTGCCTTCCCGGTTCGGCGGCGTACCTTCAAAGCGTGACTCTGACAACAACGAACGGGCAGCGCCCCGGAGGGGAATCATGGCGGTGGTGATACCGGACGATCTCGTACAGGCGGCGGAGACGAAAATCGTCTTCCTGGTACTCGATGGGCTGGGTGGTTTGCCCCACCCCGACACAGGGCTGACCGAGCTGGAGACGGCCCAGACCCCGAACCTCGACCGGCTGGCCAAGCGCGCCGCGCTCGGGCTGATCGAGCCGGTCGGGAAGGGGATCACCCCGGGTAGCGGGCCGGGACACCTCGGCCTCTTCGGCTACGAGCCGCTCCGCTGGACGATCGGGCGCGGTGTCCTCAGCGCGCTCGGGATCGGCTTCGACCTGCGGGAAGGGGATGTGGCGGTCCGCCTCAACTTCGCGACCACCGACGCCGATGGCCGCATCATCGACCGTCGCGCCGGCCGCCCCAACGACGCCGAGAACCGCCGGCTCGTCGCCAAGCTCCAGGCCGAGGTCCGCGCTCCGGAGCCGGGGATCGAGATCTTCTTCGAGAGCGAGAAGGAGCACCGCGCGGTGCTGGTCCTGCGCGGAGAGGGGCTCTCGGCCGAGCTCTCCGACACCGACCCGCAGGAGACCGGTGTGCCCGCGCTCCACGTCCGGCCACTCGCCGACGGCGCCGAACGCTCCGCCCGCATCGTCCAGGCTATCCTGAACGACGCCCGGCGCGTCCTCGCCGATGAGCCCAAGGCCAACGAGATCCTCGCTCGCGGCTTCGCCGCCTACGAGCGCTACCCCTCGATGGCGGACCGCTACAAGCTCCGCGCCCGCGCGATCGCGCGCTACCCGATGTACTGCGGCGTCTCGCGCCTCCTCGGGATGGATGTGCTGCCCATCCCCGCCTCCGACGAGGAGAGCATCGCCAAGCTCGCCGAAGGGTTCGACCAGTACGATTTCCACTTCGTCCACTTCAAGGCGACCGATTCCCGGGGCGAGGATGGCGACTTCGCGGCGAAGGTCGCGGCTATCGAGGCCATCGACCGGCTCATCCCACAGGTCGAGGCGCTCCAGCCCGACGTCCTCGTCGTCACCGGCGACCACTCGACCCCCTCTCGTTACCGCGCCCACTCCTGGCACGCGGTACCGGTCTTGCTCCTCTCGCCCTGGACCGGCCCCGACAAGGATGCGACCTTCGGGGAGAAGGCGTGTCGGTACGGCGAGCTGGGGATCTTCCCGGCGGTCGATCTGATGACTCTGGTACTCGCGCACGCGGGGCGGCTGGCAAAGTTCGGGGCTTGACATGGCCGATATCGAAAGCACTGTGCAGCAGGCTATCGCCCTCGGCGATGAAGGGCGCTGGCTCGAGATGGCCCAGCTCCTGGCCAAGGCCCTCCAGGAGACGCCCGACGACCCCTATCTCCTCGGATGGATGGGGGTCGCAGAGCAGGAGCTCGGCAACGAGGGCGCCGCATACGACTACTTCCGGCGCTGCCTCGCCCAGGATCCCCTGGATCCGCACCTCCTCGCCCTCGCCGGCTCCGCACTGGCCGCTTTCGACGACCCCGACGCCGAAGGCGCGCTCCGCGCCGCCGCCCTCACCGGGCCCGACATCCCGATGGCGCGCCTCCAGTACGGCGCCTACCTCGCCCGCGAGGGGCTATTCGACGAGGCGCTCACCCACCTCCGCGCCGCCGTCGAGCTCGCTCCGGACGACCCCGTCGCCCACGGCGAGCTCGGCGCCGCGCTCGCCCTCATGGGCGACCTCGAGGCCGCCGTCCCCGAGATGGAGTCCACCCTCGACCTCGCCCCCGACGACTCCTGGACCCGCCTCCTACTCGGGCTGATCTACGCCGAGCTCGGCCGGCTCGAAGAGGCCGCCGAGGCGATCGTCCAGGCCGCCGAAGAACAGGAAGACGATGCCGAGGCCCAGGTCCTCGCCGCCCTCGCCGCCGCCGCCGTCGGCTGGGACGACGCCGCCCACGACGCCCTCGCCCGCGCAGAGTTCGCCGCCGCGGCCACCGACGCGGAGATGATCGCCGAGGCCGAAGAACGGATCGTCGCGGGGCGCAAGGCGGCCAAGGCGATGCTCCTCGAAACGCTGGGGCCATCCAGTCTGAGAGATAGGTTGGCGGAGCGGATATAGCGGCAGGGCTTAGGGGCCAGGGGTCAGGGAATCATTTGGTATTCGGGATTCGGGGAGTGGGATTCGGGATCCCGGGGGCGATCGCCAGCTGCCAGGAATGGGGCTTGCACTCCCGGCTTCCCGACCAGTGACCAGGAATAGATCGTGATCGAAATCCCCTTCGAGGAGTATCGGTTGGAGAACGGGCTGCGCGTCATCCTGGCCCGTGACACGACCGTGCCGGTCGTCGCCATCAACCTCTGGTATCACGTCGGCTCGAAGAACGAGCGGCCGGGGCGGACAGGCTTCGCGCACCTCTTCGAGCACATGATGTTCCAGGGGTCGGCCCACGTCCCCGAGAACGGGCACTTCGCCCTGATCGAGCAGGCCGGCGGCTCGCTCAACGGCTCCACCTGGCTCGACCGGACCAACTACTTCGAGACCCTACCGGCCCACTACCTCGAGCTCGGCCTCTGGCTCGAGGCCGACCGCCTCGGCTGGCTCCTCCCGGCGATGACCCAGGAGAAGCTGGACAACCAGCGGGACGTGGTGAAGAACGAACGCCGCTGGCGCGTCGACAACCAGCCCTACGGCGACTGGGACGAGCGGATCCAGGCCCTGGTCTACCCCCCGGACCACCCGTACCACCACTCCGTGATCGGCTCGATGGACGACCTCGACGCCGCGAGCCTCCAGGACGTGGAAGACTTCTTCCGCACCTACTACACCCCCAACAACGCGGTCCTCACGATCTGCGGCGCCTTCGAGCCCGACCGGGCGCGAACCCTGGTGGAGCGGTACTTCGGCGAGATCCCCGCCGGCCCGTCCGTCCCTCCCCTCCCCGGCAACCCCGAGCTCCCGCCGCTCATCGGCGCCGAGGTCCGGGAGACGGTCGAACAGGACATCTCGCTCCCGCGCCTCTACCTCGCCTACCGGATCCCGCCCTACGGCACCGACGACTTCTACACCGCTGCCGTCGCGGCGCAGATCCTCGCCTGGGGGAAGGCGTCCCGGCTCTACCACGGGCTCGTGCGCGAACGACGCCTCGCCCAGGACGTCGTCGCCTACGCCTTCCCGATCGTGGTCGGCGCCGCCATGCTCGTCCTCTGGGCGACCGCTCGCCCCGGCGTCGAGCCGGAGCTGCTCGAGGCCGAGCTCCTACGCGAGATCGATGGGCTGCGCGACGTCTCCGCGCCCGAGGTCGAGCGTGCGCTCAACCTCATCGAGGCACGCCGCCTCGTCGAGCTGCAGAGCGTCGACGAACGCGCCGACCAGCTCTCGATGTACGCCACGCTGTTCGACGACCCGGGGCGCATCAACACCGAGCTCGACCGCTTCCGCGCCGTCACCCCCGAGGCCGTCCGCGACTTCGCGGCCCGCTACCTCGGCGCCGACAACCGCGCGCTCCTCCTCTACCGCCCCCGCTCCACGGGAGGTGCGGCATGACGAACTTCGACCGCGCCCAGATCCCGGCGCCCGGGCCGATCCAGCCGCTCGTCTTCCCCACGATCGAAAGACGACGCCTGGCCAACGACCTCGCCGTCCTGACCGCGCGTCACGGCCACCTCCCGCTCGTCACCGCCGAGCTCGTCATCGACGCCGGCGCCGCCGGCGACCCCGCCCGCAAGGCGGGCCTCGCCTACCTCACCGTCAACGCCCTCGAGACCGGCGCCGGCGACCGGACCGGCGACCAACTCGCCCGCGAGCTCGAATACCTCGGCGTCGAACTCGAGGCCGAGGCGTCCTGGGATGCGCTCACCGTACGGATCACCGCGCCCCGCCAGCGCCTCGAGCCGGCGCTCGAACTCTTCGCCGAAATCGTGCGTCACCCCACCTTCCCGGCCGAGGAGGTCGAACGCCTGCGCGACGAGCAGCTCGCCACCCTCCTGCAACGCCGGAAGGACCCGCGGGCCCTGGCCAACGACATGGCCATACACTTCATCTTCGACCCCACGGTTCCATACGCCAGACCGCTGCTCGGGACCACCGCCTCGGTCGAAGGGCTGACCAGGGACGACGTGGCGGAGTTCCACCGCACCCACTTCCTCCCGAACGCATCGTCCCTCATCATGGTCGGCGAGATCGACGCCGATACCGCAGCCGCCCTCGCCGACCGCTACTTCGGCGAATGGCCCGCCGGACAACCGACCACCCCGGAGTTCGAGGTGATCCCCGGCGTCGAGACCAGCACCATCTTCGTCGTCGATCGCCCCGGCTCCGTCCAGTCCGAGATCCGGATAGGCGACGTCGGCGTAGCCCGCTCCCACGAGGACTACTTCCCGCTCCTCGTCATGAACACCATCCTCGGCGGCGCCTTCACCAGCCGCCTCAACATGAGCCTGCGCGAGAAGCACGGCTTCACCTATGGCGTTCACAGCGGCTTCGCCTTCCGCCGCCGCCCCGGCCCGTTCGTCGTCCAGACCGCGGTCGCCACCGAGGTCTCCGCGGCCGCCGTCCGCGAGGCGTTCCGGGAGATGACCACCCTGCGCAACGACGGCGCTTCCGAAGAAGAGGTCGCCGCCGCCCGCGATTACCTGCGCGGGATCATCCCCCTCGAACTCCAGACCACCGACCAGCTCGCGTCCAGACTCGCCGACCTGGTCATCTTCGACCTACCGGACGACTACTTCGACCACTACCGCGACCAGATCGCCGCCGTCACCAGGGACGACGTCCACCGCGTCGCCCGCGAACACCTCCGCCTCGACCGCCTCGCCATTGTCGTCGTCGGCGACGCCGACGCGATAGCGGAACCACTGCGAGAACTAAATATCGCCGAGGTACAAGTGCATGAGGTGGAGGGATGAGGGGCCAGGGGCCAGGGATCCGGCATTCGGCATTCGGCATTCGGGGTCCGACCCCGCCCCTTGACCCCCGACCCCCGAATCCCAAACCCCGAATCCCAAACAACTGATGCCAGACCAAACTCACTCCAACTGCATTGCTAGGCGTCCGGTCCACAAAGGCCGCATCGTGGACCTCTCCATCGATACCGTCCGCTTCCCGGATGGCTCGATCGGCGAGCTCGAGATGATCCGCCATTCTGGCGCGTCCGCCGTGCTCCCCATCTTGGGCAGCCCGGCCGACCCGGACCCGGAGATCGTACTCGTCCGCCAGTATCGCTACGCGGCGGACGGTTACCTACTGGAAGTCCCGGCCGGACGGCCAGAGGTGCCCGGCGAGGATTGGACCGTGTGCGCGCGGCGGGAGCTCAGGGAAGAGACCGGCTATTCCGCCGAATCCATCGTCTACCTCACCACCATCTTCACCACCCCGGGGTTCACCGACGAGAAGATCCACCTCTTCCTCGCCTATGGCCTCACCGCGGGCGAGAACAAACTGGATGACGACGAGTTCATCGAGCTCGTCCGCACCCCCCTCTCCACGGCGCTCCGGATGATCCGACAGGGCGAGATCGTGGATGCCAAGACGATCTGTACCATCCACGCCGGCAGGGAGTGGCTAGCGGAGTACGCAGCCGGCGGCACCGGTGCTTGAACCTGTCTTATAGTCGGTGAACTCTTTGGGGGAATACCGAGTTGATCTACATCATACCTGATCATACCTGAAGCGTAGGCGCGGGGTACTCCCCTGGAGCGGAATCGCGCAGGAGGGAGCGGAGACCCCGCAGGGGCGGCGCTAGCCGCCCCGAGGAGGAGGCCCTGTCTGGAGGACCCGAGGGGAAGGGTCGGGCGGGGGAGGCTCCGCGACCGGGCGCCTGGAGCGAAAGGGGAGTACCCCGCGCCGGAGCGCTGTCGGCCATAGACAGATGCGCAAGACCGGCACCCCGCGCTGGAGCGCAGCCGGCCATCGACAGAAGCGCAAGACCAGCCCCCGCGCCGGAGCGCTGCCGGATCCAGCAGAATCGGTATCACCACCGCCCCGCCCCCTCCACCACTGTCCTCTTGTCCCTTATTGTCTGTCCAATAACGAGGACAGGTGACACTGCCCGCCCGGAGCGATGTTGCAGGGGTAAATTACGAAAACACAAGGAAATACGCGATCATTGCGGCCCTGCCGTATTGGCGGACCGGTTTGGTACGGAACCTGCCCCCTCCCTGCCCACCGGATCACTTGCGGTCGGTATTGCACACTGAAGTCGGGTGCATGCCGCCCTCTAGCCCGAATGGGGGACGACGCCATGATCGAAGTAATGACCCGCAAGGTGGAGAGCGCGCCGCGTTCCGAGACGCGTGCCCTGTCCGACCTGAGCGACAGCGACCTGGTCGCAGAGTTCCTGTCAGGCGAAAAGCGTGCCTTCGGGGAGCTGGTGAGCCGTTATCACGTACGGCTGCTGAACTTCATCTATCGCACGATCGGCGATCGTGATCGGGCGGAGGATCTGGTACAGGAGACCTTCATCCGGGTATATCGGCATCTCCATCGTTTCGATCAGACCAAGAAGTTCTCGACCTGGGTGTACACGATCGCCAGCAACTTGGCGAAGAACGAGCTGCGCAACCGTTCGCGCAACCCGCTGGTCCTCTTCCAGACGATCAAGAAGAACTGGGAGTCGGATCATCGTCCTCTGGAGTGGGAGGACAACACGTACCGCCCGGACGACCTCTACCGGAAGCGGCACCTGAAGGAGATGGTGGATCTGGCGGTGGAGCAACTGCCGGAGCATCATCGGGTCGTCTTCGTGCTGCGGGAGATGGAGGGTAAGACCTACGAGGAGATCTCGGAGATCACCGGGGTCAACCTCGGCACGGTGAAGAGCCGTCTGAACCGCGCTCGTAACAACTTCGCGCAGCTCGTCGCGCCTCTGCTCGACTAGCGTTCCGCTCCCCGTTGTGCGTGGCCGGGTGACGTTGCCCGTCATGTACAGCCGGGGAGTGGACGCGCGGGCGCGGTTGCCCTTCGACACGGGACCGGCCGGTGCCTCTGGCGCCGGCCGGTTTTCGTGTGTATCTCCCCCGCGGGAACATACCCTGCGATCGTCCAGTACAATTGCACGCAATCTGATGGCACGCATAACCTACATGCCGAGTGCCATGGTACGCTGGTCGGAACGTTGTGGTCGATGGAGTCCCTCATGACTTGCCAGGAATTTCTGGCTCGGCATGCCGAGTACATGGATGAGCTGCTCCCCGCCTCGGAGGTGGCTCGCTGGGAGGCACACATTTCGGCCTGCGCATCTTGCGCCCGTTATGACCGTGTGGTACGCAGAGGCGTCGAGCTCCTCCGTGCCGCGCCCCAGATCGAACCTTCCTCGGATTTCTTCCCGCGCCTACAGCACCGGATCTACAACCTCGAAGACGAGATGAGGGGTGGCCACCGTGGTCCCGGCGCGGGTGCCATGGCCTCGCTGGCGATCGCCGGCGTCCTGGCGTTCCTGGCCTGGAGCCCGCTCCTGCGCCTCGACCAGATGTTCGCGCCGGCCGCCGCCGTCGATACCGGGGTCGCCGCTACCGGAGTGGTCAACGCGGTCACCACGGCGGAGCCGGCGTCGTTCACCGCTGGTGAACCGGCCGCCAGGATCGCGGTCGAGCCGCCGAGCGCACCGGCTCTGGGCGAGGGGCGGTCGCAGTCGGCCACCGGTACTCAGTGGCGGCGGATCGAGTTCGACGGACCGAGCGCTCTCCGGCCGCTAGAGGTCGCGGGCGAGTGGGGTACCCCGCGGCCGCGGAGCGGGGCGGCAGGGTGGGGAAGCTTCGAGTTCGTCGACGACTTCGACGCCCCCTTCGACCTCCTCCCCACCATCCCGCCCTCGCGCGAGTCGCTCTGGTGGTTCGGCTCGAGCACGCAGCCCCAGCACGGGCCTATCGGCCGGGGGCTGGTCCAACAGCGAGCCAACCTATATCCTCCAATGTTGACGGGTGCGCGGGTGGATGGACCCGCCAGCGTCCAGGTGCACAGGGCCACGGATTCGATTCCCACACGACACTGACCTCGCATGCCGCTCCTGCAGCAGGACCAGTTGTCGCGCTTGCTGGAGAAAGGTGAGCGCGGCGGCGTCTTCTTCCTCTTCGGCGCCGAGGAGTTCCTGAAAGAAGAGGCGATCACCAAGATCGTCGACGCTCACCTTGACCCCGCGACCCGGGACTTCAACTTCGACCAGTTCGACGCGGCGTCCGGCAACATCGACACCCTCGCCTCCATCCTGCAGACCCCTCCGCTCCTCGCCGAATGGCGTGTCGTCGTCGTCCGTGGGGTGCAGGCGCTGGCAGGGGCACCGCGGGGGCGCACGCTCCTCGAACAGCTCCTCGAGCACGACATGCCTGGGCTCGTCGTGGTCCTGAGCGGCCAGATCCCCGATCGATCCAAGGCTCAGATCTACGATCTCCTCAAGCGTAAGGCCCGCGCGATCGAATTCGCCCCCCTCACCGGCGGCGACCTCCCTGGGTGGCTCATGACACGCGCCCGCGCGGCTGGCGTCGAGCTCGTCCCCGACGCGGCCCGCGCCCTCGTCGCCGCCATCGGCACCGACGTCGGTGCCCTCGAGAGGGAGCTCGCCAAACTCCAGGACTTCGTCGGCGCACGGCGTCGTATAGAACTCACCGACGTCGAGACCGCGGTCGGGAAGGTGACGCACCAGGACCGCTGGGAATGGTTCGATCTGGTCGGGAGCGGCCGTATCCGCGAGGCGCGCGCCGCGCTCCCCGCTCTCTTCGACGCCCGCGAATCCGGCGTCGGGCTCGTGCTCGGGCTCGGTACCCACTTCATCCGCCTCGCCCTCGCCGCCGCCGGGGGGGAGGGCGCGCTGCAGAAGGTACTCCCGCCGCACCAGCGCTGGCTCGCCGGGAGAATCGCCGGTCAGGCCAAGAACTGGTCCGCGGCGGCGCTCGATCGCGCCCTCGCCGACCTACTGCGCGCCGACCGGCTCCTCAAGTCGGCCTCGCTCTCGGAGGAACAGGTCCTCGACGAACTCCTGCTCCGGCTCGAGGCCATCCGCCTCCCGGCATCCGCAGCCTGAGGTCCAGCGATGCCGACCGCCGTCAGACTACGCCAATCGCTCCTGCTCCTCGTCGTCGGGACTATCAGCGTCCTGCTATGCGCTCGTCCGGCCGCTGCCCAGCAGCGGGAGCTGGCGGCCATCGACTCCCTCATCGCCGCCGACGACTTCGCCGCGGCACGCACCAGGATCGCGGCCTGGTGGCAGGAGCACGCCGCCCAAGCGCAGAACGACCCGGCGCTCCGCGCCCGCGCGCTCTTCCTCCGCGCCAGGCTCCAAACCGACCCCAGCCTCGCCCGCGACGACTACCTCGCCATCGCGCTCGGTACACCGACCGCGCCCGAAGCGCCGGCCGCGCTCCTCTACCTCGCCCAAGGGCTCACCGCCACCGGCGATCACGAACGCGCCGCCGGATACCTCGAACGGCTGCTGCGGGATTACCCCAACTCCCAACTCCGGGAAACTGCCCGGCTCTGGCTCGTACGCGTACTCAGGGACGCCGGCCGCCCCTCCGCGGCCTGCGCCGTCGCCCGCCAACGCGGCGACCTCGCCGGCACCCCAGAGCTAGACTCGCTCTTCCGCGCCGAGGAGGCACCCGCCTGCGCCAGCGCGGCCCGCGGTGAACCCGACAAACCCCGTCCGACACCGACCCGCGAGGCGCCGGCCACCACTGCCGCCACCGTCGCCACCTCGAAGTACGCCCTACAGCTCGGTGCCTTCCGCTCGGAAGCCGGCGCAAAGTCCCTCGCCGACCGACTCCGCCAAGCCGGGTACCAACCCCGGATCGTCTACATCCCCGGCAGCACGCTGCGTCGCGTACGGGTCGGCTCCTTCGACTCCCCCAAGGCGGCGGAACCCACGCTCCGGAAGCTCCGCTCCGCCGGCTTCGACGTCGTCCTGGTAGACGACGCCGACCGCGAACGCACCACCCCCGCCCCCTGACCCCTCCGCCCGCCCCACCTTCCCCAGCCCCAATCTGTTGCGATGATGGCACGGAAAATGCGCACGGGACGGCGGCCTTGATCGGATGGATCTCTATCGGGGGCGTGTCATGGCGCTGTCGCTCAGGATCCTACTCGCCGACGACGAATCGCTGAACGCGCTGGCGCTACGGGCGCAACTCGAGGCGCTCGGGCACCAGGTCGTCGGTCCGGCACACAACGGCAGGGATGCGGTAGAGCTGGCCAGGACCAACGAGATCGATCTCGCGATCCTCGATATCCAGATGCCCGGTATCTCGGGGGTTGACGCGGCCGTCGAGATCTCGCGGGAGAGACCGGTGCCGATCATCCTCCTCACCGGCCACTCCGACCCTCTGGATCTCGAACAGGCCTCCTCCGCACCGATCTTCCACTACCTCGTAAAACCAGTCTCCCTGGAGGATCTCGGCCCGGCGATCGCCATCGCCCGGGCGCGCTTCGGTGAATGGAGCCAACGGCGCGAACCTGCCGAAGTCGAAGAAGAACGGGAGGAGGAGAGCGTCGTCATCGAAGAGGCGACGAAGCTCGTAATGCGGGCGCGGGGGGTCTCGCCGGACGGGGCGTACGACCTCCTCTGGAGAGAGAGCAAGAACCGGAACGAGCCGATCGGGAGCATCGCCCGCACCATCCTCATCGCCGGGAACATCCTGCGTGATTCGTATTCCTGATCTGCTCTCCAGGGATATCGAGCTGGTCCCCGTCGGACCCCTAGACGACGCCGTCCTACGCACCCTCGCCCCGGAGCTAGAAGTTCGCTTCCACGCCGACGTCCAACTCGGCGACCCGATCCGCATCCAACCCGACTGGCTCGACACCCAGCGTAACCAGTACCGCGCCGGCCCGATCCTCGACGCCATGGTCGATCGCCAGCGCCCCGGCTTCCGTTCGCTCGGGATCATCGATGCCGATATCTTCGCGCCCAACCTCGACTTCATCTTCGGCCAGGCGATCGTCGGCGGCTGCTGCGCCATCATCGGCCTCGCCCGCCTGCGCGAGGAGTTCTACGACCGGGAACCCGACGCAGAACGCTTCGCCCGCAGAACCCTCATCGAGGCCGTCCACGAGCTCGGACACACCACCGGGCTCGACCACTGCCCCGACATGCACTGCGTCATGTACTTCTCCCGCACCATCCAGGACAGCGACCGCAAGGGCCCAGACTTCTGCCGCATCTGTAACCCGATCTCCCGGTAGCCACCACCCTGTTCGGGGGGCAGACCGACATCGACCACCATCCGCCCCACGTGCAACCAGATCTCCCATCGGCTGCTACCCTCCGGTTGCATCCACCCTTGTGTACCGGTCCCGCTGGCCCTACCATTCAATAGTACCAGATCGAGTGTAGACGACTCCCGCGGCGCCACGATGTTGGCGAGCCGGGGCACGCCAATCCATTGGCCAGTTCCCAGTCATCAGTTGTACGACGACGAAGATATCGGCGATAGCCGATACGTTACGGGTGAACCTCTCACTTCACCCCGCCAGCAGTACCTCGACTGGGTCGAAGAACAGATCGAGGAGTACAAGGCCTCTCTCACCCGCGAAGAACTCCTCCTCCTCGCCGAGGAGGCGGTGCGGCAGCTCTTCGAAGCCAACGACGGCCAGTACCCGCTGACCGAGATCCTCCTACGCGACGCCGTCGACGCCCTCCTCTTCCAGCGACTCCGTCTCCCCAGCTGGCGCACCTGGCTCCGTACGTATCAAAACGACACATCTGGCTGACCTCTCCTGAGTACACTCGCCCGCGCGCCATGACGGTCGTGGTTGCATAAGTGTAGACAATACAATGGGTTCGGTTTGGTGCTGGTCCTGGCACGGTCGCTGCACCAAGGGATGGCGACGAGGGATTCAGCAAGGAGTCGTCATGGATAGATCGCTCGAGGTGAAGGCGCCCGGCGAGCAGGTTGCCGGAGCGGCCGGGATTATCATAAAGGACCGTATGGAACCGGTGCAGCGGCCGGTGATCGCGGCGTTCATCTGGGGCGGCAAGGTGCGGCCGACGCCGACGCTGCCCTACGGCAGGTGGAAGCAGTCTGCCGCCTGAGCCGGTTCGGGTATAGATTGAACCGCGGGTCTTGCGAGGCCCGCGGTTTTTTCATGTCCAGAATCGTCGTCGTATTTGGTCCATGGTGCGTGATGTAGCCGTGATCGGTGCGGGGGCGGCGGGGCTGGCCGCGGCCTGGGCGCTGACCGAGGCGGGGGTGCGGGTCACGCTTTACGAGCGCGGCGCCGAGCCCGGCGGACTACTCCGCACCGACGAGGTGGCCGGCGCCCCGGTCGACGTAGCCGTCCAACTCCTCGGCTCCTACTATCGCGAGACGATCCGCCTGGCTCGGGCGGTGGGTGGACCGCAGCTCCTGGTGCGGTCGCCTGGGCGGGATGCACTCTGGCGCGGCGGTCGTGCCCACGGTATCTCGTACGGCTCGGTCGCCAGCATGGCCACCTCGGCCGCGCTCCCAACCGCTCTGAAGCTGCGTCTGGCGAGCCGGTATCTCTCCTACCTCCGACACCACGGCGCGGTGCTCGACCCGGCCGAGCCGGTCCGCGCGGCCTCGCTGGATGGGGAGTCGATAGCGGAGTGGGGCGCCCGCGAGCTGGGCAGCCAGTTCGTCGAGCTGATGGCGTATCCGCAGCTCGCTTCCTACTACGGCGGCGAGCCGGAGGGGATCAGTGCCGGCTTCTACCATTCACTGGCGCGCGCCGGTCTGGACCTCGATCTGTACGCGGTTCGGGGCGGTATCGGCGCTTTGGCGCGGGCGGTTGCCGCACGGCTCACCGAGCGTGGTGCGCGGCTGGTGTTCGGCGCCGAGATCGAGTCGCTCGAGTGTGCGGGCGAGGTGCGGGTGGAGTGGTCGGGGGGTGGCGCCCGTCACGACGCCGCCGTGCTCGCGGTACCGGCGCCGATCGCGCGCTCCCTCGGCGGGTTCGGCGAACCCCTCGACACCTGGCTGGCCGGGGTCCGGTACGAGCCGGAGCTGGCGGTCGCGCTCTCGCTGGAGCCGGCCCTGGCGACGGATTACTTCGGGCTCTCCTTCCCCCGGCTAGAGCCGCCCGGTGATCGGATCGCCGCCTTCTGCATGCAGGGTGCGAAGGGCGCGGGGCTCACCGGTGCCGCACGCGAGGCGATGGTGATCGTCCCCGCCCCCGCCGTTCAGGCCGCACTCCTCGCCGCGGAGCCGCAGGAGGTGCTAGATTCGCTGCTCCCCTCGATCGAGCTGGTCTACCCGCGGCTTTCCGAGCGGATCGTACGCGCGAAGATCTACCGTTTCCAGGATGGCAGGGTCGCCTTCTACCCGGGATACCTGACCCACCTGACCCGCTTCGATCCGGGGTGGCTCCCACCAGCTTTGGCGCTCGCGGGCGACTACCTCGTCGCGCCGACGGTGGAGGGGGCGGTGCGGAGTGGGCTCCGGGCCGCCGCCCGGCTCCTCCGTGCTGGGGGAACCGAAGTCTAGGAGCTCGTCCGCGCGCGGCTAGCGCCGCCACTGCAGCTCGAGCCGGTCCCCCTGGCGGATCACGGTCAGGGAGACCGCTCCTGCCGGCGCCCGCGAGAGTGCGTTCCAGAGTGCGTCGACGGTCTGGACCTCGCCCCCCGCCGCTGTAGTGATCACGTCGCCTGGCACCAACCCGCTCCTCGCGGCGGTCGTCCCCGGCTCGACGTGGAGCACCAGTACCCCTCCCGTGGCGCCGGCGAAGTAGTGGGCGAGCCCCGGTTCCAGGGCGACGACCTCCGCGCCGCCGAGGTGGCGAGCCCGGCGGGCTCCGCGGACCGGTTCCACGCCATCGGCGTTGCCGCCGGCCTTGGCGGGGGCGGGAATCGGAGTCCTATCCTCGAATAGTTCGGTGAGCCGCGCTCGGCTGGCCGCGGCGGCGTCGTTCCCCAGCGCGAGTCGGTCACTTGGGCTGGACAGGGAGCGGTATACCGGCGCAGGATCCACCCCGGCGGGCTCTTCACCCCGCGCCGCCAGGCCGCCGCCGGTCGAAGCCGAACCAGGCGACGTCGTCTGGCCACCCACCCCGTGTGCGATCTCCCCGCCGCTATCGGCACCGCGGAGCAGGTAGCCGGTGCTCCCGCCGAGGAGGAAGAGGGCGAGCGACGCGGCGAGGTAGAGGAATCGTCGTCCACCGGTGCGAGCTGGCGTCACCTGGGTACCGCCGGTCACCTCGGTGCGGATCAGCCCTTCCTCCTTCAGCCGCTCGGCGAGGTCGGGCCAGGCGGTGGGCGGGGGAGGGAGGAGGTCGGGGAGGGCGTTGAGCGCGTCGCGGTCGGCGCGCAGCGCCGCCAGCTCGCTCCGGCAGTCCGCGCACTCCGCCAGGTGTTCGCTCTCCGACCTGCTCGGTTCCTCGTCGAGTAGACGGGCCAGATTCTCCAGGCTCAGATGATTCATCCTAGATCTCCTGCACGGTGGCGGTCGAGCCACCCAAGAGTTCGCGCATCCGGGCGCGGGCCTTGAAGAGCTGGCTCTTGGAAGTGCCGACCGTAATCTCCAGCGATGCTGCGATCTCCTCGTGCGTATACCCCTCCACATCGTGGAGGACCAATACCTGGCGCATCCCCGCCGGCAGCGAGGCGAGCGCCTGCTCGATCTGGTACCGTAACAGAGGGCGGTCCCGATTCGGATCGGCCAGCGGCTCGTCCGGTAGAGGTATCTCCGGTCCCTCCCGCCGTTGCTGCTTGCGCAACCCTTGCAGCGCGGCGTTCACCGCGATCCGGTGCAGCCAGGTCGAGAACTGTGCCCCTCCGCGGAAGGTGGGGAGCGCCCTGATCGCGGAAATCCAGGCCTCCTGCGCCCAGTCCTCGGCCAGAGCACTATCTCCTCCCGCGAGACGATAGATCGTGGCGTACACGCGAGACGCGTAGCGTTCGTAGAGAGCGCGGATCGCCGCCTCGCTCCCTGCTATGGCTCCATCGATGAGTTGCTGGTCGGTCATGCGCAGTCCCGGTGTCCAACCTTCTCTGATGCCGGATGCAGCCGGATGGTTGTCCGGAGGCAGGATCAAGATATGGCCCGACCGCGTTTGGAGGAACACCCTTCAGCGCATGGGCTCGTTCCACACCAATTACGCCGCTATCGAGTTCCGGGACCAACGCCTCGGTGGCGTCGCCATACCGCGCCCGCTAATTTCCCGTCACATCACCATCCTATCGCTCTGGAGAATACCGATGGCAGAACCGGGTATCGTCCCTGGCGCGTCGCATCTCGAGTGCACCGGTTGCGGCGCGGTGTATGAAAGCGAACGTCTCTGGCGCCTCTCGCCCTGCTGCGAGCGGCCCCTCTACCCCCGTTACGACCTGGAGGCGATCCGTCCCGGATTCCAGCCGGCCGCGCTACAGGGGAGGGTACCCACGCTCTGGCGCTACGCGGAGGTGCTCCCGGTCCGGAACTCCGCTTGTCGTGTCACCCTCGGCGAGGGGTTCACCCCCCTGATCGATGCACCACGGCTCGCCGCAGAGCTGGGGCTAGGCAGGATCTGGGTCAAGGATGAAGGGCAGAACCCGACCGCGAGCTTCAAGGCCCGCGGGCTGGCGCTCGCCGTCGCCCGGGCCGTCGAGTTGGGGGTGACCGAGGTCGCGATCCCGTCCGCCGGGAACGCAGGTGGCGCGACCGCGGCGTATGCAGCCGCGGCGGGGATCAGGGCGCACATCGTCGTCCCGGCGGACACACCCCGCCCGATCCTGGCGGAGATCGAGGAGCTCGGCGGCGAGCTGGAGCTGGTCGAAGGGTTGATCACCGACGCCGCCGCCAGGGTCGCCGAGGGGGTGCGCACGCAGGGGTGGTTCGACCTCTCCACCCTCAAGGAGCCCTACCGGGTCGAGGGGAAGAAGACGATGGGGTACGAGCTCTTCGAGCAGCTCGGCGGCCGGCTCCCGGACGTCATCGTCTACCCGACCGGCGGCGGGACCGGGCTGGTCGGGATGTGGAAGGCGTTCGACGAGATGGAACGCCTCGGGTGGATCGGAAAGGAGCGGCCGCGCATGGTCTCGGTCCAGGCGGCGGAGTGCGCGCCGATCGTCCGTGCCTGGGAGCGAGGCGACGATGTCGCCGAGCCCTGGCAGGGTGCGCGCACCTACGCCTCCGGGCTGCGCGTCCCCCGCGCGGTCGGCGATTTCCTGATCCTGCGCGCCATCCGGGAGTCCGGGGGCGCCGCCGTCGCCGTACCCGACGCCGAGATGGCGAGCGCGGTCAAGCTGCTCGGCCGCACGACCGGGATCTTCGCCGCGCCGGAGGGGGGCGCCGTCGTCGCGGCGCTCCGGCACCTCCGCGACCGCGGCTGGCTGCGCGGCGACGAAGAGATCGTCCTCTTCAACACCGGCAGCGGGCTCAAGTACGTCGCGCACTGAGTAAACTCACACCCCCGGGTCACCCGGCACAGGGCGTGCATTGCCACCCTGGCGATGAACGACTTCGCCAGGCGTATCCGGCTCGGGTTGCGACGACGCTGGCTGTTCTTCCTCTTCGGTGGCGCGGCGGCCGTGTGGGCGGTGCTCTACCTCTACCCCGGCGGCGGCCGCCGCGCCGATCTGGAGCTACTCGTCCTCGGCGGGGACGGCAAGTTCTCCGAGTCGATCTCGATACCGAGGCATTGGGCCGTGACCGAGGGGCTCGACGGCGGGGCGGTGGTGCGCGTCCCCTTGATCCTCGCCGTCCGCAACGTCGGGCGGAAGACGTCGCCCCCGGCTCGCCTCGAGTTGACTCTGCCGACCCGCTACCGGATCGTCAAATCGAACGGCCAGCCACTCCCGGCCGCGTACGTGCCCGGGACCCCGATGGCGCGCTACGAGCTGAAGGTGCCGGCCATCAAGGGGGCGAGCGGGACGGTCGCGGGCTATCTCCCGGTGCTCGACACCGTCTGGCTCGAGCCGATCATCCCGCCGTACTACTGTATCGCACTCTCCGACTCCGTCCCGGACTTCGTCCCCGCGCCCCCCGCGCCGGTCGAGGCGATCGCGCAGGTCAGGATCTTCTACTCCTTCGCGTCCGAAGAGCTCGAACAGCGACAGACTGGGCTCCTCGCCATACAGCTCGACCCGACGCTCCTCAAGCAAGAGGTCCAGCCGCCGCCACCGGTATTCCCCACCAGCTATTCGCGGCCGCGGGCGCCGTTCCCTCCGCTCTCGGCGTTGAACTACGTCGGTAGTAGGCGCGCGCGGTGCGGCGACCCGCAGGACCCGATGGAGATACTCAGCACCCTCTGGGAGACCCCCGAGGGCGGTCGGCTCTTCGTCCTTGACTACGGCGGCGCGCCGCGGAAATACCTCTTCGACCTCGATCGCGACAGCATCATCGAACTCGAAATGTGGGACGCGACCGGGTCGGGGTACTTCGATGCACGACGCCAGGCGCGGCTCCCCATCCCGAGCTTCCTCATGCCGCCCGTCGCCCGGCCGGCGTACACACCGCCGGTCCTCGACGACAAGTCGCCGGAGGAGCTCCTAGCGCTCGACCGCTACTCCCGGGCCCTCAGTTCGCCCTATCGGTTCAAGACCGAGCCGCCCCCGTCCAAGCCGCGGACCAACCGCTACCGGCCGGGGATTATCGCGAGCGCCGAGACCGGGCGCGAACCCCGGACCGGGTACACGATCCGCTACTGGTCCGACCCCGGTATGGCCGCCACGCGGCCGGCGGCTCCTTCGCCTCCCCCCAATCTCACCGACGCCAGGCGGGGTACTCCCCGTACCACCCCCCCACCCCCGCCCCCCGCGGCGGAGGCGCGGCCGTACTCGCCGCCGACCCGGCACCCCCCGACCCTCGGCCGCCCGCTGACCCCGGAGCCCCCCGCGGACCGGCGGCCGGAGCCCCGCCCCACCCCGCCGCCTGACGCCCCGCCGCGCCCCACCCCCGACCGCCCCCCCGCGGACCGCCCGGTCGTGGAGCGCCAGCCCGCGGAAGAGAAGCCCGCCGACCCCGCACCGGAACGGCCAGAAGAGCGTCGCCCGCGGCGAGAGCCGAAGGTCCTGGGCAAACCGCTCGACAGCATACCGCCGCGCCCCCCTCCGGAATAGCGGCTCGCCCCCCACGCCGCGTCCCGCCGCCGACCCCGGCCGGAACGGTTGTTGCCCCGGTAACCACGACCAGTGGTTCACTCTGACCCTTGCCCCGCTGCGGGATTGGAGAATAGAGAGTCATGAACAACGACCAGCGTGCGCATCTGGAGCGTCGACTACTGGAAGAACGGGAACGCACCCTGCGGGCGCTCTCGCAGTTCGAGGAGGTGGCCAGGCTCGCGCAGCGCGCCGAGGATGGCGACATCACCATCTACCCCCTCCACATCGCCGACGAGGGGACCGACACTATGGAGCGCGAGAAGGACTTCCTCCTCGCGAGCAAGGAGGGACGCCGCCTCGTCTGGATCGACGCCGCGCTGCGCCGGATCTACCGCGAGCCCGAAAAGTATGGGCTCTGCGACGAATGCGGCGACGAGATCGCCTTCGAACGGCTCGACATCGTACCCTGGGCGAAGCTCTGCGTCTCCTGCCAGCGGGCCGAAGAGGATCGGATACGCGAGGCGGCGTGAACGGGTGGAAGTCGTCCGGCGCCGATCGGCCCCCGCGAGCCGCTTGCGCGCCGCACGGCTTCCGCTCAAGATGAAAGAGGCTGTATTCGACTACAACCTCCAACATCCCGAGGTCCTTCGTGCCCGAAGTCAACATCAGGTTCCAGCCCACACCCAACCCCAACGCGGGCAAGTTCGTCCTGGACCGTGAAGTGGTGGCCGACGGCAAGTCGAAATCGTTCTTCTCCGCCGAAGAGGCGCGCGGCGATGCCCTGGGCGAGGCGCTCATGGCGTTGGACGGGGTGGCCAGCATCTTCATGGTCGAGGACTTCGTCACCGTGACCCGCCGCCCCGACGCGGACTGGCAGGAGCTGATCCCCAGGGTCGAGCAGGCGATCCGCGCGGCGCTAGGCGCCGAGCCGGCCGCCTCCTGACGAGAGCTCTCCGATGACGCCGTCGGTAGTGGATTTCGAGCCCTTCGCCCGGCGCCGCGCCCGGGTCCAGCGGCTCCTCGGGAAGAACTCGCTCCTCATCCTCCCGGCCGCCCCCTCGGTCGTGGTCGGGCGCGATATAGACCTGCGCTACCTCCCCGACTCGGACCTCTACTACCTCTCCGGCTACACCGAGCCCGGCGCGGTCCTGGTCCTCGGGCCGGCCAAGGAGGAGGAGTCGTTCACCCTCTTCGTCCGGCCGCGCGACCCGGAGCAGGAGCGCTGGAGCGGGGTCCGCGGCGGACCCGAGGCGGCTCGTGAGATCTACGGCGCCGATGCGGCCTACCCGCTCGCCGAGCTCGAGGACCGGCTCGCCCAGCGCATCGCGCGGGCCGAGATCCTCTACTACCCTCTCGGCAGCGGGAGCGACGAGCTCGAAGCGCTGATCCGGCGGGCCGTCTCGAACGCTCGTCTCAAGCGCCAGCGCACCGGCCGCGGCCTGCGTGCCCTCCTCGACCCAGGCACCCTCCTCGACGAGCTGCGCCTCTTCAAGGACGACCACGAACTCGGCCTCCTCGCCGAGGCCAGCCGCATCACCGTCGACGCCTTCCGTGACGCCGCACCCCGGATCCGTCCCGGCGCCGGCGAGTGGGAGGTCGAAGCCGCGCTCGAAGAGGGGTTCCGCCGCCGCGGCGCCGACGGCGTCGCCTTCGCCACGATCGTCGGCTCCGGCCCGAACGCTACCATCCTCCACTACATCGACAACTCCCGGGTCATGCACGCCGGCGAGCTGCTGCTGATCGACGCCGGCGCCCGCTACCGGCACTACAACGGCGACATCTCGCGCACCTTCCCGGTCTCCGGCCGGTTCACCCCCGCCCAGCGCGACCTATACGACGTCGTCCTCGCCGCTCACGACAATGCGATAGCGGCGGTCGAGCCCGGGATCACCTACGCGGAGGTGCACCACATCGCGGTACGGACCATGGTCCAGGGGCTGGTCGATCTGGGGATCATGACAGGCGAGGTGGATGAGATCATCGCCGAGCAGAGCTACAAGAGATACTACCCGCACCAGACCGGGCATTGGCTCGGCCTCGACGTACACGACGTCGGCGACTACTCCCTCGACGGCGAGCCCCGGCCCCTCATGCCGGGGATGGTGCTGACGGTCGAGCCGGGGCTCTACATCCCCGCTGATGACGAGCGCGTCCCCGAGGAGCTGCGGGGCGCCGGGATCCGTATCGAAGACGACGTCGTCGTCACCGACACCGGTCACGAAGTCCTGACCGCCGGTCTCCCCACCGCCGCGGCGGAGGTCGAGGCGCTCCTGTCCTGAAAGACGCGCGGCTCCCGGCGAGCGCCGGTCCGCCGCCCCCGCCTCACCGTGCACGCACTGCTCGCGAGGTAGGCGCGGACCAGCGCATCCGCCCGGCGGTTCACGCCACGCTCCGAGATCGCGCGCCGGTCCCGCCATTGTTCATAGTGCACCACCTCGTGGGCCAGGTCCTGCGCCAGCTGCACCAGCGCCGCCCGTCGCCCGAGCCGGTACCGCTCCTCCAGGACGCGGAGCTTCCCGCCGGCCAGGAAGATGCGCACCAGGTCCCGGCTCCCGTGCTCGGGGCCGGGGATCAGGAAGACCGCCCACCCCGGCGCGCCGTCGTGGCCCATCACCGTGGCGTGGGGAACCACCGTCACCAGAACCGGGTGACGGAACTTCGCCCGCCCCCGGAGCCACCGCGCGAACCCTATCAGGAACTCGCGTAGCACCGGCTCGACGCCGGGGTAGAAGCGCAGCCGGAACCCCGGCTCGCCCGTGACGATCCGCCGCCGCTCCTGCGCCCGATGCGGCGGGCCGTAGCCAGTCAGGAACCGCGGTACGGCTCGATCGCCCCCCATGATCGCCTCTCCCCGCGCCGGGGCAGGGGAGCACACCCTCCCGCTTGGCCCGACGATCCAGGACCGGGGCAGAGGCAAGCCGTGCGCCAGTACCCCTGCTCAGCTCCCCCGGTTTGCCGGCTTCGTACCGACGAGCAGGTTCAGCGCCGTGCTCACCAGCCCGACGATGATCGCGCCCAGTATCGCCGAGAAGAAACCGGTGACCCGGAAGTCCAGCCCGAGCGCTCCCGACACCTGGCCGGTCAGCCAGAGGAGGAAGGCGTTCAGGATGAAGATGAAGAGCCCCAGCGTCAGGACGATCAGCGGGCAGCTCAGCAGGACCAGGACCGGCCGGACCAGGGCGTTGATGACACCGAAGACGATCGCGACGAGGAGGAGCCCCCACCAGGCACCCTCATAGCTGATCCCCGGGATCAATACTACCGCCACCCAGAGCGATATCGCGGTGATTACCGTGCGAATTATGAACCCCACGCTCTCGACCTCCCCGATGAATTGTTCCCCGGAACGAGATACTCTCCACTAGACGACGTCAAGCGCCGCCCGCCCCCTGGTCCGCCCGACGCACCTCGTTGACCAGCCGGTGGCTACGCCTGGTCGTCTCCGGCTCCCGGTAGCCGGTGCTCATTCGCAGCACCAGCTCTACCGCGGTCGGTAGGTCCATCAGGTGGCCCGGCGAGACGTAGACCGGCTTGACCCCGGTCCGCGTCCGGACCGCCATCCCGATCACCTCCCCCTGGTGGACCAGCTCCGCGGTCGACCCACGCTCCTCGCCCAACGGCCCATGCCGGCCGACCAGGATCGACTTCCCGCACCCCAGCGCCGGGACGCCGAAGAGCAGCCCGCCATGACAGGCTATACCGAAGCGGCGCGGGTGCGCAATACCGTGACCGTCGAAGATCACGACGTCCGGCCTCCGTTCCAACTTCTCCCACGCCGCGACCAACGCCGGGAGCTCGCGGAACGAGAGGTAGCCGGGAACATACGGGAAGTCGACGTCGACCGCGGCGCTGGACTCCTCCACCGTCGCCATGGTCTCGGCATCCAGCACCACGATCCCCGCATAGCCGCGCCGGCTGAAGCGCGCGATCGAGAGGTCCGCCCCCGCCACCAACCGCGGCGCGAAACCCGGCGGCGGCTCGAGGATCAAATCCTCGCGCAGCCGGTACTGGATCGCCCGCGCCTCCTCGATCGTGACCGCCCAATCGTTCAAACGCCGCGCCTTCATACCAGCTCCAGGAGGTCGATCCCCCGTCCGTTCCGATCGACTCGCCAACCGCGCGGGTAGCAGAGTATCTTCAACGATCGGTCTCGCAGCGCCGCGCCAATGCCGACCCACCGAACGAGGGCTGGGGGTTGCGCAGGGGTGGCGTTCGCGTTACCGATCATAGCGTTCCCGGGACCAGGCGCCGCAACGGCGCCTGACTGCCGCCGATCGAACTGGATGAGTAATGGCTGATCTCCCCTTCGCCAAGGGCCAGGCCCTCGGCAACGACTATCTGGTCCTGGCCGCGGCCGACCTACCCTGGACCCTCACGCCGGAACGGGTCCGCGTCCTCTGCGACCGCCACCACGGCGTCGGCTCCGACGGCGTCCTCCTCGCCATCCTGGGCGACGACCGGTTCCAGCTCCGTATCTACAACCCCGACGGGAGCGAGGCGGAGAAGAGCGGCAACGGGCTCCGCATCTTCGCCGCGTACCTGCACGATCGAGGCCTGGTCGGGGAGGAGCCGTTCCAGGTCGAGCTCCCGGGCGACACGGTCACCATGCAGATCCTGCGGGAAGAAGGGGAGGGCGCCGTGCTGGTTCGGGCCGCCATGGGCGTCCCCTCCTTCCAAGCCGAAGCGATCGGGTTCCTCGCCGCAAAGGGCGTGGTCTCCGAGGTCGAGCTCGACCTGGGCGACGGCCTCTCCGCCACGGTCCACCCGGTCTCGATGGGCAACCCGCACTGCGTGGTTCGGGTAGACGACCTCGTGCGCGACGACTTCCTGCGCCGCGCGCCGCGCCTCTCCACGCACAGCGCCTTCCGCGCCGGGACCAACGTCCAGTTCGCTCGGGTCACCGGACCCGGCTCGCTCCAGGCGTGGATCTACGAGCGCGGCGCCGGCGAGACCCTCGCCTCCGGCTCGAGCGCCTGCGCCGTCGCCGCCGTCGCCCACCGGAACGGATGGATCAGCGAGTCCGAGGTCGTGATCGAGATGCCGGGCGGAAACGCGGTCGTCTCCCTGGACGACGACGGCATGGTCCGGCTCGAAGGACCCGCACAGATCGTCTATCACGGGGTAATCAGGTCAGAGGTCGCAGCCTCGTGGTGAGTCGCAGACCACCGGCCGCCCCCGTCGGTACCGCGGACGCCGGCCGATGCCAACCTCCGAGCGGAGGCTCGCACTTGCTTCCGCTTTCTGGGGGAAACATCTTTGTGGTGGTCCAATAGTCGAGGGCGAGGCTGGCAACGTATTCACGGGTAAGGAGATATAACGTGAGCGCCAAGAAGAAGACCGCAGCCAAGAGTTCTGGATTCCGTGGTTATTACCTCCTGCTCGGCGTCGTGGCTGCCGTCGGTGTGGCGGCGATCGGGTACGCCGTGCGCGGCAAGGGCGGCGGTGCGGCTACCGAGCCGATCGATCTGAAGGGGGTAGACAACCCGAGCCAGCTCGTCGCAATGGCCGAGGGCGTATCGGTCGGGAAGGAAGACGCGCCCGTCACGCTGATCGTCTTCAGCGATTACCAGTGCCCCGGCTGCGCCCAGTTCGCCGCTCGGATCAAGCCGGTCCTCGAGGAGAACGAGGTCAAGGCTGGGAAGGCCAGGATCGTCTATTACGACCTGCCGCTCACCTCCATCCACCCGCACGCTTTCTTGGCCGCCCGCGCCGCGCGCTGCGCCGGTGACCAGGGTAAGTACTGGGAGCTCCACGAAGAGATCTTCCACCACCAGTCCAAGTGGTCGTCCAAGCGCAGCGCGCCGATCGACGAGTTCAAGGAGTACGCGGCCAAGGTCGGGGTCGATCAGGCCGCCTTCGCCAGCTGCCTCGAGAGCGACCGCTACGCCGAGACCGTGACCGCCAACGCCATGCTCGCCAGGCAGCTCGGCGTCAACTCGACCCCGACGGTGATCATCAACAACCGCCGGATCCGTGATCCCTTCGACTACAACGCCATCTCGCAGCTGATCGCCGAGGAGGCAGGCAGTTGAAGGTGAAGGCTTCCAGGAGCGTGGAGCCGCAGCAGCTCGGACGGACCGGGGGAGCCGCCGGCCACGACGTCGACGAGAACGTCGTCGCGCCGCCGGCCGCGCGCATGGCCATCGGCTTGCTCTCCCTGGTCGGCCTCCTCATCGCCGGTTATATGCTCCTCTACAAGCTGGGGATGATCGGCACCCTCGCCTGCGGGACGGGGAGCTGCGGCACCGTGCAGGCATCCCGGTGGGCCGACTTCCTCGGCGTACCCGTTCCCGCCTGGGGTGTGGCGGGGTACGGACTCATCTTCGTCATCTCGCTCCTCGGGCTCCAACCGCGTTGGGTCGGGGACCGACGGCTCGGGTTGACTCTCTTTGGGTTCGCCACCATCGCCTTCCTCTTCTCGGCGTACCTGACGGCGATCGAGGCGTTCGTGCTCAACGCCTGGTGCCGCTGGTGCGTCGCCTCGGCGATCGTGGCTACCCTGATCTTCGTCTGCTCCCTCACGGAGCTCCGCCGGAAAGGCGAGGTATAGGTGTGATGAAAGAGAATGGATTGGTCAGTGTTCGGCTGGTCCTGGCCGACCGTGGTTCGTTCCACGACGTGGTGGTGCAGCTGCCGGGCGTGGTGCTCGGCCGGTACGAACGGTTGATCGACGCGCTGCGCGAGGACCCGGAGGTCACCGGCGCGATCTTCGTCGATACCCGCCGCCTGGTCGCTGCGTATATCGAGCCGGCTCAGAACTGAGCCGGCTCAACTCTTCGCCGCTACTACTTCCTTCACCCGTTCCAGGGTCCAGTCTTCCACCACCCGGGGCGGCCATACCCCCGCGGCGGCGCTCTCCTGGATCCGCTCGATCTCGGCCCGGGCGATCCTTTCCAGCTCCTCGTCGATCCAACCCGCCGCGACGGCGGCCTCGAACTCGTCCTCGTCCAGGATCTTGGCCCCGCCGTCCGGGTCGAGCCAGTGGTCGAGGAAGAGGTCGGTCGTCTCCCAGCTCGCTGCGTCACGGAACCTGACCGGCGTCAGGATATTGGTATAGATCCCGGTGAAGCTGCCGTCGGCGAGGTGGAAGCGGCCGATGTCGTACCAGCGCCCCGGGAAGGTGAACCAGATGGCGGGGGCGTCGTGTTCCAGGACCACGTTCCCACCGACCCGCACGGGCCGGGGGACCAGCGACTTCTCCATATACGTCACCACGACCTCCGGCGTCCTCGCCACGAGGGTCTGGACGAAGGTGTCTTCCCTGGCCGGCGGTCGACGGTAGTAGATACGAACGCTCTGCATCACTCAAGAGTAGAATCCCCGCTTCGACTCCGCCAGTTCACGCAGCAGCGGCGCGGGCTGGAACCGGATCCCGTGGTCGTGCTCGAGGGAGAGTAGCCGGTCGAGCAGCTTCGGCGTCCCCACCGAATCGGCGTAGCGGAGCAGCCCGCCACGGAAGGGGGGGAACCCCGTCCCGGCGATCATCGCGAGATCGACCGCACTCGCGCTCCCGACGATCCCATCTTCGAGCGCGCGTGCCGCCTCGTTGATCATGACGAAGATCGTGCGATCCCGTATCTCCGCGGGCGATATCTCGCGTCGCTGGGGGGGGATCGCCGCGCGGAGGTCGGCGTAGACCGTCTCGTCGATCCCTTGTTCTTTACCCCCTTCGTAGCGGTAGAACCCTCGGCCACCCTTGCGGCCGAGCCGGTCTGATTCGGCCAGGTGCAGGAGCGGGACGGCGGGTTGCATCCGGTCGCCGAAGGCTTGGTAGAGGATCGCGGCGGCGTGGCGCGCGATGTCGAGCCCCACCTCGTCCATGAGCCGGAACGGACCCATTGGCATCCCGAACTCCTTGAGCGCGCGGTCGACGGCGTCGATCGACGCCCCCTCGGCCAGGAGCCACCCCGCTTCGTTGAGGTAGGGGGCGAGGAGCCGGTTGACGAGGAAGCCGGGGCCGTCGTTCACGACCACAGGGGTCTTGCCGAGCCGGAGCGCCAGGTCGAAGACGGTCGCGATCGTGTCGTCCGACGTCGCCGCGCCGCGAATCACCTCGACCAGCGGCATCCGGTCGACGGGGTTGAAGAAGTGCATCCCGCAGAAACGCTCGGGTACCTCGAGCACGTGCTGCATCTCCGTGATGGAGAGGGTGGAGGTGTTCGAGGCGAGGATCGCCTCGGGGCCGAGGTAGCTCTCCGCCTCGCGGAGCACGGCCTGTTTGACGTCGAGCCGCTCCACCACCGCCTCCACCACCAGGTCGGTGGCGCCGAACCCGGAATAGTCGAGTGTCGGCGCTATCAGGCGCATCCCACGCTCGGCTTCCTGGGGTTGGATCCGTTTGCGGGCGACGGCGCGGTCGAAGACCTCCTGCGCGTGCCGCAACCCCGTCGTGAGCGCCTCCGGCTTGATGTCCTTGAGCCGTACAGGCAGCCCGCGGTACGCCATCAGCTGCGCGATCCCGCCCCCCATCACCCCCGCGCCCAGCACCCCGACCCGCTCCACCCCCCGCGGCGTCCCCGCCGGGCGCGCCTTCTTGGCCCCCTCCATGAGGTTGTAGACGTGGATCAGCTGCTTGGAGACCTCGGACACCACCAGCTTGCCGACGGCGGCGGCCTCGCGCGCGAAGGCTTCCTCGAGGGGGAGGGAGATGGTGGCAGCGATCGTCTCGATCGCGGCGAGCGGGGCGGGGTAGTGGCCGCCGGTCTCGCGCAGGACCTGCTGGCGCGCCTGGCGGAAGAGGATCGCGCGGCCGGGGGCGGTGTCCTCGAGCAACCGGTCCGAGAGCGGCTTGCGGCGCGGACGACGCAGGCGGCCCCGATCGATCCGCTCCCACGCGAAACGACGGACCCGCACCTCATAACCCGGCGCCGGTATCACCTCATCCACCAGCCCCATCCGCTCGGCACGGTGCGCATCGATCGACTTCCCGGTCACGATCAGCTCGATCGCCCGCTTGGGGCCGATCAGCCGCGGCAGCCGCGTCGTCCCGCCGAAGCCGGGGATGATCCCGAGCCGCACCTCGGGGAGCGCGATCCGCGTCTCCGGGCGGTCGGTCACCAGACGGTAGGACGCCGCGAGCGCCAGCTCGGTCCCGCCACCCATGCAGGCGCCGTCGATCACGGCTATGCTGGGGATCGGTAGGAGCTCCAGCCGCCGGAAGATACGCTGTCCCTCCCGCGCCTTGGCCTCAGCCTCCAGCGGGTCGGCGATCGCCGCGATCTCGGCTATGTCAGCGCCGGCAATGAAGGTGCCCGGCTTCCCGCTCCGGATCACCAGGACCTTGGCTCGCCCGGTACGGACCGCCTCCTCCACCTCTGATAGGAGACTGTCCAGCAGCGCCATCACCTCCGTCGTCAGGAGGTTGACACGGCTCTCCGGGCGATCGAAGACGAGCCAGGCGACGCCGTCGCCGTCGAGCTCCAGGGTCAGCGCTGACCTCACAGCGGTGACTTCGCGACCTGCTGTCATGAGTCCCCCCTGTTGCACCCTGCTGGATAGTTACGAAACGGCCGGTCCGGATCGCGCCGGGCCGGCCGTCGTCATCAATGGTACCGGTGCAGGCCGTGACCTATTACAGCTTGGGCCGGACCTCGGCGTTCTCCCGGGTCAGCCGGATCTCGAGCGACTCACCCCGCTTGAGCTCGACCGGGATGTTCCAGTAGAGCTCCTCGTAAGGCAGGTCGTAACGCGCCGTGACCCACCACTTCCCCGGCTTCGCCTTGAGACGGGCCGTACCGGTGGCTTGGGTAGTGTCGGCCAGCTCCGGGCGGCCGAGCTTCTTGAGCCGCTCGAGGATGATCTTGTCGACCGGCGCGTACGCCTCATCCTCCCACGCCTCCCGCTTCAGCCGGATCTCGTCCGACAGCTTGACCACCTCGCTCTGCAGCGCCGTGAAGCGCGCGAACGCGGCGTCCTTGCGCTTGCTCAACTCGGCCTCGAGCGGCTCGAGCTGCTGGAAATCACGGTAGAGGACCCGGTATTCCGCGCTCGCCCGGCTCATCCCCTGCATCGTCTTGCTGAGCGTCTGCAGGCTGTCGCGGACGGTAGCCCAGCGATGCTCCGTCTCGTTCCACTCGGCGTGCGCCTGCGCCATAGCGTCCCGCAGCTTCAGCAACGTGTCGGGGATCTCGGGCTGCGGGACCGGATAGGCCGCCGCCAGCGAGTCGAAGATCACATCCCGGTCGTAGGGGAGGAGCCGGACCTGCAGATCCTTGATCGGGGTCGGCTCACTGCCTTCCTCAGCCGCACCGGTTTGCAGGGCATGTACGATTACTTCGGCGTCGCCGCAACCGGCAAGGAACGACGCTCCGGTGATGGTGATGAGGAGCAAGACCAGTCGGTTCATCGACCTATCTCCAATGTGTATAGGGTCCTGGATCTTCGCAAGATAAGATGTGTGCTCCGACATTTCAAGGGATATTCCCGATAATCGTCTCATCGGGGTCCCAGGAGCGCGGTCGTCGGGGGAGCCAGCAGCGCCGCAGCCTCCCGCAGCCCCGCCGGGGTCAGCGCTTCTATCCTCCGGAGCGGCGGTGTGAAGCGTTTTTCGTAATAAAGTTGCAGCGCGGCATCCTCCGCCCGGGCCTCGGGCGACTCGAGCCCGAGGAGTCGTCGCCCGGTGTAGCGGCGGCGCAACGCCTCGAAGACCGGCTCCGGCAGCTCCCGCGCCCCCGCCTCCTCGACCAGGGATCGTACCTCTTCCACCCACCCCTGCGCCTGGGCCGGCGCCGTCACCAGGTAGACGACGAGCGAGCCGCCGCCTCCGTGTTGCGCCACCTCCACCGTCGCGTCGTATATCTCCGGCCGGGTCGGCGCCGGGGCGATCCGCTGCTCGAGCATGAAGCCGAGCAGCCGCACCGCCTCCGGGTCCGTATCGGCGCCAAAGGCGAAAGAGATAGCGATCCAGGCGGTAATCGTATTACGCAGGACCCGGGCGTTTCGGTCCGCGGTCGAGTCGGGGCGGGGTGGGGCGGGCAAGAGGAGAGGGAGCTCCGAATCGGGGAGATAGCGGCCGAGCAACTCCCTCGGCCGCGCCTCGCCTACGGGGCCGACCACCGCCGCCACGGTACGGTAGGGGGTGAACCGCGTCTTGACGAGCCGTTGTACCGAACCAACGCCGAGCGCGCCGATCGTCTCGGCGGTGCCGCACGGGGGGCGCGCCCAGCGGTCGGCTACTCCATGGTCCACGCGAGCCAGCGCGGCCCGGATCTCGGCGGCGTCGGACCCTTCGGCCAGCTGCAGCTCGCGGACGATCGCGCGGCGCGCACGTTCGATCGCCGCCGCCGAAGGTGGGCGCTCGAAGATCGCTTCGAGGAGGCGTTCGGTGCCCTGCTCCCAGACGTTGGCCGGGAGCGCCATGGTGATGCGAGTGCCGGCCCGGTCGCACCCCGCGGACAGGCGGGCGCCGAGTGCGGCGAGGGTGGGGCGCACCTCTTCCACGACGCTCCGCGCCGCCAGGTAGCTGAGCCCGAGCTCCGACCGGAGCTCCCAGGCGGTGCCGGCGCTGATCACCAACGCGACGCCGACCGCCGATCCCTCGGGCTCGTCAATGACCACGAACCTGGCCTGAGCGCGTGCCTCGGCCGCGCCCGTACCCAGCAGCAGGGTGCCGATGAGACCCGCCATCACGCCATACCGGTAGGACCTCATGGCTGCAGCTCGACCACTATCGGCGGCTGGTATAGGAGGGTGCGGAGTGCGCCGCGCACCTCCTCATCGTCCGTCTCGGCCAGCGCGCGCAGGAACCGGTCCGCGCCGCGGGGGTCGCCGGTCCGGTCGAGGAACTCGCCCAGGAGCGCGGCCAGCCCCGCCGGCGTGCGGGCGCGCATGAGCAGCGAGTTCTCCAGACGACGTCGTTGCCGCGATATCTCCTCCGCCGACGCCCGCGCGGCGTCGGAGATGCAGATCTGCAGGCCGGTCAGGAGCCGGGCGGAGTCGCCATCGGGGGTGGTGTCGGTCGCGGCAACGACCACGAGCGCGGCGCGATCGGGGAGCCACCAGAACTCGGCGGTCGCCGACCGGAGCCGGAGCTGCCGCAGCGACTCGTCGACCAGCGCCGCCGCGAGCGCGAGCGCGGCGGGCTCCGCCGCGGCGGCCTGGTAGCCGAGGGCGACGCGCGGGGCGATGACCTCCGGCCCCGGAGCATCTGCAGCGGCGACCGGCCGCGATTGACGGGGACCCGGCGCCGGCGGCTCGGGCCAGTCGCGGAAGGCGGCGCGCACCGCCTCCGGCGCGACCGCTCCCACCACCACCACCGACATCGCCGAGGGGCGAAACCACCGGCGCCAGAACCATTCTAGATCGCCAGCGCCCGGGAGATCGGCGGTCGTAAGGTCGCCGTGGTCGTGCGACCTGTCGGGGAAGAGCGCCCGCTCCAGCTGGTGGCGGACCAGGCGGTCCGGCGTCTCGTAGACGGCCAATGCTTCCCGCCGCGCGGTCAGCCAGACACCTTTCTGCGCCTGGAAGACGCTGCGTGGCGGCGCGACGGCGTAGCGAAGGAGCGCTACCATGTCGCCGAAGGCAAGGGCGGGACCGCGCACCGAATAGACGAGGTGCGTCGGGGTGCGCTGGAACTCGACCTTCCCCCCGAAACGTTCGGCCTCGCCTCGCACCCGGTCTTGCACGAGGAGCTGGATCACTCGCCCCGCACCGGACAGGTCGCGCGGCTCGTCGTATGGGATCGAGAGGCGAATGGCTAGGAGCGGCGGCGCGCTCAGCTCGCGGACCACCACCAGCGGGCTACCGGGATCGCGGTAGATGGTGAGTGGGCCGAGGGTGTCCGCCAGGGGGCGCACGGCACTTGGGCCCGTCAGCAGGGTGGAGAGAAGCGTGGCCGCAAGTATCACCATCGCCACCAAAACGAAAGCGCCCCGGGGGGCGCTCTCTCGATCGTCGCACCTGCCGCGGCCCGGGCCGCGCGTGCCGAGTGACTCAGTCTACGAAGGTCTCCCCATCGAAGAAGTAGTTGCGGGGATTGACCGACCGGCCGTTGACCAGGACCTCGTAATGCAGGTGCGGCCCGGTCGACAGCCCAGAACTCCCGATCTCGGCTATCTTGTCGCCCCGCTTCACCTCCTGCCCCTTCCTTACCAGGATACGAGAGGCGTGCGCGTAGCGGGTGACGAAGCCATAACCGTGGTCGATCTCGACCATCCGTCCATAGTTGCCGCGCATGCCGGCAAAGACGACCCGCCCCTTCGCAGCCGCCAAGATCGGGGTGCCATGACGTGCCGCGATGTCGAGCCCCTCGTGCGGGCGGGCACGGTCCAAGATCGGATGTACGCGGCTCCGGCTGAAGACGCTCGAGATGTAACCCATGGTCGGCATGATCGACGGGGTCGATTCCAGCCGGTCGTGCTGCGCGTTCAACGAGTCGATCGCCTCGCTCCAGCTCGCCGCCAGCACCTTGGCGCGGCGGATCATCGCATTCAAATCGTATGCCGTCGTGAACGCGAGCCGGCCCTGCTCGGGATCCAAACGATACAGCTCGCTGGATTGCAGCGTCGCGGTACCGGGACCACCGATACCAGCCAGCTGCACGTCGTCGTCGATCGGCTCCAACCCGGCGATGAGCCGGAACTGCTCGTCACGCTCCGAAAGCTCGCCTAGAGAGGTCTCCAGAACCGCCAACCGATGGCGGATCGATTCGACCTCGCCCGCCAACAGCTCGTTCTGGGTCGCGAGCCGATTGGCACGCAGACGATGGCCCTCCTTCACGAAGAAGCCGATGGCGAGCGAGACGAGTACAGAGAGGACCAAGAGCCCCGTCCCAACTCCGATGCGCGCGATCTCGCGAGTGAACGAGAACTGGCGCACGCAGTTGGCCTGGTCGTCCATGACCAGGACCGTCCATTTCCGTCTTGCCACGTTGCCTTTCTAGTTGTGCCAGATCTGATTTCGGCGCGAGAGCAAGGCGTAGCCACCCACGAAAGGATCTCTGCTCTCTTGCTGAAGCTGCGCCACGTTACTTCGATGGGTGGCGTATGTCAAGGGAAATATCTCCACTGCCGCTTAAGCAAACAGTGTTCCGAATTGGCATGGTGAGACAACTTACGATGTGACAATGAGTTGAGAAAATGCGACGTAGCGCGGCGACGTTGTCGGGGGGATAACATTGATCGGTTGCGGGAAAAAATGTCCCCCCCGCGCCACAGTCGGGCGCGGGGGGCGGTCGTCACTGCGGGCGCGGGAAGAGTACCTCGCCCTTCGAGACCGGGGTCCCCGTGAGATCCAGGGTCTCCAGCTCGTCCAGTGTCGGGAGCGTGGCGAGCCCGAGCCGGGAGGCGAGCTCCGCCATCTTGACCGGCATGAACGGCTCCAGGATCGTCGCCAGGGTGGCGATGGCGCGGGCGAGCGAGGCCAGCGTCGCGTCGAGCGCCGGCGCCTGCTCGGGATCCTTGGCTTGCTGCCAGGGAGCCTGCTCGGCCACGAAGAGGTTGGCCGCCTTGGCCAGCTCGAGCGCCGCGGCGGAGCCGTGGTGGAGCAGGTGCGCATCCATTGCCTGGCGATAGCGCGCCAGGATTTTCGAGCGCTGCTCGTCGAGCGAGGTGCGCGCCCCCGCCGGGACCACACCGCCGCGGTAACGCTCGATCATGGAGAGGACCCGGTTGACCAGGTTCCCCAGGTCGTTGGCCAGCTCCGCGGTGTAGCGCTCGTCGAAGCGGGACCAGGAGAAGTCGCCGTCGCCGTTCCAGGGTACCTCGCTGAGGAGGTAGTAGCGGAGCGCATCGGGGCCGTGGCGGGCGATGGCGTCGTCTAGATCGACCCAGACCCCCTCCGACTTGGAGAAGCGCCGCCCCTCGAAGGTGAGGAACCCGTGCGCCCACACCCCCTCCGGGAGCTCGACCCCCGCGCTCAGCAGCATCGCCGGCCAGTAGATGCAGTGGAAGCGGGTAATGTCCTTCCCGATCACGTGCAGTTGCGCCGGCCACCACTCCGTGTACTCCGGGTTCGGGAAGCCGACCGCGGAGAGGTAGTTGGTCAGCGCGTCGATCCAGACGTAGACGGTCTGGTCGGGGTCGCCGGGCCAGCGGATCCCCCAGGGGAGCCGGGCGCGGGAGACGGAGATGTCCTCCAGCCCGGACTCGAGGACGCGCCGGATCTCGTTGCGCCGGATCTCGGGTTGCACGAACTCGGGGTGCTCCTCGATGAGCTGCTGCAGCCGTTCCTGGTACCGCGAGAGGCGGAAGAACCAGTTCACCTCTTCCATCCACTGGATCGGGCGGCTGAGGTGGATCGGGCAGCGGAGCGCCGGCCCCTCCTGGTCACTGGGAGAGAGTATCAGCTCGTCCTCGGCCTTGAACGCCTCGCACCCGACGCAATAGTACCCTGCGTAGGTCGAGGTGTAGAGGTCGCCCGCGGCCTGCATCCGCTCGATCATCGCCTCCACGGCGGCGCGGTGGCGCGGCTCGGTGGTGCGGATGAAGTCGTCCCGGCTGATCGCGAGCCGGTCCCAGGTATCGATGAACCGCGCGGCGATCCCGTCCACCCACTCCTGGGGCGAGATCCCGGCCGCCTCGGCGCTCTGCATGACCTTCAGGCCATGCTCGTCGAGTCCGATGACGAAGTGGACCGCGTCGCCCTTGCGGCGATGGTAACGTGCGATGGCGTCCGCCCCGATCTTCTCCAGCGCATGGCCTATGTGGGGCGGACCGTTGGCGTAATCGATAGCCGTCGTTATGTAATAGCGATTCCGCTCACTCACTCGTGTCTCTTCCTTTCCCGTTCCCCCTGCCACTCCCCCGTCCGTTGTCGATGCGTCCCCGCTCGGAGGCGTTTTCCCCGCTCCCCGCGCGCGCGACCTCGGCGCGGAGCTCGGCGAGCTCGACGGTGCGGCGGTTGCCATCATCATCGCGCAGGACCACCAGCTCCCGCCAGATGTCGATGCCCACGACCTTCTCCTTGCCGTGCAGCGTGACCAGGGTCTTACCCTCCCGCGGGAACTTCTTCCTGGCCTGGAGATACGCGTCGTGCTCGTAGGTCAGGCAGCACATCAGGCGGCCGCAGCACCCCGAGATCTGCGCCGGGTTGAGCGAGAGCCGCTGATCCTTCGCGAGCTGCAGGCTGACCGGCTTGAGCTCGCGCAGCCAGGTCGAGCAGCAGAGCTCGCGGCCGCAGCGGCCGATCCCGCCCAGGAGCGCGGCCTCGTCGCGGATCCCGATCTGGCGCAGCTCGATCCGCGAACGGAAGGTCCGTGCCAGATCCCGCACCAGCTCGCGGAAGTCGACGCGGCGCTCGGCCGTGAAGTAGATGATCAACTTATTGCGGTCGAGCTGCCACTCCGCGTCGGTCACCTTCATCTTCAGCCCGAGCTGGAGGACACGCTCGCGGGTGATGCGGCGGACGCGGTCCTCGTCGGCGCGGAGCTCTTGCTTGCGCTCGATCTCGGCCGGGGTCGCCAGGCGCAGGAGCTTCCGCTCCGGGACCGGCGCGGCGCACCCGCTCGAGCACCCCTGGCACTTGCGCTCCGCGATCGCGCCCGTCGCCGTGACGCGGCCCAGGTCCTCGCCCCGGTCGGCCTCGACGATGACGTACGAGTTCAACCGGACCTCCTCGCCCTCGGCGAGGAAGTACTCCCGGCGATTCCCCTTGAACGCGACCTCTATGATCTGGGCCATGGCGGCCTTCCTACGTCGAGTATGATACTTCGGACGACGGCGGGCGCGAGCCCGCCGTCGCTCAGGCTGCGGGTCCGACGGTGCGCCAGGCCCCCATCGCCAGGTACTTGTTCAGCCGCTGCGCCACCAGATCCTCGGGGGCGATCCCGCGCAGCTCCGCGAGGTGGCGGGCAAGGGCATCGCCCAGCGCCCGGGCGGCGGCATCCCAATCGTTGTGCGCCCCACCGGTCGGCTCGGGGATGACCTCGTCGATGACACGGAGCGACGCGAGGTCGTCGGCGGTCAGCCGGAGCGCGGCCGCGGCCTTGTCCTTGGCTTCGTTGGTCTTCCAGAGGATCGCCGCGCACCCTTCGGGGGAGATCACACTGTAGATCGAGTTCTCGAACATCAGGACCCGGTCGGTGACCCCGAGCGCGAGCGCGCCGCCGCTCCCGCCCTCACCGATCACCACCGAGATCGACGGGACGCGCAGCCGCGCCATCTCCCGGAGGTTGCGCGCGATCGCCTCGGCCTGGCCACGCTCCTCCGCCCCGATCCCTGGGTACGCGCCCGGGGTGTCGATCAGGGTGATCACCGGGCGGCCGAACTTCTCGGCGAGCTGCATGAGACGCAGCGCCTTGCGGTACCCCTCCGGGTGCGGCATCCCGAAGTTGCGCCGCAGGTTCTCCTTCATGTCACGGCCCTTCTGATGGCCGATCAGCATGACCGTTTCGCCGTTCAGACGGGCCCAGCCGCCGACGATCGCGGCATCGTCCCGGAAGGCACGGTCGCCGTGGAGTTCGATGAAGTCCGTGAAGATGCGGGCCGCGTAGTCCAGCGTGTACGGCCGCTTGGGGTGACGCGCCAGCTGCACGCGGTCCACCGGCGTGAGGGAGCTGTACGCCTGCTCCCGCAATACCGTGAGCTTCTCTTCCAGACTGGCCAGTTCGGTGGTCATGTCGAGCCCCCGATCCCGGGCGAGCTGCTGCAGCGACCTGATCTGTTGCTCCAGCTCGGCGATGCCCTTCTCGAAGTCGAGGCGGGGTACATTCATTTCGTATTCCTCATGCCTTGATCAAGCGCACGCCTTCGTTGCCGAAGAGCTCGCGCAATTCTTCCAGGAGCACCTGGTTGGGTTCGACGGCGAGGCTCCTGGAGCGGAATCGCTCCACGCCCGGCGTCGACCCGTTGCCATTGACGGCGCCCATGCCGTTCGCGGCCGGGGGGCGCCAGCGCACGTAGAGAGGCGAACGCCCCGGGTACGACTTCAGTATTTTCGTCGCGGCCGAGATCAGCTCCGGCTCCCCGCCGGTGGGGAGGGTCACCTCGACCCCGAGCGAGCCGCTCGTTAGCAGCGTGCCGAGTGGGACGACGTCGTCCAGGAAGATCGGCGGGTCGTCCTCATCTCGTTCCCGTCCCGATACAGTACCCCGGATCAGGACCGGTGCATCCTGTACCAGGATGTCATGGTACGCCTCCCACGCGTCGCCGAAGGCGAGGACCGTGGCGGTGCCGTGGAAGTCCTCTACCGTCAGCTTGCCCCACTCGCCGCCGGTCTTCTTCGAGATCTGCCGCGCTATCCCAGTCACCACGCAGGCCAGCTCGACCTTCTGGTCCCGGTGCTCCTTGAGGTTGGCGGTGTTGACGCTCTCGAAGACCCGGACCTCCTCGCGGAATCGTTCGAGTGGGTGTCCGCTGATGAAGAAGCCCAGGGTCTCCTTCTCCTTCGCGAGCCGCTCCGCCTCCGGCCAGGGCGGCACGTCAGGGAGGGTCGGCTCCTGCCGCTCGACCGGCGAGGTGTCCGCCCCGAACGAATCGAAGAGCGAGGCCTGCCCCGAGACCCGTTCTTCGGCCCGGAGCTGAGCCTCGCGGATCATCATGTCGAGCCCGGCCAGGATCTGGGCGCGGTGCCCGAAGGCGTCGAACGCCCCGGCCAGGGTGAGCGCCTCCAGGGTGCGCCGCCCCGCGACCCGGAGATCGATCCGGTCGATCAACGCGAAGAGGGACGGGAACGGCCCACCGGTGCGGCGCGCCTCCAGGATCGTCGCCGCCGCGGCCTCGCCCACCCCCCGGACCGCGCCGAGCCCGAAACGGATCTGCGTCGGCGAGACGGGGGTGAACTTCCAACCCGACTCGTTGACCGACGGCGGGAGTACCTCGACCCCCTGTGGGAACTCGGGGATGTAACGTCCGAGCTCGCGGCACTCCCCGATATATTTCACCACATCATCGGTTTTGTCCACCACCGACGAGAGGAGCGCGGCCATGAACTCGGCCGGGTAGTACCGCTTGAGCCAGGCGGTCTGATAGCTCAGGAGCGCGTACGCCACGCTGTGGGAGCGGTTGAACCCGTAGCGACCGAAGGTCTCGATCTGCTCGGCCAGGTCCTGCGCCACGCCCGGGTCGATCCCCCGCTCGATAGCCCGGGTGGTGAACTTCTCCAGCTCGCTCTTGATCAGTTCGGCGTCCTTCTTACCCACCGCCTTACGGAGCACGTCGGCCTCGGCGAGGGTGAACCCCGCCAGCACCTGCGCGATCCGCATGAGCTGCTCCTGGTAGGTGATGACCCCGTAGGTCGATTCCAGGACCTCCTCGAGCTGCGGGAGGGGGTAGCGGACCGGCTCCTTCCCGAGCTTGCGGCGGATGAAGACGTCGGTCATCCCGCTGTCGAGGGGGCCGGGGCGGATCAGCGCGTTGGTCGCCGCCAGGTCCTCGAAGCGGTCGCAGCGCATCGCGCGCAGCTTGTCGGTCGCGAGCGAAGATTCGAACTGGAATACGCCGGTCGTGCCGCCGCGGGCCAGCATCTCGTAGACCCCCGGGTCGTCGAGCGGGACATCCTCGATCCGGGCGTACTCCTCCCCCGTCTTGGGGTGACGGAGCGCGCCGTACCGTTCCCGGATCGAGGCCACGGCGTCGTAGATCACCGTGAGGGTCTTCAGCCCCAGGAAGTCCATCTTGAGCATCCCCGCCTGCTCCAGTGCGATCATGTCCCACTGGGTGACGAGGGCGTTCTCGAAGGCCGGTGCGGAGTCGTCGCCGTCTCCACCCTCCGCGCGGCGGGCCCCCGCGCCGCGGGTGGGCTGCGTGCAGACCGGGATGTAGTTCTGCAGCGGCCCGGGCGCGATCACGATACCGGCGGCGTGCACGCTCGCGTGGCGCGAGAGCCCCTCCAGGACCTGCGCATAGTCGAGGAGCTTGCGGACCCGCGCATCGTTGCGGTAGAGCTCCCGCAGCTCCGGGATCTGCTCGACCGCCTCCGCCACGGTCAACGAGTGGTTCGGCGCGTTCGGCACCAACTTCGCGAGCCGGTCGGTCTCGGCCGGCTCGAAGCCCAGGACGCGGCCGACGTCCTTGATCACCGCCCGGGACTTCATCGTACCGAAGGTGATGATCTGCCCGACCGAGTCGACCCCGTACTTCTGCCGCACGTACTCGATCACCTCGCCCCGCCGCTCGTAGCAGAAGTCGATGTCGATATCCGGCATCGAGACGCGGTCGGGGTTGAGGAAGCGCTCGAAGAGGAGGTCGAACTTCAAGGGGTCGACGTCGGTGATCCCGACCGCGTACGCGACCAACGACCCGGCGGCCGAGCCACGCCCCGGGCCGACCGGGATCCCGTGGGACTTCGCCCAGTTGATGAAGTCCTGTACGATCAGGAAGTACCCCGCGTAGTCGGCGCGCTCGTTGCTGATCACGCTGAGCTCGTACTCGAGCCGCTCGACGACCTCGGGGGGTAGGGGGGTGCCGAACCTCTTCTCCGCGCCCTCGAAGGTCAGGCGCCGCAGGAGCTCCGCCTCGGTCGAGATCCCTTCGGGGAGGGGGAAGGTCGGGACGTGGTACTGCTTCTTGAATTCGACGTCGACCGCGTCGGCGATCGCGAGGGTGTTCTCCAGCACGTCGGGGCGGCCCGGGAAGCGCTCGGCGATCTCCTCGGCGCTCTTGAAGTAGAGCCCCTGGTCGTAGCGCATCCGGTTCTTGTCTTCCCGGTCCTTCCCGAGCCCGATGCAGAGGAGGACGTCGTGCGCGTCGTGGTCCTCCGCCTTGAGGAAGTGCGCGTCGTTGGTGGCGACAACGGGGAGCCCGAGCTCGTCGGCGAGGCGGAAGATCTTCTCGTTCAGCTCCGCCTGCCCCTCGGAGTCGTGCGCCTGGACCTCGAGGTAGTAGCGGTCCTTGAAGAGCTCGGCGTACCACGCCGCCGCCTCCCGCGCCCCTTGCCAGTCGTCGGCCAGGAGGTGCTGCGCGACCTCTCCCGCCAGACAGGCGGAGGTCACGATCAGCCCCTCGGCGTGGCGGGCCAGGACCTCGCGGTCGATGCGCGGGCGGTGGTAGAACCCCTCGGTGTAACCGATCGAGGTCAGCTTGACGAGGTTGCGGTACCCCGTCACGTCCCGCGCGAGGAGGACGAGGTGATGGTAGCTCCGCTCGCCGCGCGCGGCCGGGGAGCGGTCGCGGCGGTCGCCGACCGCCACGTACGCCTCCATCCCGAGGATCGGCTTGATCCCCACCTTCGCCGCCGCTTGCCGGAACTCCCAGATCCCGAACATGCAGCCGTGGTCGGTCAGCGCGACCGCCGGCATCTCGAACTCCTTCGCGCGGCGCACCAAATCGCCGAGGCGGTTGGCGCCGTCGAGGAGCGAGTACTCGCTGTGTGTATGGAGGTGGACGAACGACATGCCGCTCACGCGCCGCACTCGAAGGTGTTCAGGATCGTCTCGAGTTGGAGCATGTACTCGTACTTGTCGCGGCCCGGGGCGTAGAGCGAGGCGTCGAGGAGATAGGTGCGATCCTGCGTGGGGCAGACCACCGAGCGCGTGATGTAGGGGCCGGCGAGCGGGAAGCCGTCGAGGTCCCCCTCCCAGGCGCCGCGGACCTCGAGCGCGCCGGGGCCGTACCCCTCGATCGTCTGCGTCTCGACGAGGCCCGGCTGCCGCTTCTGCACCGGATGGTGGTGCTGTGCGGAGACCACGTCACGCCACTCCTGGATCTCCTCCGCGGAGAGGGGAGTCGCACCCTGGCGCCAGGTCACCAGGATGACCCGCTCCAGGATGCCCCCGACCATCTGGTCGTTGCGGAAGATGTAGGTGTTCTCGTTCGGCTGCTGGACCGTGTAGACCGAGGGGAGGAGGAGTCCGAAGCCCGACTGCGCACGCAGCGCCGCCTGCAGCGAATCGTTCCGCCCGCTCACGAACATCCGGGTCCGCACGTACGCCCGGAACCGCTGGTCGAGGAGCCGGTGCAGCTCGGGGAGGATCGCGATGAACGACTCCGCGCCGCCACCCTGCGGGAGCACCACCGCCGTCACCCGCTGGTCGCGGGCCCAGACCTCGTCCCGCTCCACGATCGCCGGGAGGGTGTCGGGGAGGGCGGGCGCACCCTCCAGCACCTCCGCTACCCACGGGTCGGTGGCCTCTCCGACCACCAGGACCTGACGCCAGCGGCGGTAGGTCTTCAGCGCGGGATCGTCCGGCGCGACCGGCGTGATCTCGAAGGTCCGCTCGTCACGCACCGTCATGATCCGCGGCTCCAGGATCTGCTCCACCGCCGGACCCGACGCCTCCCAGACCGAGTCGGTCGTGATCAGGACGATGCTGTTGGCATCGCCGTACGTGGTGGACGACCGGCCGCCACACGCAGCGGCTACGAGCAAGGGGAGGGTCAGGACGCCGATCCGGAGAAACGAGCGCATAGTTCCGCAGTGTCGTGGGAAAAGAGGTGTACGCAGATTCCTTCAAGTTAACCGAGCCCGTGGCCGGGAGCAACGCCAAAGGCCCGCCGCGGCTCGTTTCACTTTACAGGAGAGACCGCGCCCGGTTCCACCGAGATGGCACCCCGGGCCGCGTGGTGTTACCTTTCTCGGCCGCGGCCGAGCCGCACGAGCTGCCAGAGGAGGCGCCGAGGTGCCGGCTCGCACGACGAGCTGCCCCCGGCCCAGGAGGATAGAGGTGCTACCACACGCGCTGGAGCTGGTCGACGAGTGGCGCCGGGAGCGCGAGCGCGCCGGACGGATCCTCGTCGCCCTCGACTTCGACGGAACCATCTCCCAGATCGTCCCCGACCCCGCGACCGCACGCCTCCTCCCCGAGGCGCGCGCCGCCCTCGAACGCCTCGCCCGCCGCGACGACACCGTCGTGGCGATCGTCACCGGACGCGCGCTCCGCGACATCAAGGCCAGGGTCGGGATCCCGGACCTCTACTACGCCGGGAACCACGGCCTCGAGATCGAGGGGCCCGGGGTAGACGTCGTCAACCCCGAAGCCGAACGCGCACGCCCCAGCATCGCCGCCTGCCGCAACGTCCTCGCCCCGATCCTCGCCGCCATCCCGGGCGCCATCCTCGAGGACAAGGAGCTGACACTCAGCTTGCACCACCGCATGGTCGACGATCCGGGCGCCGTCGATCGCCTCCGGGGGTACGTAGCGGAGCTCTGCGCCGCCGACCCCGCGGTCCGCTCGTTCGAAGGGAAGAAGATCATCGAGCTCCGCCCCTCGGTCGCCTGGGACAAAGGGAGCGCCACCCGGTTCCTCCTCGAGACCCTGGAGCGGGTAGACGACGTCGTCGTCCCCGCCATCTTCATCGGCGACGACCGCACCGACGAAGACGCCTTCCGCGCCCTGCGCGGCCGCGGCGCCGGCGTGATCGTCGACCCCGCACCCCCGCCCGACACCGCCGCGACCAGCTACGTCGAGTCCCCCACCGCCGTCGTTGCGCTCCTCGAAAAGCTGGCGGATTGACGCCGGCAACCCTTGATCTGTCACGGATTTGTGGTTAAGTTAGAGGGCTGCACCGGGCTCCAGGAGAGGGCCCGCGTTTCGTATTGGGGACCTACGTCAGGGAGTGGCCGCGAGGGAGCGGCCGTTGTGAGCGGAATGATTCGGAACATCGCGATCATAGCACACGTCGACCATGGGAAGACCACGTTGGTGGACCAGATGCTCCGCCAGGGCGGGGTCTTCCGGGACAACCAGGTGGTACAGGAACGCGTGATGGATTCGAATCCGCTCGAGCGCGAGCGCGGGATCACGATCCTGGCGAAGAACACCTCGGTCCGGTGGGGCGAGCACAAGATCAATATCGTGGACACCCCCGGCCACGCCGATTTCGGCGGTGAGGTCGAGCGGATCCTGCGGATGGTGGACGGTGTGATCCTCCTCGTCGATGCGGCGGAGGGGCCGATGCCGCAGACCCGTTTCGTGACGCGCAAGGCGCTGGCGCTCGGGCTGCAGCCGATCGTGGTGATCAACAAGATCGACCGCGGCGACGCCGAGCCGATGCGGGTGCACGACGAGGTGCTGGACCTCTTCCTGGAGCTCGACGCCACCGAGGAGCAGCTCGACGCCCCGGTCCTCTACGCCGCGGCGCGGAGCGGCTTCGCCGTCCGGAACCTGGAGGACGAGCGTCGCGATCTCTCGCCGCTCTTCGAGACGGTGCTCGAGGTCGTCCCGCCTCCGCCGGGGGACAAGGAGGGGCCGTTCCAGCTCCTGGTCTCGACGATCGACCACTCCCCCTACCTCGGCCGGCTCGCGATCGGCCGTATCGAGCGCGGGGTCGCGCGCGTGGGCGAACAGGTGGTCCTCCTCACCCCCCAGGCCGGGGAGGTGAACGGCGCCGAGGGCGCGCCCGCCTTGCGTGCCGCGAAGATCTCGAAGCTCTTCACCTTCGAGGGGCTGCAGCGGGTGGAGGTCGAGGAGGCCGCGGCTGGCGAGATAGTCGCGCTGGCGGGGCTGGAAGGGGTCGAGATCGGCGCCACGATCGCCGACAAGGACCACCCCGAGGCGTTGGAGGGGATCGCCGTCGAGGAGCCGACCGTCTCCGTCGACTTCATGGTCAACACCTCGCCCTTCGCCGGGCGGGACGGGAAGTTCGTGACCAGCCGCCAGCTCCGCGAGCGCCTCATGCGGGAGCTCGAGCGGAACGTCGCGCTCCGGGTGGAAGACACCGATTCGCCGGACACCTTCACCGTCTCCGGCCGCGGCGAGCTCCACCTCGGGATCCTGATGGAGACGATGCGGCGCGAGGGGTACGAGTTCGCGGTCTCGCGCCCGCGCGTGATCGTCCGTAAGGGCCCCGACGGGCAGGTCGAGGAGCCGTACGAGGAGGTGACGATCGACGTCCCCGAGGCGTACACCGGCGTCGTCATCGAGAAGCTCGGCCAGCGGCGGGGCGAGATGCTGGAGATGCGTAGCAGCAGCCGCCCCGGCGATGGAGGGAGCGGGCTGGTGCGTCTGATGTACCGCATCCCCGCGCGCGGGCTCTTCGGCTACCGGAGCGAGTTCCTGACCGACACCCGGGGCGAGGGGCAGCTGCACCACCGCTTCTGCGGGTACGGCCCTTGGGTCGGGCCGCTACGCAGCCGCGAGCACGGGGTCATGGTCAGCATGGTCGACGGCGTCTCAGTCGCCTACGCCCTCTTCAACCTCCAGGAGCGCGGCACCCTCTTCATCGGCCCCGGGGTCGACGTCTACGAAGGGATGATCGTCGGTGAGAACGCCCGCGCCGGAGACATGGAGGTCAACGTCGCGAAGGGGAAGAAGCTGACCAACATTCGCGCGGCCGGCTCCGACGAGAACGTCCTCCTCGAGCCGCCTCGGCTGCTGACCCTCGAGTCCGCGCTCGAGTTCATCGCCGACGACGAGCTCGTGGAGGTCACCCCCAAGGCGATCCGCCTGCGGAAGCGCTTCCTGCAGGCGCACGAGCGGAAAAAGGCCGCCCGCGCCGCGAGTTGAGCGCGGGTACGGCAGGGGGCGATCGACCGGCCAGGGGTCACCTCGGCCGGCCGATTCGCATCTCCCCCCTTGACAGACGACGTCTTGCCGTTACCTTGTGCGCGTTCTGTCTGGTAGTAGTGTCAATTTCCGGTCTCCACGGGAGACCGCCTCGCAAGGAGGAGCCTCAATGGCGGACGTGCTAGCTCGGCCCCTTCACGCCGGCTGGGAGGAGGAGTTCCCGATCAACGACATCATCGAAGCCTTCGACGATGACGATTGGGAGGACGAGGAGTGGGAGGACGAAGACTGGGACGAGGATGAGGACGAGGACTGGGAGGACGAGGACGAGGACTGGGAAGACGAGGATGATTGGGACGAGGACGACTGGGACGAGGATGACGATGAGCTCAGCCTCGGCCGTCGTTCCCGCAACCTCGGCTGGAACTGAGTCCCGGCCATCGTCTGGTCCGTCCCGGCGCGGTCGAGGTGTCGCCGCCGATCGGATCCCGGCGCGGGGTTGACAGTCGAATCGACAGATTTTATAATTGACTTCTCGCTGCCAAACGCGCCGGTCGGCGCCGCGAAACGGGGTTGACAGCGAAGGCAGCAATCGCTAAATTAGTGGTCTCTACGGCGCGACGCGCCGAGCAGTTTTTTGAAAATCGAGGTCGAGGATGTCTGTGTGGGCCCTGCCCGAAGGTATACCTTCCTGAGGGCTGGCGCTACGAGCGCCAAGGGTACTGCAAAAGGTAATTTCCGAACGCTGACGTAGAGTTAGCGTTTGTTTTGGAGCTGAATTGGACTCTTTTTATTGGAGAGTTTGATCCTGGCTCAGGACGAACGCTGGCGGCGTGCCTAACACATGCAAGTCG
>Ga0180216_1000365_pt1 | contig 49388 bp, 46 predicted proteins | sample eDN3rd37CBELigMG_FD_128879 | JGI IMG/M metagenome (GOLD analysis project Ga0180216, IMG submission 128879) | Enriched Miracle-Growth compost microbial communities from Emeryville, California, USA - eDNA 3rd pass 37_C BE-Lig MG (version 2)... ...
CCGCAACCGTCGAACCCGATGTTGCCATCCTCGTTCTCAACCCGGACATTCGGCTCGAGCCCGGCACCGCGAGGCGCCTGCTTGCCCGTGCAGCCGAGCCGGACGTTGGCGTTGTCGTGCCGCAGATGCGCAATGTCGATGGCACCATTGCCTTGTCGCTGCGCCGCGAACCGTCGCTGCAGCTCATGTGGGCGCAGGCCTTGCTCGGCCCATCGCGCGCCGCGCATCTGGGGATGGGCGAAATGATCGCAGAACCGGCCGCCTACCGAGAGGCTCGGGAAGTCGATTGGGCAACCGGCGCCGCCCTGCTGGTGACCCCGCGGGCACGTGCATGTGCCGGCCGCTGGGACGAAAGCTTCTTCCTCTATAGCGAAGAGGTTGACTATCAGCGGCGCGTGCGCGCCTGCGGCTTCAGGGTCGTCTACGAGCCCGAGGCGCGTGTCACCCATATCGGGGGCGACTACATGCAAAGCCCGACGCTGGCGGCGCTGATGACCAGCAACCAGATCCGCTATTTCGGCCGCCATCATGGGCGCCTCGAAACGGTGCTGTTCCGCTGGGCCATCATCGCCTTCGGCCTGCTGCGCGCCTGGAAAAGCCGCGCGCACCGAGCCGTTCTGCGCGCCGGCATGACGCCCGACGGGCAGTGATGGATGCTCCCATGCTGACCGCTACCGACAAACGCCCCGGCCACTCCCGTGACATGATGATCGTCAACTTTCACGGCGTCGGTGAACCGGCCCGCGAACTCGAACCCGGCGAGGCTCCGTTCTGGCTGACACGCGACCAGTTTTGTGCCGTCCTCGACCACATCGCCGCGCGTCCCGACAGGCATCGCTTCGTCATCACATTCGATGACAGCAACATCTCCGATCTTGCCATTGCCGCTCCCGAGCTTTCGGCGCGCGGGCTCGCCGCAACCTTCTTCGTGCTCACCGGCCGACTTGGCCAGACGGGATCGCTCTCGCGTTCGGATATCAGCGAGTTGCTCAGCGCCGGCATGCAGATCGGCAGTCACGGCGTCGACCATCGCGACCTGACACGGCTCGCCCCCTCTCGGCTCGATGAGGAGTTGATCCGGTCAAAGGGCGTTCTGGAGGATATCTGCGCGGGGCCGATAGAGGGCCTCTCCATACCCTTCGGACACTACAACGCCCGGGTGCTGCGCGCCATTCGCGCTGCCGGCTACAGCACCGCCTATAACAGCGACGGGGGCAGGGCGCATTCGGCTCAATTCCTGCGTCCGCGCCGGTCGTTGCGCCGGGATATGTCCATGCATGACGTCGATCGGATTCTTGCCGGCGAACCGGGCATGCTGCGCCGCCTGCGCCGCTCCGTTAAAACGACAGTGAAACGGCTGGCGTAACCGCGCCCGCGGGGAATGCCGGCATGGCGACTTCGCTATAGATCGCGTTGGCCAGCGCAATCCGCTGCTCCCACAATCCCGTGCGCCCGACATGCTGGTAGGCGGCTCGCCCCATTTTCAGACGCAGGGCCTCGTCCGTGGTCAGCCGCCGCAGCGCCGCCGCAATATCTTCGGCGAGGGCTTGCGGCGTCGTGACCGGCAGCTTGATGGCGCAGTCTTCATTGGTTGCCGCGCCCGGCCCGCCACGATCGCATACGATCAGCGGCAGGCTGTGCCCCATGGCTTCGAGTGCGACATTGCCGCCGGGCTCGCGATAGCTCGGGAAGACGAAGATATCGGCATCTTCATAGAACCGTTCGACCTCTGCCCGCGGCTTGCGGCCATGAAAGGCGACACGGTCGGCAATGCCCAGTTCCTCGGCGAGTTTTTCGCATGGCTCGCGCTCCGGCCCGTCGCCGACGATGTCGAGCCTCAACCGCAGGTCCGCGCATCGGGCCATTGCCCGCACCAGGTCCCGCGGGCCTTTGCTGCGCACCATGCGCCCGACAAAGAGCGCGCGAACCGGTCCGCTGCGCCCGCTACGGTCTCTGGGAGCCGGGATTCCGGTCAGTGCTGTCTCGCTCATGATCTCGAGGCGCGCGATGTCATGGCCCGCGAGTTTGTCTGCCACATAGGGCGCGATCCCCAGCACGCAGTTGGCCTGCTCATAGGTGCGGCGCAGCAGCGGATCATGCGCGAGCCGCCATCCATCGAGCCGCCTCAGTTTGACATACCAGGGGTCGGTATCCTGCGCCCCCGCGAATGCCCGGGGCGACTCCAGCCCGCCACCGACCGGTCCGATAACGACGTTGAGTCCCAGTCCGATCGCGGGGGAGGGATAGCGCATCGCCACGGGCACCGGCTGGTGCACGATATCGAACCGCTCGCCGCGCTCCAGCGCCCTGCGGATCCATTTGCGGGCTCGAAAATAGAAAGCCACATAGCCCGGCGCCAGCATGCTGTTGAGCCGTTCGGCCCGCCCGAGCAGCGGCGGCTCCGTCCACTCGATCACCCGCACCCCGCTCAACTGCTGCGCGGCCGGCTTGCGACCGCGTTTGTGGTAGGTGAGCAGCGTCACCTCATGGTGCCTGGCCAGTCCCGTCGCCCATTGATGGGCGACCCAGGACTCTCCCACATCCGTACCGTCGCAAGCCGGCGCAATCAGCAACACACGCATTGTTCACACCCTTCTGCGCCCAACCGTTGACCGCGTGCGCACGGGTGCTGACGCACGCGGGCTAACGGCCTTTGGTTCGGCCTCGTTTTCATCGCCCTGCGCATCCAGCATCCACATGCCGCTGCCGAGCAGGAAGAGGAACAGCACATAGGTCGCGTTCCAGAAATGCACCGTCCAACCGACGAGAAAGAACGCTGTTATTGCAATGAGATAGCCGGTCCGGTAGGCGGTTCCCCGCTCATCCAGCCTCGTCCTGAACCCTATCGAGAACGTCAAAGTCAGAAGCGCCGACGCAAACAGGATCAGCGCCGGCAGGCCATGGCGGATCGCCGGCACGATCCAGAACATATCGATGCTCGGCGGCATCCACGCCGGCCGCTCCCACTCGTTGAATCCGGTGCCGAAAAACGGATGCATGAAAATGGACTGCCAGCCATAATCCCAGATCAGCAATCGATAATATGCCGTCCACGGGTCAAAGGCGTAGCGGGTTAAGAGCTGCGCGACCGATTGATTGGACATCACCTCGAGGCCCAGATACCCCCCTATCACCAACATCAGGAGTATACGCCAGCGCATCACGACGCTCTTGAGCACGACGTTCCAGCCGAGCAGCATGACCTGAATGGCTATCGTGACGATTGGCCCCGAAGACCATGACAGCAGGGCCGTAGCTGCAACGATCATGGTCATGGTCCAGCGCTTGGCCAGGGGTGCTTCGTGGCCAAGCACGAGATGGGTCAGCGCTACCAGGCCGCCGCAGAAAATACCAAAGAGAATGGGGTGGTCGAACGGGCCCTGGACGCGCATGAAACCGAAGCGCAGCTCGGTCATGGTGGGGGGCACCGTTGGCAATACGGCCCCGAAAATCTCGAGCATCACTTTGACGCCCGTTACGGTTTCCAGCAGCGCGAACGGCAGGATCAGCGCAATGACGAGGAACAGCAGCTTCACAGTCGCCCGGAAATCGGCTGCCGAGCGGACATAGCACCTGCCAATGAGGTAAGCCCCGAAGGTTTCCGCGAACAGAATGCCGCTCGATTCGATGGCTTCGGCTCCGTGCACGATAAAGAGCGCAAGCCCACACCAGAGACAGAACCCGAGAATGAGAAGGTCAGGAGCCCTGATGCTGCCCGCCTTGCCCGAGACCCAGAACATCAGGCACGGCACGGTGAGCGCGAGCAGGACCAGCCGGTATGTGGACATGGCGACGGGACCGAGAAAGATGACCCAGGGTACCGCCAGCGAGATCACCAGCAGGCTGACCTGCCAGACTGGCCAGCCTGCGCCAACCATTGCAGGGGCGCGTGCGGGCCTTTCTGGTGACAGATGGTGCGCGGGCTCATGCCGCCATTCGCTCGCCGCTGCGCTCGACGATCTCATCGGTCCCCCATACTCGCGTCTCAAGCCGCCTGCGGGACGCTCTAGGCGTCATTGAGCCGAGAATAGGGTGACGTTTCGGCACAGGGCCATAGCTCTTTGGAGCGGAGGCCGCGATAGCTCCTTTGGTCAAAGGACGCGTTTCGGCGGCATGATACCGTGCCTGGCCATCGGCTCGAGCAACCAATGTCTAAACACGGACTTAGCCAAGCGCGATCAGTTGCCCGTTCAGCCCTGCGCGGGCTCAAGAGCGGTGTCGAAGGCTATCAGCGGTGCCGGCTTGCCGTGCCGCAACGCGATCCATCCAAGCTCGGAGCGCCCAGCGTCTATTTCCTGACACCCGACTATGACCGCCCCGCCGGCGGCGTCCGCGTTATCTACCGCCACGTCGATATCCTCAACACAGCGGGCATTCGTGCCGCTGTCGTCCATCAACGGGCGGGCTTTCGCTGCTCCTGGTTCCGGAACCAGACGCCGGTCGTCGATGTCGGCCGCTGCACTCTTGGCAAAAACGATCTGCTCGTGCTCTCGGAAGTGGATGGCGATCTTTTTGCGCGGCTTCCATCGGGTGCGCGCCACGTGATCTTCAACCAGAACGCCCATCTGACATGGACGCGGGGGGAGGAGGCAATGACCTCCCATCTCGTCGGCAACCCGGATCTGGCGGGCATCGTAACCGTCTCGGCGCACAACGCCGCGATGCTTGGCTTCGCCTTCCCATGGCTCGAAGTGCGACGGCTGCACCTAAGTCTCGATAGAGAGCTCTTTTACGACGACAATTCGGTACGCGCGCGCACAATCACCTACATGCCGCGCCGAGGAAGCGACGATGCGCGCCAGGTCCTGGAAATGTGCCGCAATCGCGGTGCTCTGGATGGCTGGGCGGTCGTGCCGCTCGATGGCTTGAGCCATGAAGAGGTAGCCGCGCAATTGCGTCTCAGCCGCATCTTTTTGGCGTTCACCTATCAGGAAGGCTTCGGATTGCCCGCTGCCGAGGCGATGGCAAGCGGCAATTACGTGATCGGCTATCACGGCTATGGTGGCCGCGAGTTCTTCCAGCCCCGTTTCAGCACCCCAATCAGCAATGGCGACGTGCTCGATTTCGCCGAGCGATTGGAGGCGCTGCTCAAACTCGACGATGTCGGCTTCGAACCCTATCGGCTCAAGGCATCGAAGGCGGCGCAGTTTATTCGCACCACCTATTCTGCCGAGCGGGAGGCCGAGGATGTGTTGCGCATCTATCGCGGCTTCCTGCCCGATGACGAGCGCTGCCTCGAGAACGCCCAGCGCGTTGGCCGATGAGCTTTCGGAGGAAGACATGGTTTCAGTCCAGGTGATCGTCCCTTGCTACAATTACGGCCGGTATCTTCCGGTCTGCGTGGGCTCGATCCTCACGCAAACCGGCGTCGATGTGCGGGTTTTGATCATCAATGATGCCTCGAGCGATGACTCGGGCGAGGTGGCGGACGCGCTGGCGCGCTCCGATCCTCGTATCCGCGTCATTCACCACGCAACGAACAAGGGGCATATCCGCACCTATAACGAAGGTCTGGATGCCACGACCGCCGACTACGTGGTGCTGCTTTCGGCCGACGACCTGCTGACGCCCGGAGCGCTTCACCGTGCGACGCAGTTGATGGAAGCCCATCCATCGGTCGGGCTTGTCTATGGGCACCCGCGCACCGTCTATGGCGATGCGGTGCCGCAGCCCAGAGCCGGCGAACCGAGCTGGACGGTGTGGTCAGGCGCGCAATGGCTCAGCCTGATGTGCCGTAGCGGCAGGAACTTCATCTGTTGCCCCGAAGTCGTCATGCGTACGAGCGTGCAGCACCGAATCGGCGGATATAATCCCGCCTTGCCGCACTCGGGCGACATGGAGATGTGGATGCGCGCGGCACGCGTGTGCGATATCGGCCGGGTCAACGCCGTCGACCAGGCCTACTACCGGGTGCACGCTTCGAGCATGCAGCGCACCATTCACGCCGGCGCACTCTTCGATCTCAAGGGAAGGCTGGCGGCCTACGAATCCGCACTCGGTGCCGATCCATCATTGCAGCAGGCACGCCACAGCCTCGCCGTGATTGCACTGCGCTATGCGCTGCAATCGGTTCAATGCCGCGAACCGCTCGATGCGAACATCGAGGATTACCTGGACTTCGCCCAAACGCTTTTTCCCGATATCACCCGCACCCCATTGTGGAACCGGCTGCAACGCAGCCGTAGCGTTCCTCCCGGGGTGGTTTCCGTTGCCTTGGCGCGTGCGCGTTGGCGGGTGCGCAAGAGCCTCGAATACCGCTACTGGCGTTGGCGCGGAGTCGAGTGGCCGCTCGTGCCACGGCGCTATCAGGGTGAGAAGCCAAGTCTGGCGAGCACGGCCAGCAGCGGTCGGGGAAGCACATCGGGCGGCGTGAGCCGGACCAATGCGTAAAGCGAGAAGACCCCGCACGCACAGGTAACTGCAAGCCCGACCGCCGTCGCCCACCAGAACGGCAGCCAGATAAAGCCGGCAAAGGCGATAGCAGTCGCCGGAGCGAAGATGGCGAAGAGCTGTGCGTTCGCCGGCGACAGGCGGAAGCCGCATTTCTTGCGCACGATCCAGTAGACGAGCAGCGCATGGTAGAGATAGAGGCCGGCAAAAGCGATGCCCGCTCCATCGACACCGATCATGGGCACGAGAATCGCCGTCAGGCCGACATGGATGAGGGCGGCCAGAACTTCGACGATAATGAATGTTCTCTGCCAGCCCTTGGCCACGATGATATAGCCCATCGGCCAGGCAACGACGCGCAGCATCATGCCAAGTCCAAGCAGGCGCAGCAGCCCGACGGCATCGAGAAACTCCTGCGAATAGAAGATCGCGATGGCCAAGGGCGCCAGGGTGATGGTTGCGATTACGCCCGGCCCCGCGAGCAGCAGACTCACCTGCGTCTGTTCATTGACCAGCCGGTTGACCATGGCATCGTCGTCCGCCACCCCGGTCAGGCGCGGATAAAAGTCCATGCCCATCGCCTGCAGGACGCACCCGACATAGAGCCCGGCCAGGCCCCATGCCGCCTGATAGATGCCGGCGGCGGCGACGCCGTCTTCGTGCAGAATGATGATGCGGATAAGATAGGCGGCGCCCATCATCACGAACCCGCTGATCATGAAGGCGAGCCCGAGCCGGACCAGGTCCATCGTCTCGCGCTTGACCGCGCCTCGGCTGAGTAGTTGCGGGACCACGGCAACGCGCCGTCCGTAATGCCAGGCGATCAGGCTCGCAACGCCAGCCATCACGATGAGCGCGGGCACGATGCCCGCTTCCCCCCAAAGCAGCACCAGCGGAATGGTGACGGCAACACTCGTCAGCGCGCCGAAGATGTTCAATCGGGCAAGATCGCCGATCCGTCGCGTGCCCTGGAGGAGGGCGGTCTGCCCTCCGGCATGGAGCTTGAACAACACGACAAGGCCCACAAGGGCGACCGGCAGCGCATAGGCCGCGGTGCCGAAGGTGAGCAGTGAGATTGGCACGCAAAGCAGCGCCATGCCAGCCGCACCGGCAATGCCGAGCAGCAGCGAAATCCGCCTGACGATCGCGGCCGTCGCGTTGAGTTGTTCGTCGCTCTCGCCGGCGGCGGACTGGGCGATCTGACGAACGCCGCTCTGCTGCACGCCAAGCCCGGCAAACGCGACGACCAGGTCGATCACGGAATTATAAAGCGCCATCAGGCCGACGCCGGCCGGCCCCAGTAGCACAGCGAGCACTTTCATGCGCACCAGCGAAACGGCGAGTACCACCAGCGTCGAGCCGCCGATCACCGCCGTCGAACGCAGGATATCGCGATAGGTGGTCGTGCTCTGTGGCGTGTCCTGCGAATTGGCTAATGCAGTCATTGGACAAGCGCCCCGTAGCGAATGGGCGCTTGCAACAAGCCCCGATATGCCGGCGCCCACATGTCTTTAAGGCATGCAGGCTCGCGCCGCAAAAGTCACGGTACTGGGCGAGGCTGACCCCCTCCATAGCTCCTATTAGCTAAGATCGTCGGGCCCGATCTTGGTTAACCTTTCTACCTCGGAGCGTACGCGTATTCAGGGGGATTGGGGGATGCCGCCAGTCGAAGGTCTAGCGCAGCTGGAACGCCAGGCGGACCAACTGTCCGAGTTTGCCATTCCAACGCGGGCCGGTCTCTATCCGGCCATCAAACGAGCCATGGATTGGGCCGGCGGGGTTTGCATTCTCATCGCCATTACCCCCCTTCTGCTGGCACTGGTTATTCTGGTGCGCAGCGATGGTGGAGCTGCGTTCTATGGTCAGCCGCGCCTGGGCAGGAGTGGTCGGGTCTTCACGCTATGGAAATTGCGCACCATGGTGCCCGATGCCGAGGCGGCGCTCGATACCTATCTCGCCAGCAATCCCGCCGCGCGTGCCGAATGGGACCTGACCCAGAAGTTGCGTAACGACCCGCGCGTGACCCCGGTTGGCCGCATCCTGCGCAAATATTCCCTGGATGAACTTCCTCAGATCCTCAATGTCATCGCCGGAGACATGAGCCTTGTTGGTCCGCGCCCGATGTTCCCCGAACAGCGTACGCTTTATCCCGGCATACCCTATTGCGACTTGCGGCCGGGCATGACCGGCTTGTGGCAGGTCAGTGATCGTAACACTTGTGCTTTTGCCGATCGTGCTGGGTTCGATCGTCGTTACGCCGAGGCGCTGTCGCTGCGTGAGGATCTGTGGATCATGCTGCGGACCGTTGCCGTGGTCGTGCGCGGCACGGGCTGCTGATTCCCCTTACTATCTTGACTATCTTGGATCGGCGTTCGCGACGGTCGACGCATCGATAGCCTGCGACACCGCAGTTACCTTGAGTACATCGCCAGGCACCAATGCCGTGCTGTCCTCAGCCGGGACTTCCACCGGCTGTCCATCGGTCTGGCGCACGATGGTGAACTGCAGCTGCATCTGTTCCCTAGCCTCAGCGGCGGCGACAGGGTCGTTCCATTCGAGCTGAAGTAGTACCCGTTCAGCGGTCGTCTGTTTCAGGGTCAGTTCCTCGAGTTCGGCTTTCGCCGCCTGCAGTTCCTGGGCCAATTCGGTGCGGCGCTCGTCCTGCAGTCCCGCGGCATTGCGGGTCGCTTCGCTCAGGCTCTGCTGAGCCCGCAGGATGGCGGTGATCTGGTCGAGCCGGTCGACACGCGTTGCCGTCAGAATGCGCTCGAGCTCGGAGCGCCTCGAAACCGGTGCGATGCCCTGTTCCACCAGCGTTTTGACCCCTGCCAGTTCCGATTCCGTCGAGGCAATGGATTCATCGATGCTGGATATGCGCGCACGCAAGGTCTCGATCTCGGCGGTGAAAAGTTCGCCCAGTTCTTCGAGCGACTCCGCCTGGCGCGACAGGCTGTTGGCGCGGGCCGTAAAGATCGCCTGCTCTTGGGCCATGATCTCCTGCGCCAAGCCCGCAGGCACCTGCGTCAGCTCCTCGGGAAATTCGATCGTCTCGGCTTGCGCGTACTCTGCCTGCAGGCGCGCTATGCGTGCCTTGACCCGCAGCATGTTTTCTCTGGCCGAGCGCAACTCGGAAGCAAGCCGTATCCGATCGGTCGATACTTCGGGAATTTCGCTGCGCAGCCGGTCTCCCGCGAGCGCCAGCGCCTGCAGCACGGTCATCCCCGGCCGATAGGGAAATGCTCCGGGAGCCATCACCGAACCCACCACGTAAACAGGCGGGAATTCGACCACCTCTATGCTGGTGTTTGGCGTTTCAACGAGGCCAAGATTGCTGCGCAAGAGATCGGCGACATCGTCCGCGACCTGTTCGGGGCTTTTGCCGACAACCGAAACCGTCCCGATCACCGGAACGGTGATCTCGCTTTCGGGAGAAACGACAAGCTCACCGCTGAGCGCATCCCAACGCTCATACTGGCCCTCCAACGGCATCCATTGGATGACGGTTAGGCGCAGGCGCGTTTGAGGCGACAGTTCGACGCCGTAGGAGCCGCCCGCCATACAAACTGGAAGGGCAAGACAGGCCAGCCAATAGCGGGCGCGGCGTGCTGACCGTGCGCGGCGACCAAGCTTGCCGATGGTGTCGACTGGAATGGTGGCAGACATCAGGCTTTGTCCAATTCAACTGCGCAGACCTGATTAGAGCACAGGCCCGGCGCCGCCAAACTAGCCCATGCCGGCTATTGCTGGTCCAGCGGCCCTCGGGCTTCATGACGGCCTGGGCGGAAAGCTGACGTTCTTCTGACCTACTCTGCGGAAGCGCGGTGAAAACGCCAGGGTAAGCCGATGAATTCTACAGATCTTCGATATTATCTTTCGATTTTCTTGCGGCGACTGCCGCTGTTTCTCGTCGTCTGTATTTTGATCACCGCCGCAGGGCTCTATGTTGCGCTCATCCTGCCGCCGGTATTCAGGGCCACCAGCAATATCCTGGTTCAATCCCCTCAGATCGTGACGGACATCGCGCGCCTGCCGCTTGGCGGGGATACCATCTCGCGCATCCAGGTCATCGAAAGAGAGCTTACCACGCGCGAGGCGCTGATGGACTTGGCGAGCCGCTTTGGCGTCTACCCCTCGCAAGAGATGCCCACAGATGCCGAGATTGTCGCCGACATGCGTGGTCGGATCAGCCTCGAGCTCGTTGGCGGCGAACAGGGAGCGCTCGGCCTGGCAGTATCTTTCGAGGCGCAGGATCCACATCTTGCGGCAACGGTGGCCAATGGCATTGCCGCCGATATTCTCGAGCGTGATGCCGCTAACCGCTCCTCCCAGGCATCCGATACGCTCGCATTTTTCCAGGGTGAGGTCGCGCGTCTGGCTGCAAGCGTGGCACAGATCGAGCAGCGCATCGAGGCCTACAAGACCGAAAATCTCGATGCATTGCCCGATAGCCTCGAATTCCGCCGCACCCAGCAAAGCAATCTGCAGGAACGGCTGTTGATCCTCGAGCGCGAGGAAGCTTCGCTGCGCAACCGCCGCGCCAACTATTCCGAACTCTATAGATCGTCCGGTCAGGTTGGCGATATTTCCCAGACGCCGGAGCAGAAGCTGCTCGAGAATTTGCGCATCGCCCTGACTACCCAGCGCGCGATGTTCGTCGAGGGCAGCCCCAATATTGCCGCGCTCGAAGCGCGCATTGCGGCCGTCGACGCCCAGATGCGCGAGAGCAGTCGAACGGCAGGCACCGGGGCTGCCGGTCAGCCTTCGCCCCTCGATCTGCAATTGGCCGAGATCGACGACAGATTGCGCGCGATTGATCTGGAAAAGTCCCTGATCGCCGGCAGTCTTGAATCCCTCGGCACCTCGATAGCCGCAACGCCGGCCAATGAAGTGACCCTCAACGCGCTCAAGCGCGAATATGATAACGAGCAAACGCTCTACAATGCCGCCCTGGCCCGTTTGGCCGAAGCCGCGACCGGCGAACAGATCGAAACCCGGTTCAAAGGCGAGCGCCTCTCGCTGCTCGAAGCAGCCGTGCCGCCCGAAAATCCCGTACGTCCCAAGCGCACCCTCATTGCCCTCGGCGCGGCAGCAGCGGGTGCGGGGCTGGGGCTGGCGGCCATTGTCCTCCTCGAGATCCTTCTGGGCCGGGTTCGCCGCCCAGTGCAGTTGCATAAGGTGCTCGGCATCGAGCCGCTTGCCACCATTCCCTATATCCGCACGCACGCCCAGATCTGGCGGCGGCGCATAATTGCCGGACTGGCCGTTACGGTCCTCCTCATCAGCCTTCCGGTCATCGACGCAATGCTCGCCAGCAACGGCACCAGTTTCGGCACGGTCATGATGGCGGCGCTCTCGCGTGTGGGAGCGCTTGTCTCATGAGTGTCGAATTCACGCTGCGAGACGGCAAGATCGTTCCGGGCCGCATCAGCGCCGCCGATCTGGTGCCGGACCCCGAAGTACTGCGCGCCTGGCTGGAACTGACGCCGTTTCGCCCCGATCCCAAGCTCATGGATCGTAATCGGGTCGTCACCATGGCCCGGCTCGACAGGCACCACCTGCCGATCGACATACTACGTACCAAGCTGATGAAGATCATTCGCGAGAAGGGCTGGACGAGGATCGCCGTGACTTCACCGACGGCCGGTTGCGGCAAGTCGACCCTCTCTCTCAACCTCGCCTTCAGCCTTGCCCGACAAAGCAATTTCCGCTTGGCGCTCATGGACTTCGACATGCGCCAGCCCGGAATAGCCCGATTGCTTGGCTGCACACAGCCCCCTTCCCTCGAGCAGTTTCTGCGTGGCGAAGCGACGATGGGCGAGTCTGTCCTGCGCGTCGGCAATACGCTCGCGGTGGCGCCCAACGGCGCCCGCGCGCCCAACGCAGCCGAACTGCTTCAGGACTTGGTCAAGGGCTCGGTGCTCCAGGACATGCAGCGCCGGCTGGCGCTCGACCTGCTCGTCTTCGATCTTCCGCCCATGCTCGCCAATGACGACGTTCTCTCGATACTCCCCGCCGTCGATGGCGTGGTCCTCGTCGCCGCCGCCGAGCAGAGCAGCTTCAACGAGATCGACGTGTGCGAACGCGACCTTGCCAATGAGGACAAGCTGATCGGCGTGGTGCTGAACAAGTGCCGGTACAACCCGGAAAAGTATGGCTACTGACGTGAGCGATGGGGCCCACCCCTTCGTCGAATCACTCCCGAACGGCTAGTGCCCAGACACCTCTTCACAATAGCGAGGGTCGTCTTGAGGCCGGCTCGACTTTGCGACCTGCCGACGAACCCCGAAGGAGGGCGATTGGCGCTCCGAACAGGCTGCCAACGGCGCCGAGCAGCCAGCTGCGGAGGGCCTCCCGTCGTTTACCAAATAGACTCTCGGCATGATCACCTCGTCAGGTTACTTTGCTCATCCTTTGTGATACAGCCCGCCCGTTCGTATAGGGAATGTCATGCTGAAATCAGCGAGGAGCGCGCTTTCGGACATCAGTGCCGGCATCAGGATGCGGCGCGTGTGGATGGCCCTGGCCCAGGAAGACATTGGTGATCAACATCGCCGCACTGCGCTTGGACCGCTGTGGCTGCTGGTGAATTTTTTGGCCTTTGCGGGCGTTTTCTCCGTCGTCTTCCGGTCGGGTGCAGGAATTCCGAACTTTCCAGCATACGTGGCCATCGGCCTCCTGGTGTGGCTCTTTATTTCCGAGGTGCTGACGCAGGCCACAGCATTGTTTTCGCGAGAAGAAAGCTTCATCAAGGGAACGACCTTGCCGCTGTCCGTCTATGTGCTGAGACTGACTGCCCAATCGCTGATCCGATCCGGGTACGCTCTCGTCGGATGCATCGGTATTCTGCTTGTCACGGGGACACCGTTTGGACCAAGCGCGCTGTGGTCCATTCTGGCGCTGCTGCTCATCATGCTAATTACGCCAGCGGCCGTGACCGTCTTTGCAATGGCTGGCGCATTTTTTCCTGACATTCAGTTCGTCGTGAACAATCTGGTCCGACTCGGCATGTTTCTGACCCCTATCTTTTGGACCCATACAGAAGGGCAGGATAATCTTCGTGGACTCTTCTACTATTGGAATCCGTTCACCTATTTCCTTGATATCGTGCGTGCGCCGGTGCTGTCCGGTGAACTCCCCATCCATTCGCTGATGCTGTGTGCGATGATCGGCCTGGCGCTTTGGGCGCTGGCGCTGTTCCTGCTCGGCCATTATCGCAAGAACGTCGTGTTCGTGCTCTGATGGTCGCGATAAAGGTCCAGAATGCAGGCCTGGTCTACAAGGTCAGGCGCAAGCTGACGCTGGCGTTGCCCGACAGGCGCGTGCAGGCGACGGGCGGGCGCATCGAGGGGAGCGGACGCACGGCGTTCGTCACGGCGCTGGACGATGTAAGCTTCGATCTCGCCGCCGGTGACCGGCTCGGTCTGGTGGGCGCCAACGGCGCTGGAAAAACCACGCTCTTGAAACTCCTGTACGGCATCTACGAACCGACGAGCGGATACGTCGAAACCAGCGGACGCGTCGACGCACTTTTCAACATCAATCTCGGCTTCCGCCGCGAAGCGACCGGGCGCCGCAATATCGAACTTCGAGGGCTGATCAACGGTTGGACTAACGACGAGATCGCCGAGCGAACAGAGGAGATAGTCGCCTTCTCGGAACTCGGGGACTTCATCGACATGCCGTTCAAGACCTACAGCCAAGGCATGGCCGCGCGGCTGGCATTCGCTAGTGCGACCAGCTTCGCTCCCGACATTCTGTTGATGGATGAATGGATTGGCGCAGGTGATCCGTCCTTTCAGGAGAAGGCCCGTGGCCGGATGAATGCCCTAGCAGACAAAGCTGGAATTGTAGTGCTGGCCAGCCATCAGCGCTCCCTCCTTCAGCGTGTCTGCAATAAAATCGCGGTTCTTGATACAGGCCGTATTAAATGGTTCGGGTCTGCAGAATCCTATTTCGGTATCGAGAGTGCATAGTTTCGGAACGATCCTCAACTGGAACTTGCCAATGTCGCAGAAGTCATGAGAAACTCTCTAGTAAGGGCGGCTGTTAAACTCAACTGCCCATCTATCTGGGCGGCTAGGGTGAACTAAGCAGAATGAAGAAGGTCGTATGGCTAGGGGACTTCGATGGGCAGCGCGCGAACAATTTCACAGCCATCCGACTTCTATTCGCACTTCTCGTGCTATTCGGCCACAGCTTTGCGGTGACCAATACAGGTCCAGACCCCCTTACGCCTTTTTTGGGTGGCCAAGTCTGGATCGGCGCACTAGCGGTCGATGGCTTCTTTGCCATTTCTGGCTTTCTTGTCGCAGGCAGTTACGCGAGGCAAGGCTTTGTGGGGTTTGCGGTTTCACGCGCCCTGCGCATCTATCCCGCGCTTGCGGTTTGCATCCTGCTATCAACATTTTTGCTCGGGCCACTGGTCACGACGTTACCCTTGGTTGACTATCTGACCCATCCTCAGACCACACAGTACTTAGGGAATTTGACGCTATGGCCGCGAGTTTACCACTACCTGCCCGGTGTCTTTCAGGATCAACCCTATTCGACGGGTGTAAACGGATCGCTGTGGTCTCTTCCTGTCGAACTACGCTGCTATCTGCTGCTGCTCATGGCCGGTTTTTTTGGCTGTCTTGATCGGCAATATCGAGCAAGCGTGCTGGTACTAGCTGTACTAATAATAGGATATATGAACTATTCATCTATTCCGCTGGTTGGAGAAAAGGCAAGTTGGTTGCGACCCTCAGGGTACTTCGCGCTGGGTGTATTTGTATGGGCAAATCGTGCGCGCATTCCGCTCCACCCTGCCATCGCTCTTCTTGCTTCCATGGCCCCTTTCCTGGTAATGGGAACTAGTTACTTTCATTTAGTTTTTGCCCCATCTCTGGTTTACTTGATTTTCTTCTGCGCTTATGGTCTCCCGCACTTCGACCTGGATCGTCTAGGTGACCTATCATACGGTGTGTACATTTACGCGTGGCCGGTGCAGCAGCTTATGGTCTGGGACGGACAGAATGGTTATGCTAACGCTGCAATTTCAATGCCCATTGTTCTCGCACTCGCTGCTCTATCGTGGCATTTAGTTGAAAAGACAGCGCTTCAGCTGAGACGTCCGCTGGTGAGTATACTCAAGTGGCCCGCTGGGCATGTGCAAAGTCGAATTGCTAAGTGGAAGGCGGCTCCTGCACAGTACTGACCGAATGCGGTCGGCTGCCTAAACCTTTGAGTTCCGGGGATAGCTCGGTTCGGCACGGAAAACCTCCTCGTACAGGGCCATAGCGTCTGCAAAAATAGGTGCTCGCTCAACCCTGCGCCGAGCCAGGTTGCTTTCCTCTTGAGTAACTTTGGAAGAGTTTACAGCACGATCGAGGGGAAGCAGGCACTCTGCAGCAAATTCTTCGCCAAGAAAATCGAGGCAAGTTCGGATCGTGGCATCGCCGTTAGTTCGTAAGTCCTCATTTCGTATGCGAAGGGTGCGGCCATTTCCGAGCGTCTGCTCGGCCTTGAACGCTGCTTCGGTATGACGCATCCAGATTCTCAGCCCCTCTTTCATATCCCGCACGACTGCATCAGTGCCGGCCCTGTCAAAGTGCGCCAATGATGTGGCTACGCCCAGCGGGGCACGAATGATATGGATAAACTGCGCCTCCGGGAACATTTCGGAAAGCAATAGTGCCGAAAACGTATTCTCCGGCGTCCCATCAATCCACCGATTCTTTGGGTCGCCGGGATGATGAAGTAGCCGAGGCTGGGGGTTCGTTTTCCAAGCTACGGGTGGGGTTGACCTATCACGAAATCCCGGCAAGTGTATCGAGATGCGCTTTTCAAAGCTTTTGAGAGCAATACGCGAAATAGCGTCCCCGAACTCGGATACGAACTCATCATACGGATATTCGGCGTTGCTGAGGTGTGAGAATTCACCCCTCGCCGTCCCGGCCTCGTATGCCGCTCGTGCCGCGTTGGCTATGATCGGAAACCACACTGTTTCTGGTAGCAGCGCGATGTTCGGATGCTGGCCAATAGCCCATGTCAGGACGGACGTTCCAGAACGTGGCGCACCAATAATGAAGATGGGTCCAGACATTAGTGGTCGCTCCTCGCCATGGTGGTGGTGTCGTTCGGCTCGTAGATATCGCTGATTTGCACGTTGGGCGTCCTCAATGGTCATGAAGCCCCCGTGCTGCGCGGATTGATAATCCGAATCCGGCTGCCCTAGCAAGGACTCGAAGCGTGACACTGGACATTCGGCGCCCAGCCCTCGGACGTAGAAATTGCTGCCCCGCCGTGCGTGCTGCTCTCGCACAGTTTCGCTACCACCTTCTAGTCTACCCAATGCGCCGCATAGACCTCTAGTTCGGCTCTGGCCACTGCAGGATTGGTCTGCAACCTCCAATGAGGTTCCCGGGCGGAGCGGTACCACTCCTTCATCTCTGTCACGAGCCTGTCGTTAGCCACTGTGGCGAACTCATCGTCCGTATCGCTGTTCCATGTTCCAGACGAGTTGATCTTTTCGAGTAACGGCTCAATGCAGTGTGGTGAATATTCTTCGCCCAGCCATTCGACGATCTCCAGCATGCACTGCTGCCGGTTGGTCACCAGGTCTTCAAAGATGACGCGGATAGTACGATCACCGAAGGCGGAGTGAGTAAGGTATCCCGCCCGCTGCAGATGATAGATGTGAGCGGTGAGCGCGTTGGCATCACCCATATCTGGCGCGCGAAACGAGGCAGCCATCCACGACCTTATGACGGCCTCGGGTTCGCGCACCAAGTTTATAAACCGTGCCTGAGGGAACATGGCGGCCAGTACGCCCGCATAGCCGGTGCACGAAGGCGTCCCGTCGACCCATCGGGTCTTCGGATCATCGACTGAGCGGAACCAGGCCAGCCCGGATTTTACCCAAGCCCCGGTCAGTGTCGCATGCCGATCTGGAAAATTCCGCTCGAACGTGCGTCGGATCAGCCCGTCGATTGCCACGCCGAGTTCTTGCATGAATATCTCCTGCGAGACATTCCAGCGGGTTAGATGCCCATGAGGCTGTGCGGCACCTATCTGGTAAAGTCTGGCGGCCCAGGAAGCCAATGCAGACTTCCAGTCAGTTTCGGGTACGACATGGATATTAGGATGTTGGCCGAGGCACCACGTGAGTACCGAGGTGCCAGAGCGGCCGGATCCCACGATAAAGATGGGGCGCGGAGTCGTTCCGCCCAAACCGCACATTCAAACTATACTTCCTAGAGCCATAGGGGCGCCTCGCTGCCAGCGGTATTACTGCATTAGTTCACGCGCCTCAGATATCCTTCCGGATTCCAAGTGACGTTCTGACCATAATAATCGCAGCGGGCCCGGTCGATCTCGTATCGGTCACCCGCCTCTGCAAGAAACGTCCTGAGCGCGGCCAGTGGCCCCCCCTCGTAGGCATCTTTCCAGCCGAGATGGGTGAGAATGCCGTCCTCCACGATCAGGTAGTCGCCCGGCGTCAGCGCCTTATCCACAAACCGCAGCACGGCGAGCACATGGCTGGCCATGTGCGAGGCATCGTCGATGACGATGAGCGGCTTGGGAAGGGCCTTAAGATCATCGAGGCCGATATGTATCCCGGGATCGGCCACGTCGCAGTAGCCGAAGGTGATGCGCGGATCGGAAAGATCGGTCACCGGTGCGATATCGAGCGACCACACATGTGCATCGGATATGCCGAAGCTCGTCATCTGGTCGGCGAACCACAGCGCGCTACCGCCCTTGTTGGAGCCGAACTCGACGATGCTTCGGGGGCGCACTTCCCACAAGACATCGAGGTAGAGCGCCACGTCGAGAGGACTCTTCCATGTCGGTCGGCCGCGATAGGACCAGTTCATGATACCGCGTTGCATCGTCTCGATTACGCGCGCCGGGAGTTCGGTCGATCCGAATTCCTCATCGTCTCCAGTGTTCTTGTGGTCGGTCATGCAACTCTCATATCGTGCCGGTTCCTATGGGAACCGGGAGCGTGACTATGCATGGATCCGCCGGTCGGGCAAGGCGCGATATTGGCTGGCCCCGTATTCCTGGTCGCGGGATTGCGATCGCGAAGTCGATCCACTAAGAAACGGCTATCCAGATCAGATGCGGATTGCTCTCGATGCTCAAACTGCCTCCTTTCCAAGATGCGCCGGAGCGCGCCCGTGGCCGCAATGTCCGCGCAGGGTATCAACGCGGCTGGGGGTTGCAGTTCGGCGATCTGATCGGCCAGGTACATCGGGATCCGCTCTATAATCGCGCCATGAAGCTGGTGCGCAACCGGACGGTGGTTTCGGAGCAAAACCGGATCAACCTCTTCCTCATCATCAAGTTCGGTTTCGAGGGGTTGGCTCCTGGCCACATTGTAGAGTTTGGAGCCTACAAGGGCGGCAACGCGCTATTCATGGCCGCAGTGTGCCACGAACTGCATCCGGGCATGAAGGTCTACGCCTTCGATACATTCGAGGGCATGCCGCCTACGGACCCCAATCGCGATGCCCACCGCGCTGGTGACTTCAAGGACGCCGGCTACAACGAGTTGGTCGAGGTCATCGAGAAAGAGAAGATCGACAATCTGGTCCTTGTGCGGGGACTCTTCGAAGATACCGCCGAGACCGCGCTGAAAGATATTGGTACTGTCAGGCTCAACCACATAGATTGTGACATATATTCGGCTGTGAAATACAGTTACGACGTGAGCTTGCCATCTATGGTTGAGGGCGGTTACTGGGTGTTCGACGATTCTCTCTATTCGAGTTGTATCGGCGCCATGGAGGCGGTCGAAGAAGTGCTCGTGCAGCGCGATGGTCGCTTTGCCGAGCAGGTCTATCCGCACCTCGTCTACCGAAATCTCGACCCGGCGGCGTGATTCCCTCGGCTGCTTTGACCTGGTTGCCGCTCAACGCGGCTTGCGCCACCAAGTGCCGGTCCAGTCAACCGGTTGCATCGGTTCGGTGATGCCTCGCTGCGTACGGAACTCATCGACCGCCGCCTTGCAGGCTGGGATTGCACCGTAATCGTCGATGATGACGAAGCCACCTGGCGAGAGTAAGTCATAGAGATTGTCGAGAGCCTCGATTGTCGACTGGTACATGTCGCCATCGAGGCGAATCAGTGCGAACTGACGGCCCGCGAGCGTCGGCAGTGTGTCGGAAAACCAACCCTTGAGGAACTCGACCTGACCGTCGAGCAGGCCATAGGCGTCAAAGTGCGCCTTTACCGATTCGAACGAAATGGCGAGTTCCCGGAATTCGTGGTGCGTATCGCCGGCGTCGGCCGGGAAGCGCTCAGCATCCGGAGGCGGCAAGCCCTCAAACGAATCAGCGACCACTACCTTTCGATCACGCTGGTTATATGCGGCCAGAAGCCCGCGCATGAGGATACAAGCCCCGCCGCGCCAAACTCCCGTCTCAATAAAATCACCGGGTATATCGTCGATAAGGGCGGTTTCCGTTAGGCGCCGCAAGTTCTCCAACCGCTTGACCCCTATCATGGAATGAGCACGTGATGGCCAGTCACGACCTTCCTCCCGGATGGCCTCCGCATAGGTGCCGCCCGACCACGGGTCCTGCGGCATGTCCTGATAAATCGTGTTGGCGATGCAGCGGATCAGAAGGTCGCCATAAAGGCGAATGGCCGTGTCTTCGCTTGAAGTCATACGGAAGGTCCTCATACTGGTCGCGGTTAGATAGCTGTGGCACGGGCTTGGGGCAAGTTGCACCGTGTTGTTAGACTGTTGCAGTGTGCCACTAGACACCCTCTCCAGGAGCCACTAACCACTTTGGCACCTCAACCTGGTCTCGGAGTTCCCAGTGAAGGAATGCAGTAAGTCGATAGCCCGGCGATTGGCCGATTCTCGTTTTGTGCGGAGGTATTTCCGAGGCCATGGAGTCGATATTGGAGGCGCCCCCGACCCGTTGGTCCTCTATCGAGAGCTGTTCCCGCTGATCGAGAGCGTCAAGACGTGGGATCTCGAGGATGGCGATGCGCAGTTCATGGAAGGCGTTGCCGACGAAACTTTCGACTTTGTCTTTTCAAGTCACTGCTTGGAGCATCTTCACGATCCACTGGAGGGCTTAAAGAATTGGCTGCGAGTCACCAAACCGGACGGATACGTCATTTTTGCCCTGCCGGAGGAAGACCTCTATGAGCAGGGTGTTTTTCCTTCCTCCTTCAATGGCGATCACAAAAACACTTTCACGGTGCAGAAGTCAAAGTCGTGGTCGCCACGATCGATAAATGTGCTGGAGCTGATGGGGGCTCTTGGGCCGGCAGCGGCTGTGGAGAAGATCGAATTGCTGGATTCCACCTATCGCTATGGGTTGCCGCGATTTGACCAAACACTGACCCCCGTCGGCGAGAGCGGTATCGAGGTTATCATCAGAAAGCGGCCAGACCTCGAGATCGAGATGGGTGCGCGGATACGCACGAGCACTCAGCCCGAGCGTGAAGTGCGCCTGCACTTGAATCAGTATCGTGACGATCAGAAGACTTTGCGTAGCGCCAATCCGACGCATCCGCCGTTCCGCAATGACGCGGAGATATAATACGACGGGTCCATCGGTCGAACCGGGCCGAGTTTATAAGCCGAACGAGGTATTTGCAGGATGACGGGAGCGAAGTTCCGAGCCAAAGCGCCACTGCGTCTTGGACTTGCTGGTGGCGGCACGGATGTCGCGCCCTATTCTGATGAGTTTGGTGGAACCGTGCTTAACGCCACGATCTCGCTTTTCGCCCATTGCACGGTCGAAGAGCTTCCAGGCAACCGGGTCTTATTTGAAGCGCTCGACATGGATCTGCGTTATGAAGCTGAGGCCATCACGCCACTGCCGACCAACCATCCTCTTGGTCTCGTTGCGCAAGTGTACAATCGGATCGTAGCAAACTATTGCGATGGTCGTCCGTTTGGTGTTCGGATCTCGACCTATGCCGATGTGCCGCCGGGGTCCGGGCTCGGGTCTTCATCGACCCTTGTGGTTGCAATCGTAACAGCGTTGTCTGAGCTTCAGCGCCTTCCCCTCGGTGAATACGAGATTGCACACCTTGCCTATGAGGTCGAGCGCATCGATTTGGGTCTTGCTGGCGGCAAGCAGGACCAATACGCATCGACGTTCGGTGGCTTCAATTTCATGGAGTTCTACGCACGGGATCGGGTGATCATTAACCCACTGCGGATGCGCTCCTCGGCCGTTGCCGAATTGGAAGCGTCGCTAGTTCTTTTCTACACAGGCCGCTCGCGCTCCTCGGCCTCAATTATCGATGAACAGATGGCCAATGTTCGGTCCGGTAACGCCAAATCATTGGAGGCCATGCATGCGCTCAAGGAGCAGGCGCGTCGAATGAAGGAAGCGCTGTTACTTGGAAACTTTACGGAGTTTGGAGAGCAACTCCGGCTGGGTTGGACGAGCAAGCGCTCGATCGCCCACAACGTTACTAACGATCATATCGACGAGGTTCTCGCGGCCGCTGTTGAGGCGGGGGCTTATGGCGGTAAGGTTTCCGGCGCCGGTGGTGGTGGATTCATAATGATTTCGGTTCCTCCAGAGCGTCGCCCCGTCGTATTGAATCGGCTGAGGGATTTGTCCGGGCAAATTTTTAATTGCGTGTTCACGCAGGAGGGAGCGCGAGCATGGAAAGTGCGCTAGCTACATTCATTGAGAGGGAGTTTGCAGCTTCTCGCTCGGCCATTTCTGCCCTCTATTCCGACGCAGCCTACAGGCGGTCCGCTGCCGCAGTCGCTTTGCTCTTCGTCGCGACGCTCAAGGGCGGGAACAAGCTTCTGTTTGCCGGCAATGGCGGCAGCGCCGCCGATGCTCAGCACATAGCCGGCGAGTTTGTCAGCCGGTTTCATTTTGATCGGCCAGGTCTCCCGGCAATGTCCCTAACCACGGATACGTCGATTTTGACCGCCATCGGCAATGACTACGGGTACGAGCGCGTATTTTCACGCCAGATCGAAGCTCATGGCCAGCCGGGCGATGTGTTTGTGGCGATATCGACGTCGGGCAATTCTGCGAACATCCTGACCGCCCTGGAGGCGGCCAAAGCTAAAGGCCTTGTTACGGTTGGCCTTACTGGCGGCAGTGGCGGTAAAATGGCCGCCATGTGTGACCATGTTCTGCTCGCGCCCTCGGCATCCACACCGCGCATTCAGGAGTGCCATCTAATCACCTATCATCTGCTGTGTGCCCTTGTTGAAGAGGCGATCTTCGGGAATTTGACATTGGTTGCGCCGACTGCACAGGCGGTTTAGCGCCATGGCGGCGTCGAATGGGAAGCGCGTCAGGCAGGCAGTTGTTTTGGCGGGTGGGCTGGGCACACGTCTTGGCCAACTAACACAGGTCGCGCCGAAGCCTTTGCTACCGATCGCGGGACGACCGTTTCTCGCATATGTATTCGACTGGTTGGCGAGAAGCGGTGTTGAGGAAATCGTCGTCTCGACCGGATACCTGCCAGAGGCCTTCGGCGAACTGCTGGTTCAGGTGTGGAATGATCCCTACGGCAATCCCATCCGGATCAGGGAAGCGCGCGAGAACGTGCGGGCGGGCACCGCGGGCGCCTTGGCTTTGATGGCAGACCGGCTGGACCAGCGATTCCTGCTCCTCAATGGGGACACCTTCTTCGACTGTGACCTAGCTTCTGTCATTACCAAATCCGAATCCTTGCCGCCGGGTGCGATGCTCATGACGGTGCGCGAAGTGGATAACGCTGGTCGGTACGGACGGGTCGAGATCGACGAGGGGGGGCTGGTACGTAGGTTTGCCGAAAAAGGAGATGTTGGCGGGGGATATATCAATGCCGGTGTTAGTGTGCTTGACCGCACCATCCTTGACCTGATCGATGCTGTACCCTGCTCGCTTGAGACTGACGTTTACCCTCGCGTCGTCGAAAGTGGATGGCTATATGCAAGTAAGCAATCAGGCTATTTCATAGATATCGGGTTGCCTGATACCTACGAGCGCGCGAGCCGGGAATTGCCTGTATGCGCGACCAAACCCGCCGTCTTCTTCGATCGTGACGGGGTGCTAAACAAAGACGACGGCCATACCTTTCACCCGAGCGACCTGAAATTCGTGGAGGGTGCTGTCGAGGCGATAGGAGTCGCCCGGAAGGCCGGCTATCTAACAGTGGTCGTGACCAATCAAGCTGGCGTGGCGAAGGGACACTACGATGAAGCTGCCGTCGAGACGTTTCACCGTTACATGAATTCGCGGATGCGCGAACGGGGTGCATGGATCGACGCATTTTACTATTGTCCCTATCATCCCGAAGGAAGCGTCGCCGCGTATAGGCAAGCGCATCCGGAACGCAAGCCTGAGCCAGGGATGATTCTGAGAGCCATTAGGGAGCTTTCGATTGATCGGTCGCGCTCGTTTCTCATTGGGGACAAGGAGTCGGATTTGGAAGCGGCGCGGCGCGCTGGCATACGCGGCTATCTCTATTCGTCGGGAGGCGTCGACGAGTTGGTAGGGAGGATACTGGCCCTTGCCGAAAAGTAGCATCTACATTTTCCGTTCTGGCGTGCTGGGGCAACAACGGTGCTGCCGGATATCAGCAAAACACAGATGGTTCGATCTCACGTTGCAAACAGGAGCTGCTCGGTGATGAAGGTGGAAGCGGCGAGTGGATCGACGGACGAATTGGACGAACTTTTCGAGCCAGTGCTTAGTGAGGCGCTTTCGATTGCAATTGCTGCGCCTGAAACACTGGTTTCGGATGTCGTAAGTTGGCACGGCCATATTCCGTTCGCTCAGGCCTTGGTTGCGATTGCGAGACCTCGCCTGGTGGTGGAACTCGGCGTCCACAAGGGCGATTCCTACCGGGCATTTGTGGATGCGATGGCTAGGTACGGAGTTGAGGGGCGGGCATTTGGTGTAGACACTTGGCGCGGCGACGAACATGCCGGGAGTTATGCAGGCGATGTAATCCTTGAGGAGGTGATATCGCGAAATGCGCCGTTCAGTGCCTTCTCAACCCTTTTACGCAAGACGTTTGACGAGGCGCTTGCTGACGTTGAGGATGCAACAGTTGACCTTCTGCACATCGACGGCTTTCATACATATGAAGCCGTGCGCCATGATTACGAAACCTGGCTGCCAAAACTCTCTGCGCAAGCGATCGTTTTATTTCACGATACCGCTGTTCGACGCGGTGATTTCGGGGTTTACCGGTTCTGGGAAGAAGTAAGTGCCGGAAAACTCGCCCATGCGTTCACACATAGCAATGGGTTGGGTGTCCTGTGTGTCGGGAATCACATCAACGCCAGAGCGCGAAAGCTGATCCAGCTATTAGGCAAGACGCCAAGTAATGCGACTGCTCCGGCAAAGCTCTTTGAATCGATCGGCAATGCGTTTTCAGGTCAGATCGCCGCGGAGGTATTCAAGCGCCTCTACACGGAGAAGGAACAAGAAGTGCGAACTCTCCAGTCTGCGTCGATGGCGGAGTTCGAGCGTCTCAACGCGGAGATCATCCATATTCGCAACGAGAGCGGTAGGGCGCTGGAGGAGGTAACCAGCCGCTTGCGGGCGGAAAAGGAACTCGAACTGCGAACTCTCCAGTCTACGTCGATGGCGGAGTCAGAACGTCTCAATGCGGAGATAATTCGTAGTCGCGCAGAGCGCCGCGTGGCACTTGAGAGTGCCACATTGGTTACAGAAGTTCATCGCCGCCTCTCCGAAAACATCGGGCGCGCTGAAGGACTGAGGGCGGCGTCGATGGCTGAGTTGAATGACTTGATGTCTGACCTCCCTGCCATCGGATATAGGGCGCGCCGAGCGATCACTGCGACAGAGGCTGAGGTGACAAAGGCGCGCCTACTACTCGCGACCGCGATTGCTCGCCCCGATGGCTTGGTCAGTGAAACGCGGACTGAGGTGGAGAGACTCGACGCCGAGTTCGAGCGCTTGGCGACGGAGATGGTCTTGGCTCGGCAGGAGGCACAGGCCGCTCGGAACAGCATGAAGGCAGGCAGCACGGTCAGGGAGAATGTTAAGAGTAGGTCGATACTCGCCGGTGTACAGCATAGGAGGAGCGGAATACTGCGGTTAGCTAGAAATACTGCTAAGTCCTCTGCGCGCAGCGCAATAAACCTCCTGCCCATTCCAGCGGAATGGCGAATCCGACTAAAGTATGGGCTGATCCGGCGTTATGGGCGCTTGATGGGCCTCGCTGTGAGCCGCCGCCGATACGATGAGTCGAACTCGGCCCAGGTCGCGCTACATGATTTTTCACGTCGCTATTTGGAAATCGCACGTGCAGCAACGGGAGAGCCGGCTGAAATCCCGCCCAAACGGGTATCGATCATTATCCCCGTATACAACCAGATTGAATATACGCTGCGGTGCCTCGCTGCAATCGAACGCAACAGTGGCGACGTCGAGTACGAAATCATTGTTGTTGATGACTGCTCCACCGACGAGACCTCCCTCGAGCTCTCGGGTCTTGCCAATGTAATTTACATCCGCAATTCAAAGAATCTGGGCTTCATCGGCTCCTGCAATGCTGGCCTTGCACGGGCGACGAAAGATTACGTCCTGTTTCTCAATAACGATACTGAGGTAGGGCCTGGCTGGCTCTCGTCGCTGATCGATACGTTCGAACTGAACGAACATGTCGGGCTCGTCGGCTCGAAGCTGATCTATCCGGACGGACGCCTGCAGGAAGCCGGCGGCATCATCTGGAACGACTTTTCAGGCTGGAACTGGGGCCGGATGCAGGATCCCGACGATCCGCGGTTCAATTATGTCAGACGCGCCGACTATTGTTCCGGGGCTTCGCTGGTTCTCCCGCGCGCGCTCGCGAATGCCCTCGGAGGTTTCGATACCGAGTTTGCCCCGGCATATGGCGAGGACTCCGATCTTGCCTTCAAGGTCAGGTCCGTCGGACTGTCGGTACTCTATCAACCACTCTCTCAAGTGATACACTATGAGGGGGTCACTTCCGGTACCGACGTCACGCAGGGCGTTAAAGCCTATCAAGTGGTGAATGCCAGGAAACTTGCGGAACGCTGGGCACCAGTTTTGGCCCGCCATGACTCCAACGGTGCAAATCCTGACTTCGCTGCAGATGGCCGGTATATCGGCCGTGTACTCGTCCTGGACCAAATCACTCCGGAGCCGGACCGCGATGCCGGATCTATCACTGCACTGGAACTGATGAGGACCCTGCGAGACCTGGGTTACAAGGTGACGTTTGTTCCCGTGTCGAACTTCACCCATATACCTGATTACACCGACACGCTCGCGGCGCTCGGTATCGAGTCGGTGCTTCACCCTTGGACACAAACGGTACGGCAGCACCTGGAGAAGTTCGGCGAGTGCTACGATGCCGTCATTATTTTCCGTTTCAACACAGCGGTTGATCATCTGGAGACGGTACGCAAATTCGCGCCTCGCGCCAGGATAATATATCATACCAGTGATCTGCATTTCCTACGCGAGGAGCGAGCAAGGCGTGTCGGCAACGCAAAAATTCCCGAGCGTAGCCACTCCCATACCAAAACCAAGAAGGCAGAGTTGGACATCGTTAGAAAGAGCGACCTAACTGTCCTTCATTCACAATTCGAGCAGCAGCTGCTGGCAGAACTCGTCCCGGGCAAGCCGGTGGTCGTCTTTCCATGGATTTACCAGCCCCGCGGACCTGGAACAAAAACCTCGAGCGAACGTCGCGGCATGGTTTTTCTCGGGGGGTATCGCCACTATCCCAACGTCGATGCCGTAATGCATTTCGCACAAGACATTCTCCCGTTGATTGAGCAGCGCTGTCCCGACCTTGTATTCCATGCAGTCGGCAGCAACCCTCCACCGGAGATGACGAAACTTGCCAACTCCAATCTGCGTATCGTCGGTTTCGTGGAGGATCTCTCGCCGGTCTTATGGGACGCGCGAATGATGGTGGTGCCTTTGCGCTACGGGGCCGGTCTCAAGGGCAAAATCGTTACTGCACTTGCACACGGGTTGCCCGTGATTACCACGAGCATTGGCGCAGAAGGGATGGGGCTCACTGACGGTGTCGACGTCATCATAGCCGATGAACCGGGCGAATTCGCTGCCGCAATCGAGCGGCTCAATACGGACGACGCTCTATGGGCCTCATTGAGCAGGGCAGGCCTCGACTATGTAATGCGCACCACCTCGCGCGAGGTTGGATACGGTACGGTGGAGACAATCCTCGATCATATCGGGCTTCCCAAGCGTGCGCGGATCCCTCAATCCCTCGAAACACATCAATACTCCGCTGCATTCGGGTCGCCAACTATTCTGAGTGATCCCGAAGCGCTGGTATCGGCGGTCGACGGGGCGGCCTCGGGTGGTTTACTGATCGTACCGCCGGAGCTGGCAAATGCCGCAATCGACGGCTGGCAGGTAGAGGCGCTGGACGGCGCTGAACATGCGGCAGGCAGCGTGGTTGCAATTGTTGACAGCACAAACGAAACCGAGTTCGCAAAACTCGTTAGCCGCCTGCCCAAGTTAGTCGCTCATGGGGAAGGTGCCCGTATCATCTTCGCTCCGCCTCGCCTTGTTTTGTCCGGCGGGACTTACGCAGTGAAGCGGCCGTTCAGTGACGATGATGTAACGGTGACGATTAGACCGCCTCACTTGCAACACGCAGAACGTCTCGCTGCGTTGGGCGGCACGCTAACGTGGCATGTGGACACTAACCTACTTGGCTTTCCGGCACTGATGGTTGCTCATTGGCAGCGGTAGGTGCCAGACTGCCCCTGAGGAGATGGTCAAACCAGCCGCTGCACGGTGGCGCGTGTACTCTCCTGCCATTGCGGCATTGCATAACCGAAAGCGGCGGCGAGCTTCTCGTTGGACAGTTGTGAATTGGCGGGTCGGTGCGCCTTTGTGGGATAATCGCTGGTGGCGATATCCCTCACGCGGGCATGCGGCCCCCCATGCGCGCTGCTGGTGTCAAAAACGTAGCGGGCAAAGTCCGCCCAATTAACCGCGCCCCTGCCAGTCAAGTGATAGATGCCCCAGCGTTCTTCGCCGCTCGCTTGAAGCCTAGACGCGATGTGCAGGATGGCGTCGGCAATATCAAGCGCCGAGGTCGGGTTGCCCCACTGATCCGCAACAACGGCGATCTCGTCGCAATCGGCTGCAAGCCGAAGCATTGTCTTGATGAAATTCTTGCCAAAGGGACTGTAGACCCAGGCCGTACGCAAAATGATGTGATGCGGATTGGCGTCGGCCACCGCCTTCTCGCCTGCGAGTTTGCTGGCGCCGTAAATGCCTAGAGGGGCCGGCTGATCGTCCTCTCTATATGGTTGCTTGCTCTTGCCGTCGAAAACATAATCCGTGGAGAGGTGGATCACAGGGACACCGAGTTCGGCTGCTGCAGCCGCTACTGCACCAGCACCCTCAGCATTGATCACGTGTGCCAGCTCCGGCTGATCCTCGGCTTGGTCTACCGCCGTGTAGGCCGCGGCTGATACAATCAAGTCTGCCTGCGCCCCTGCAAGGGCAGACTTGATCATCTCCGGTTGCGCGAGGTCAAGTTCGGGGCGGCCGATTGCGACGAGACTGACATTTTCTCTGGTGGACGCACGTTCCATGATGCTGCGGGCTACCTGGCCTTCGTGGCCCGTCACTGCAATCCTCATGTTACATCCTGTTTAACCTTGCCAAGCCGCTCGCCGGCATAGTGCTGCTCGCGGATGGGCCGCCACCACCAGTCGTTTTCGAGGTACCAATCGACAGTCCTGGCGAGCCCAGTCTCGAAACTCTCCTGCGGCGACCAGCCGAGCTCGCGCTCGATCTTGGAGGGATCGATGGCATAGCGCCTGTCGTGGCCCGGCCGGTCGGTCACGAAGGTGATGAGCTCGCGATGGCTCTTGCCACCAGAACGCGGTCGCTTTTGATCGAGGAGCTCGCAGATTGTTTCGACGACCGCCAGATTGGTGCGCTCGGCCCGGCCGCCGATATTATAGCTTTCGCCCACCCGGCCATTGCTCGCCACCAGCGCGAGGGCGCGCGCATGATCCTCCACATAAAGCCAGTCGCGGATATTTGCGCCGGCGCCGTAGACGGGTAGCGGCCTTTCCTCCAGCGCATTGAGGATCGCGAGTGGTATGAGTTTTTCCGGAAAATGATAGGGCCCGTAGTTGTTCGAGCAGTTGGTGAGCACAACCGGCAGCCCATAGGTGTGATGCCAGGCCCGCACGAAATGGTCCGAAGCAGCCTTGGAGGCCGAATAGGGCGAGGAGGGCGCATAAGCCGTCTCTTCGGTAAAGACCCCGCTTTCGAAGGGAAGGTCGCCGAATACCTCGTCGGTGGAGATATGGTGGAAGCGAAAGCGCTCCTGGGCTTCGTCGGGCAATCCGCGCCAGTATTCCAGCGCTGAATTGAGCAGCAGGAATGTACCTATGACATTGGTCTCGACGAAGGCTCTCGGCCCATCGATCGAACGGTCGACATGGCTCTCGGCCGCCAGGTGCATGATCGTGTCGATACGCTCAGATCGCATAATCGAGAGCATCACGTCACTATCGCAGATGTCTGCATGCTGGAACACGTAGTTCGGGTTGTCCCTCACCATTCGTAGTGAGTTGAGGTTTCCCGCATAAGTAAGCTTGTCTATATTGACGACTCGTTCGGCCCCGATCGCAACCAGGTGCCGGCAAACCGCAGAACCTATAAAGCCCGCGCCCCCTGTGACCAATATCCGCATCGGATTTCCCTCAAACGAGATAATTAAAGACGTCGGCGTTAGTCAGGAGCGGCGCATCGCGGTCCTTCGCCGAAAGCTGAACATGTTCCAATGCGACCGGCCATTCGATGCCAATCTGGGGGTCATCAAAACGGATCGAGCGGTCGTGTTCGGGGGAATAATAGTCGGTCACCTTGTACACGACTTCGGTGTTTGGTTCGAGCGTCACAAAGCCGTGCGCGAAACCGGCCGGCACCAGAATCTGGTTCCACTTCTCGGCCGAAATCTCGAGACCGACCCACTCGCCGTAGCTGCGCGAGCCCTTGCGAATGTCAACTGCGACATCGAAGACACGACCACGTACGACACGCACAAGCTTTGCCTGTGCCCGTGGTGGAAGCTGATAATGCAGCCCACGAACTACGCCAGATGCTAAGGAGTAGGAGTGGTTATCCTGTAGGAAGATCATATCAATGCCGTGCTCGGCAAGAGCGCGGGCATTGTAAGTCTCCGAAAAGAAGCCGCGATCATCGCCGAACTTGCCTGGCACAATCTCGACGACACCATCCAACCCAAGTGGCCGGATATCAAGCATCGGTTAACTCCAAAATGCGGCGGCGCAGGTATCCTGCGTACTCGGTCTTGCCCAACTTGTCGGCGCGGGAGAGTACCTGATCTGCGGTTAGGTAGCCGAGCTCGAAGGCAATCTCCTCAGGGCACATTATCTTAACGCCCTGACGAAGCTCGATTGTGCGTACAAACGAAGACGCATCGTGAAGACTGTCGTGCGTGCCAGTGTCGAGCCAGGCAAAACCCCGCCCCAGTTTACAGACATGTAAATCCCCCCGCTCAAGGTAAGCGCGGTTGACATCAGTGATCTCCAGTTCGCCGCGAGCTGATGGTCGTATAGAAGTCGCTATCTCAAGAACACTGTTGTCGTAAAAGTACAATCCGGTTATCGCCCAGCTGGATCTCGGACTGGTTGGTTTTTCTTCAATAGTTTCGGCCTGCCCGGTGGCGCTGTTGAAACTGACTACCCCATACCGCTGAGGATCTTCTACGTGGTAGGCAAAAACAGTAGCACCCTTCTCACGTGCCGCTGCTTCTCTACAGATTTCCGCGAGGCCAGCTCCGTAGAAGATGTTATCTCCAAGGATGAGTGCTGCAGTATCGCCGCCAACGAACTCTCGTCCGATGATGAAGGCTTCCGCAAGACCATTAGGTTGAGGTTGTTCGGCGTATGAGAGCGACATACCGAAGTCGCTGCCGTCTCCCAATAGTGATCGAAAATGCGGTAAATCCCGCGGAGTAGAAATAATAAGAATATCCCGAATGCCAGCCAACATGAGGGCGCCTAAGGGATAATAGATCATCGGTTTATCGTAAACTGGAAGGATTTGCTTAGAAATTGCCATGGTGAGCGGATAGAGGCGTGTTCCACTTCCTCCGGCCAGGATAATACCCTTCATGCTTAGATGTCTCCATGAAGATCGTGTACTGCCATTATGGGTCTGGCGGCCTCAATGGACAATCTCAGAACAGGCGAGGCGAGCCGTTGGACATCGATTTGTTTGGATGGGTGGCAATTTGGCAATTCCTATCGATGAAGCCAGCAGGTAGTGGACGCATCCGTCTGACAGTGTTGCGCCGCAACGCCGCGGGAGCGCGCACTGAACGGGCTACCTCTAAAGTTTACCGAGCATTGCCGCCGCGTTCAGTGCGACATTCCCAAGCCTAGTTTGTCTGTGTATACCTGTTTGCCGCAGCAAAGAAACACTCGATAGGCCGCGAGTAGAGCGAACGGCGCGAAACTGGCGAACGACCTCTAATGCGTCAGCGCACATTAGGTCGGCACATAGATCGAGGGCCTTCAGGTGAATGGCGTTCCAGGACGCGAACCGCCCCTCAACCAGTTGCCTAACGCGCAACAACCTGGCTATCGCACTGTTGTTGCTGCCAATCACGTTGTCACCGTGTTGCCGATAGGAAATCCTGGGCTCCCGGTCGTAGTGGGCCATCCCCCCCGCGCCCGTTACAATCAAGTAGCACCACCAATCGTGTGTGACGAAATCGGTCCTGCGCGCACTTTCAGCGGTTAGCTCGAAGGCGGCGCGGTTAAGTACCATGGTGTTTCCGCCAGCGAAACTCTGGACGATCGCATTGTGGAAACTCGGCCCCCTCGCGAAGAGCGGAGAGTGGCCGATCAGTTGGTCATGAGCATCAATAAGCCGCGTGCGGGAGCCAAATACCGCCGGACGTGATCGAGGTGCTATCGTGTCTAGCGTCGATGCTCCGATGCGGAGCTTATCAGCGTCCCACATATCATCTTGGTCGCAAAACGCGACGTAGTCGGGTGATCCTTGAAAGGAAGTCAACAGGCTCGAGAAGTTCCGGGCATGACCCTCGCCAGGACCCTTCTGAATCCTGAAGTCGCCCTTGGACCAGGTACGCTGCCAGTGCTTTAGGATTTCAACGGTGTCGTCGGTCGAGTGATCGTCACTGGCAAAGACATCGATATAGTTGACATCCTGCTGTTCGAGGGAGCGCAACTGCGCGTCGAGAAACCTCTGACCGTTGCGTGTTGCAAGCAGTACTGCGAATTTACCCTGCATCAGTCCTACACTGCGACGCACTGCCATCTCCCTTGATTAGCCAAAGGAGATCGATTGGCTGGGGCGCCAGGATTCGAACCTGGGAATGTCGGTACCAAAAACCGATGCCTTACCACTTGGCGACGCCCCAACTGGGCGGGGTAACTACACGGTTTGGATTTGGTTCGCAACTGCGCTCAAAAGGTGTCGAGAAGCGCTTGAACCGGGAAGGGGAGGTGGTTATAAGGCAGCGCATCGAGACGCGCCGTGCCTTTGTTGCGCGGCAATTCCCGGTTAGTCTCGTCTCCTTTTCGGAGTATAGCGCAGCCTGGTAGCGCACCTGCTTCGGGAGCAGGGGGTCGCGTGTTCGAATCACGCTACTCCGACCAATAAACCCCGGTCTCGCTGGCGAGGCCGGGGTTTTTCTTTGCAGCGGGCCTTGAGTGGGAAGGCCGACCTTGGGAGCCGGCCTTGCGGGTGCGTGAGAGCCGGATCAGCTTTTGCGCTTGAGGAGCTGCCAGGCGCCGGTGACGGTGAGCGCTGCAAGACCCATTTTGAGAATGTCCCAGACAAGGAAGGGCTGGACGGCGCCGTGATAGGCCGAGGCAATCGGGCTTGCCTGATCGATCCAGCTGGCCTGGCTCGCGAGTGCCAGCAGCCACAGGAAGCCGAAGACGAACTGAACCGCGTCGGCGAGCAGCATTGCTCCAAAAAGAGCAAAGGGACGGTTGCCGGCGCCGAGATCGGCGGCACGGCCGATGATATAGGCCATCAGGAGCCAGGAAACGAGAAAGCCGCCGGTAGGCCCGAGGAGATAGGCAGCGCCGCCGCCAGTGGCGAAGACTGGCAGGCCGGATGCACCTTCGAGCAGATAGAGGACGACCGTTGCCACACCGATGCGCCAGCCGAAGGCTGCCGAAAGGGCGGCAACGGCGAAAGTCTGCAGCGTCACCGGCACCGGCCAGACCGGAACGTTGATCTTGGCGGCGAACGTCAGCAGCAGCGTGCCGATGACGACGGTTGCGAGATTGGTCGCGAGCCGGGCGGCGTCGCCCTTGGGTTGCAACGCACCGAGCAGGGTATTCGGCGTGGTCAAAGTCACGGCCATTTTGTACCTTCCATCCCTGGAACAAAGATTCCTCTGCTTTCTAGTCTCTCGATTCCGCGAGCGCAATGGCCGCCCCTTCGCCACAACTGGTGTTCGACAAGGACTTCGATCCGCAAACGGGTTCGCCCGTGCGCGAAGCGGCCGGGCTGGTGCGGGTGACGGCGCCTAACGCCAGCCCCTATACGTTCACCGGGACCAACAGCTTCATCCTGGGTGGAGAGAGGGTGTTTCTGCTCGATCCCGGACCCGACGACGAGCGTCATGCCGACGCATTGATGAGTGCGATTGGCGGCCGGCCGGTTGAAGCCATCGTGCTCACACACACCCACCGGGATCACAGCGCGCTGGCGCGCAAGATGAGTGAGAGGCTCAAAGCGCCTCTATGGTTCGGCGGGCCGCACCGGCTGTCGCGACCACTACGATGGGGGGAAGTCAACGGCGTGGGCCGTTCGAGCGACTGGAAGCTGCGCCCCGATCGAACCTTGCTCGATGGCGAGCGGATCGCAGCCGGTGGTCTCGATCTCGAAGTAATCGCAACGCCGGGTCACTGCGCCAATCATCTCGCCTTCGGCATTATCGGCACGGAGCTGTTGCTGACTGGCGACCACATCATGGGATGGAGTTCGACACTTGTCTCGGTGCCGGACGGGTCGATGAGCGACTATTTTGCCTCGCTCGATAGAGTGCTGGCAACGCGTTACCGGCGCTATCATCCGGCCCATGGCGGACCGATCGCGGACGGACCTGCCTATGCGCGGGCGCTCAAGGCACATCGCATAATGCGGGACGAGCAGGTTGCCGGCGCGGTGCGGTCAGGAGCCCGGTCGATGGGTGAGGTCGTGCGGCGGCTCTATCCGGGGCTGGCACTGAACCTCGTGCCGGCGGCGCGAATGACCGTTGCGGCGCATGTCGAATATCTCGAAGCCCGCGGCGTCCTGAAAATACGCCGCGGGCTGCTGGGAACGAGGCTTGTGCCCGCTCCAGATCAGGCTGCCAGTTCCGGCGTATAGCCTGCCTCGCGGATCGCTTCCTCGGCCTTGCGCCGATCGCCGGTAACGTGGACCTGGTGCCGGGTGAGATCGACGCTGACGGGAGCGCCGGGCAGGGCGGTTTCGAGCGCCTTGCGCACGGTTGCTTCGCAGTGGCCGCAGGTCATGTCGGGGATGGTGAAGACGTAAGCGTTCGTAGCCATCAGTGATGTCCTTTCATGGAATGGGTTTCGCCGGCCAGATCGTCGAGGATCGGACAGCTCGGCCGGTTGTTGCCGCCGCAGCAATCGGCAAGGTGCTTCAAGGTTTTGACCATGCCCTGCAGTTCGGCGATCTTGGTTTCGAGCTCATCGATATGGGAAAGAGCGACCTGCTTTACGTCGGCGCTGGCGCGGGTCTTGTCGCGCCAGAGATTAAGGAGAGTCGCGGTCTCTTCCACCGAGAAGCCGAGCGTGCGGGCGCGCTTGATGAAGCGCAGGGTATGGACGTCCTCGGAACCGTAGACGCGATAATTGCTCTCGGTACGGCGGGGGGCAGAGATGAGCCCGATACTCTCATAATAGCGGATCATCTTGGCCGAGACGCCGGACGCATTGGCGGCTTCGCCGATATTCATGGACGGGTCTCCTTGATAGCGATGGTGCGCAGCCGCAAGGCGTTGGCGACGACGAAGACACTGGAGAGCGCCATGGCGCCGGCCCCGAGCATGGGCGAAAGCGTGATGCCCCACAGGGGGTAGAGCAGTCCGGCAGCGACCGGAATGAGCGCGACGTTGTAGCCGAACGCCCAGACGAGGTTCTGCTTGATATTGGTGATCGTGGCGCGGCTGACGGCGAGGGCGGTCAGCACCCTGCGCGGATCACCACCGACGAGGACGATATCGGCGCTCTGGATGGCCGCGTCGGTGCCGGTGCCGACCGCAAGGCCTATGTCGGCTTCGGCAAGCGCCGGGGCGTCGTTGATGCCATCGCCAACGAAAGCGACGATACGCCCGCCTTCGCGCAAGGTCTTGACCGCCGCCGCCTTGTCGGCCGGCAGCACCTGGGCCCGCACCTCGTCGATGCCGAGCTCATGGGCTACCGCTTGCGCCGTGCGGCGGTTGTCGCCCGAGATCAGCGCCACAAGCAGGCCTGCTTCATGCAGCGCAGCGATGGTATCCCTGGCACCCGGGCGCAGGGTATCGGCCACCGCCAGCGTTGCGGCAAGCCTGCCATCAATGCCTGCAAAGATCGGCGACTTGCCGGCGCTACTGAGCGCTTCGGCGTCATCGGCAAGCGGCGCGATGTCGATGCCGTTGGCCTCGAGAAAGCCGGCAGAGCCGACAAGGACGGTGCTGCCTTCCACGCTCGCCTTGATACCCTGGCCCGGCACAGCCTCGAAGTCCTGCGCCTTGGCGAGGGTCAGGCCACGATCACGGGCGCCGGCGACGATTGCCTCGGCAGTCGGGTGTTCGGAGAAAGCTTCGGCGGATGCGACCTTGGCCAATATCTCGGCTTCATCGAACCCCGGCGCGGTTACGACATCGGTGAGCGAGGGCCGGCCGATGGTCAGCGTGCCGGTCTTGTCGAAGGCGACGACATCAGCCTTGCGCAATTGCTGCAGGGCCTCGCCCTTGCGAAACAGCACGCCGAGTTCGGCCGCGCGTCCAGTGCCGACCATGATCGAGGTCGGCGTCGCCAGCCCCATCGCGCAGGGGCAGGCGATGATGAGGACGGCGACGGCGTTGATAAGACCGAAAGTGAGTGCCGGATCCGGGCCGAAGACGAGCCAGACGAAGAAGGTGGCAAGCGCGATGGCAATGACCACCGGCACGAACCAGGCGGTCACCTGATCGACCAGTGCCTGGATCGGGAGTTTTGAACCCTGGGCATCCTCGACCATGCGGATGATCTGGGCGAGCATGGTGTCGGCGCCAACCTTGGTGGCGCGGAAGGTGAGCGCACCTTCCTTGTTGATAGTGCCGCCGACAACTGTATCGCCCACGCCCTTGGCAACAGGGATCGGTTCGCCTGAGATCATCGATTCATCGATATGCGTTACGCCTTCGGTGACCTCGCCATCGACGGCGATCTTCTCGCCCGGGCGCACCATGATGAGATCGCCGACCTTCACCTGATCGAGTGGGGTTTCAACGGGTGTGCCGTTCTCGAGAACGCGTGCGGATTTCGCCTGCTGGCCGGCAAGCCGCTCAATGGCGGCGCCTGCCTGTCCCTTGGCGCGCGCCTCGAGCAGGCGTCCGACAAGGATCAGCGTGACGATGACCGCTGCGGCTTCGTAATAGACGGAGTGCGCCCCAGGCGGCAGCAGGGCGGGCGCGAAGGTGACCAGAAGCGAGTAGCCATAGGCCGCCGTCGCGCCGAGCACGATCAGCGAGTTCATTTCAGGCGCACCCTTGAGAAGCGCCGGCACGCCAGTCTTGTAGAAGCGCAGGCCGGGGCCGAACAGCACGATTGTCGTCAGCGCGAAGGAGAAGAGCAGCATTGCCTGATGCGGCACATAGCCCATCAGCCAGGTGTGGAATGCCGGAAACAGATGCGTGCCCATTTCCAGGATGAAAACGGGAATGGTGAAAAGAGCAGCGATGGCAACGTCGCGCGTGAGGACGCGAATGTCTTCGTCGCGATGTTCATGACCGTGGTGGTGGTGACTGGTTTCGAGGACGCTGGCCTTGTAGCCGGCATCCTCCACCGCCTTGACGAGAGCGGGAACGGCGTTGTCGTCCGCGACCTCGATCGTGGCGCGCTCGGTCGCCAGATTGACGGATGCCGCGTTGACGGAGGGTACCTTGCGCAGCGCCTTTTCGACGCGCGCCACGCAGGAGGCACAGCTCATACCCTCGATGGCGAGGGAAACCGGGGCGGAAGCAGGTGCGGTGTGGCTGGATTGGGTCATGGGAAATCGCCTTTCCGCCCTGATATAAGGGTTCCCATCATGGGAAGGTCAAGGGTGTGCGAAGCAGTTTTTTGGCGGCTGGTCTTCCCCACCATCCTCTACCAAAAACGCATGGCTGGTGTGCATTATGCCTAACTTATAATCACGACCGAATGTATATAGATATGCGCTATCTACAAAGCAGGGGAACCCGAAATGAATATCCGTCAGAGAATCTCTCAGATGGTCCAGTACCACCGTACTGTCCGCGAGCTTAGCGCTCTCGATGCACGCCAGCTGCGCGATCTGGGCATCACCCGCGCCGATATCCACGATATCGCCCGGGGTAAAGTGCTCTAAGCAGCAGCCAGGCACGAGAGTTACGAAGGCGTCCGCAAGGGCGCCTTTTGTTTTTCCGGGGTCAGCGGATCAGGTCCGCGGCTTTGGCTCCGGCCGCCGCAATGGCGTCGGCGGGACGCAGCTTAATTTGTAGTCCGCGCTGTCCGCCATTGATGAAAATTTCATCACAGAGCAGCGCAGTTTCTTCGATAACGGTGGGTACCCGGCGTTTCTGGCCGAACGGGCTGATGCCGCCGACACGGTAGCCGGTGAGGCGCTCGGCATCGGCGGGCTTCATCATCTGGGCGCTTTTGCCGGAGAAGGCGGCGGCGAGTTTTTTCATGTTTATTTCTTCGTCCGAGGGGACGATGGCGCATACTGGCTGCCCATCTACCAGCGCCATCAAGGTCTTAAAGACGATTCCCGGGGGTACGCCCATGGCCTCGGCCGCCTGCAATCCGACCCGTTCGGCGCCCGCTTCGTAGTTGTATGTTGTGAGACTGAAAGTGACGTTGGCGTAGGTCAGCGCCCGCGTCGCAGTGGTTGTTTTCGCCATGGCTGTTTTCTAGCGCAACCATGGCGATGTGCAATGTCAGTTGTGACGGCGCGTGATGATGCAGTCGAGAAGGCCGAGATCGCGCTTGATGTGTTCGGAACTGGCGGCGAGGTCGAGCCAAGCCTGCCGGCGGCGGCGCTCGCGGCCGGCAAACGGCAGGTAGAACCAGCGGACGAGCGTCAGACCGATTTGCATGACCATAGCAGTCCTTATGTGTGGCGGACTGTCCCTGTTGCGGATGACTGCAAATATCAGGGCTATTCGACTGGATATCCAATCGAACGTCAGCTAGCATGCATAAGGAGGATTTATGCATGGTCGCGAACCTGCCACCGCTTGCCGCCGTGCGCGCCTTTGAGGCGGCGGCTCGGCATCTGAGCTTCACGCGTGCTGCCGACGAGCTGGGGATGACCCAGGCTGCAGTGAGCTATCAGATCAAGCTGCTCGAGGAGCGGGTGGGGGCGCCCTTGTTCCTGCGTCGGCCGCGGCAGGTGGCGCTTTCCGAAGCGGGCGCGCGGCTCTACCCGCAGGTGCACCGGGCGTTCGAAGCGCTGCGCGCCGCGTTTGCCGAGATGCGCACGGCCAACGAGGCGACGTTGACGATCAGCGCGGTGCCCACCTTCGCCGCGCAATGGCTGGTGCCTCGGCTGGGGACGTTCCAACTGGGGCATCCCGACCTCGCGGTGCGCCTGGATGTGTCGGAGCGTATAGTGGACTTTGCCGCTGAAGATGCCGATGTCGGCATCCGCACCGGGCGGGGGCCATGGCCGGGCCTCATCCAGCACGAACTGCTGCGGGCCCGGTTTTCGCCCATGCTCAGTCCTGCGCTGGTCGAGGAGCATGGCGGGCTCAGCGCACCGGCCGACTTTTTGAAATTTCCGCTGCTCGATCCCGGCGATCCGTGGTGGCCGGATTGGTTCGCATTGGTAGGCGTGAGCGATTACGATCTCGAAAGCCGGCCGCAATCGCGGCTGGGATTTCAGACCTATACCGCCACAGCCGCCATGGCCGGGCACGGCGTCGCAATGCTCACCCCGGCGCTTTACCGGTCAGAACTGGCCGAGGGCAGGCTGGTGCAGCCCTTCGATGTGCTGGGCGAGGAGGAAGGGGGTCGTGCCTATTGGCTCGTCTATCCCGAGCAGCGGCGCAATGTCGCCAAGATCAAAGCTTTCCGCGATTGGCTGCTGGAGGCGAGCGTCGAACTGCGCGACTGAACCGCCAAGGCGATGCCATGTGCAGGCAAAGAACCCGGTTGCATTTGCTTGCGCGCCCGGGTGCTGTAGGTGTGCCTGACGAGATTCGTCGCGCTCAGCGTCGTCGTCGCCCTGCTTCGCTCTCGCCCACCGGGACTCGTTGAAAAAATGACAACTCGAAATCTACTGATCATCCTGATCGTCGTTGTGGTGGTCGTTGGCGGCTTTCTTGCCTACCAGGCCTATCAGCGAGACCAGAACACGCTGGACATCAGCATCAGCCCGAACGGCGTTACCGTCGACTAGGAGCACGCGGCGCGCCTAGACGATCCCGCCCGAGCCGCCCTCGACCGCCGGACGGACCGCGGCGATCTGCTGGCGGTAGCCCGAAGTGCGATAGGCGGCCACCGGGTCGATGGCGCCGCCATTTTCCAGACGCGCCATGGCCAGGATCGGCTCGACATCGGTGCGGAAGGCGGCCTTGAGGGTCAGGGTTGCCAGCAGGGCGTCATTGGCTTCCTGATAGCCCGAGAGAGCCTGCCGATCGACGAGCAGAGCGCATGCATAGGCGCGCTGGACTTCCATCGCCGAGACCATCAGCGACTCGATGGGGTCGGTGACGTTGTGGCTCTGGTCGAGCATATGGGCCGGGTGGAAATCGGTCCGCGTCAGTTCGGCATCGACCAGTTCGTTGAAGATGAGGAACAGGCGGTACGGGTCGATCGCGCCGGCGTCGAGGTCGTCGTCGCCATATTTGCTGTCGTTGAAGTGGAAGCCACCGAGCTTGCCGAACTGGATGAGGCGGGCGACGATCATCTCGATATTGACGTTGGGAGCGTGGTGGCCGAGGTCGACAAGGCAGTAGGCCCTGTCTCCCAGCTCCTGGGCAATGAGATAGTTGGTGCCCCAATCCTGCACGACGGTGGAGTAGAAAGCCGGCTCATACATCTTGTGCTCGGTAAAGAGCCGCCAATCTCCGGGCAGGGCTTTATAGACCTCGGTCAGGGAGCCGAGATAACGCTCGAACTGGCGCGTGAAATGCGACTGGCCGGGAAAGTTGGAGCCGTCGCCGATCCAGACGGTCAGGGCTTTCGAGCCGATCGCCTTGCCGATTTCGATGCATTCGATGTTGTGCTCAATCGCTTGGCGGCGGGTGGCGGCGTCGGTGTGGGAGAGGGAGCCGAACTTATAGGAAAGCGGCTGGCCTTTGGCATCCGAGAAGGTGTTGGAGTTCATGGCATCAAAGCCAAGGCCCAGGCGGTCCGCGGTGTCCTTCAGCCGGTTCGGATCGGCCTTGTCCCAGGGAATGTGCAGCGAGACGCTGGGGGTCGCGCATGTCAGCTGGTTTATGACGGCACAGTCTTCGAGCTTGTCGAAGATGTTGCGCGGCTCGCCAATGCCGGGAAAGCGGGCAAATCGCGTGCCGCCGGTGCCCACACCCCATGAGGGGATGGCGACGGTAAAGGCGGCGACTTTGCGCTTGATCTCGTCGATGGCGATGTTCTGCCGCGCGAGCCGTTCGCCAAGGGAGTCGTAGTCGACGCGCAGGTCTGTGTGATCCTTGGCGTTCTCGGCTTCGATGATGGACGGATCGATGATGTGATCGGTCATTTGTGGTCCTCCCTAAAAACCCCCCTCCCAACCTCCCCCGCAAGGGGGGAGGTGCCGGGCCGGTGTATCTGGCAGCATGGTGCCACAACCACGATGTGACACCCTCCCCCTTGCGGGGAGGGTTGGGGAGGGGGTTCTTCTTACCGCGTGAACGCCTGGGCGTTGCCTGCATCGACATTGATGATGTTGCCCGTCGACTTTGCCGACATCTCGGAGGCGAGGAAGTAGATCGCTTCGGCAATGTCCTCGGGGAAGACGGAGCGCTTGAGCATCGAGCGCTGGCGATAGTGTTCTTCGAGTTCGTCGGTCGACATCTTGTAGGCGGCGGCGCGCTGTTCCTTCCATTCGCCCGTCCATATCTTGGAGCCGCGCAACACCGCGTCGGGATTGACGACGTTGACGCGGATCTGCTCGGGGGCGCCTTCGAGCGCAAGGCAGCGGGCGAGGTGAATTTCGGCGGCCTTGGCCGTGCAATAGGCGGCGGCGTTGGGTGAGGCGGCAAGGCCGTTCTTACTTGCAACGAAGACGACATTGCCGCCGATCTTCTGGGAGCGGAACAGCTTGAACGCTTCGCGAGAAACGAGGAAGTAGCCGGTCGAGAGGATATCCATGTTGCGGTTCCAGAGATCGAGCGAGGTTTCCTCGATCGGGGCAGACGAGGCGAGGCCGGCATTGGAGACGAGGATATCGAGGCCGCCGAATGCCACCGCCGTCTCGGCAAAGCCGGCCAGCACGGCATCCTCCTTGGTCACGTCGAGCCTGACGGTGTGCACGACGTCCTTGCCGAAGGCGGAGCCGAGATCGTCCTTGGCGCCGGTGAGGCCGGTTTCGTCGATATCGGCAAGCACGACGCAGGCCCCATCGCGCAGAAGCCGCGCGGCGGTCGCCTTGCCGATGCCGCCGGCGCCGCCGGTAACCAAGGCGATGCGTCCGGCGAGCGATTTGGGCTTGGGCATGCGCTGGAGCTTGGCTTCCTCGAGCGACCAGTATTCGATGTCGAAGGCCTCCTGCTCGGGCAGGCCCCGGTATTCGGAAACGCTCGAGGACCCGCGCATGACGTTGATGGCGTTGACGTAGAACTCGCCTGAAATACGCGCCGTGGCCTTGTCCCTGGCGAAAGTGAACATGCCCACCCCCGGCATCAGGTAGACGACGGCGTTGGGATCGCGCATGGCCGGTGAATCGGCACGCCTGCAGCGCTCGTAATAGGCGGCATACTCGGCCCGGTAGGCGGCAATGTCATCGGCGAGCCTGGCGGCGACCGCATCGACATCGGGGCTCGCCGGATCGAAGGCGATCACCAGCGGGCGGATCTTGGTGCGCAGGAAATGGTCCGGGCAGGAGGTGCCGAGCGCTGCAAGGGCACGCAGATCGTTGGAGTTGACGAACTCGAGGACAGCAGGGGAGTCGTCGAAATGACCGAGCTTGTGACTGTCCTGCGAGATCAGCCCGCGGATTTTCGGCATCAGCCTGGCGGCAATGGCGCGGCGCTTCTCGCCAGGGAGCGCCTTGACCGCCTCGCCGCCGAACACCGCCTTTCCGGCGGTCTCTTCCTCGAACCAGGCGATGGCCTTGTTGATGATCGCGATCGTGGTCTCGTAGCATTCCCTCGGGGTGTCGCCCCAGGTGAAAAGCCCGTGCGATTCCAGCACCACGCCCTTGGCGTTCGGGTTTTCGAGGCAGAATTTTTCCAGCCACAGGCCAAGCTCATAGCCGGGGCGTTTCCAAGGGAGCCAGCCAATCTCGTCGCCGAAGATTTCCCTGGTCAGCGCTTTGGAATCCTTGCTCGCGGCAATGGCGATGATCGCATCGGGGTGCATGTGATCGACATAGGGCCTGGGGACATAGGCGTGCAGCGGCGTGTCGATCGAGGCGGCGCGCGGGTTGAGATTGAAGGTCGCGTGGGGCAGGTACCCCACCATCTCGTCCTCATGCTCGACGCCGCGATAGAGGCCTTTCAAAGCGCGCAGCTTATCCATGTAGAGGGTCGCGAAGCCATCGAGCTTGATGGTGCCGACATCGCCGCCCGAACCCTTGACCCAAAGGACCTCGACATCCTCGCCGGTCAGCGGGTCCTTCTGCCAGATCTTGGAGGAGGTGTTGCCGCCGCCATAATTGGTGACGCGCTTGTCCGAACCCAGCAGGTTGGAGCGATAGACGAGGCGTTCAGGCTCGCTCATGGCGGCGGCCCTGGCCTCATCCCAAAGGTTCGCAAGGCGCGGTTGCGCTGAGACGGACATCATGCTCCTCCCCGGATCGTGCGCTAATTGTGGCGGACATGCCCACAGAACCGCGAAGTCGTCAATCAAAAACAATCATTTTCCGTCACAAGACACGACAAATGATCAGACAGAGCAAAATACTGATTGACAGTGATCGGAATTGGTGGAACTCAAATCGATAAGGGAGAGAGCAGCGTGCACGAAACCGAGCGCCACAGGGTGATTCTGGCAGCCGTTCAGGCGCGGCCGGTCGTTACCGTCGCCGACCTGGTGGAGATGACCGGCACGTCGGAGGCGACGATAAGGCGCGACATTGCGGCGCTGCATGTGCAGGGGCAACTGCGGCGCGTGCGTGGCGGGGCCGAGGCGGTCAACCCACCAGCGCAAGGTTCGCTCATCGGGCGGCCATTTTCGGTCAACGAAACGATCAACATTGCCGAGAAACGCGCAATCGCGCGCGCGGCGGCAGAACTCTGCAAGAATGGCGAGCCGATCATCATCAATGGCGGCACGACGACCTACCAGATGGTGCCGCATCTGGCCGCCAAGCGCCTCTCGGTGTTCACCAATTCGTTCGCGATCGCCGAGTACCTGCTGCACAATTCGCGCAACAGCGTCGTCATTCCGGGCGGCACGGTCTATCGCGAGCAGAATGTCATTCTCTCGCCCTTTGGCGGGGTCGTGGCGAGCCATTTCTATGCGCGCAAGATGTTCATGGGCTGCCAGGGGCTCAGCCGGCACGGACTGATGGAGGCCGACCCGATGGTCGTGCAGTCCGAACTCGCGCTGATCGGGCAGGCGGACGAGCTGATCGTTCTTGCCGATTCATCCAAGTTTTCGGGCAGGTCGAGCCTGATCCTGTGCGAGCTCGAGCGAATTACCACTGTCATCACCGACAGTGGAATAAGCGACGAGGACCGCCAGATGCTGGAAACGGCAGGTGTCGGGCTGATCGTTGCGGACAAGACCAGCAGCGAGGCAGAAACATCGGTGGCCTGAAAGCCACGGGGAATACAAACGGGAGGACAACACCATGAAGCTTTTCAAGACCCTTGCGGTCACCAGCGCGCTTGCCGCGGTGATGATGGCAGCGCCCGCCTATGCGCAGACGCGCATAGCGCTCGTCGTCAAATCGCTCGGCAACGGCTTCTTCGAGGCTGCCGCGCGCGGCGCCGAGGAAGCGGCCGAGGAGATCGGCGATGTCGAGATCATCTATACCGGCCCGACCGAGCCGACGGCCGAGGCCCAGATCGAGGTGGTCAACTCGCTGATCGCCCAGCAGGTCGACGCCATCGCCATCTCGGCCAACGATCCCGATGCCCTGGTGCCGGTGCTGCAGCGCGCCATGGACCGCGGCATCACCGTGATCTCGTGGGATTCGGGCGTCGCGCCGGAAGGGCGCGAGATGCACCTCAATCCGTCGAGCAACGATCTCATCGGCAACACCATCATCAAGCTGGCCGCCGACCACCTGCCCGATGGGGGCGACGTGGCCATCCTTTCGGCAACGGCGACGGCAACCAACCAGAACATCTGGATCGAGGAAGCCAAGAAGGTGCTGCCCAATTATCCCGGCATCAACCTCGTCGCCACGGTCTATGGCGACGACCAGTCGGACAAGTCCTATCGCGAAGCCCAGGCGCTGATTTCGAGCTATCCCGATCTCGACGCGATCATCGCACCGACGACAGTGGGCATCGTTGCCGCGGCCCAGGCGGTGACCGATGCCGGCAAGATCGGTGAGATCAACGTTACCGGCCTGGCGCTGCCTTCGGAAATGGCCGCGCACATCAAGTCCGGCGCCAGCCAGTCATTCGCGATCTGGAACCCGATAGACCTTGGCTACTCGGCAACCCACATCGCCTATGCTCTGGCCACCGATGCCGCGACCGCCGAACCCGGCGCAACGATCCCGATCGGGCGCGTCGGCGAGGTGACCATCGGCGAGAACGGGGAAGCGGCCATGGCCGAGCCGTTCACGTATGATGCCTCGAATATCGATGAGTATTCCTCGATTTTCTGATGCGATGTGGCGGTCCGGCGGTGCGGCTGCCGGATCGCGGCTATCGAGAGTCCCCCCACCCTAGCCCTCCCCACCAGGGGGAGGGAACCGCTCCGTGCTCATGGAGGGCGTTGTGTTTCAGCAAACTCGATGGGGCTCCCTCCCCCTTGTGGGGAGGGTCGGGGTGGGGGTGAAGCCGAGAACGTACGGGACCCGCACGGCCCGTGAAAGCCGCTGGCACGGTTCTCCTTCTCCCCTTGTGGGAGAAGGTGGCGCGCAGCGCCGGATGAGGGGGATTGCCGGCAACACGCACCGTGTTTGCGGCAGCACCGCAACCCCTCACCCTGACATTCCGCTGAACGCGGAATATCTGTCCCTCTCCCACAAGGGGCGAGGGGAAGCGTGGCATTCCCGCGGGTTGAGGCTCAGAAGAAATTAGCGCAATGACCGACCCCATCCTCAGCCTTTCCGGCATCAGCAAATCCTTCCCGGGCGTTCGGGCGCTGCACGATGTTTCGCTCGAGCTCTACCCGGGGCAGGTGACGGCGCTTGTCGGGGAGAACGGGGCGGGCAAGTCGACGCTCGTCAAGATATTGACTGGCATCTATCACCCCGATGCCGGAACGATCACGGTCAAGGGTGAGCCGGTGTCGCTGCCGACGGCGCATGCGGCGTTCGAGAAGGGCATTACCGCCATCCATCAGGAGACGGTGCTTTTCGACGAATTGACGGTGGCCGAGAACATATATCTCGGCCATGCGCCGCGCACGCGCTTCGGGCTGATCGACTGGAAGACGATGCGGGCAGAGGCAAGGGAACTGCTCGACTCCATGGCCTCGGGCATCGATCCGGATACCAGGCTCAAGGAGCTGGGTATCGCCAAGAAGCACCTTGTCGGGCTGGCGCGGGCGCTCTCGATCGACGCCGAAATCGTCATCATGGACGAGCCGACGGCTGCGCTCAGTCAGAAGGAAATCGAGGATCTCTATGTGCTGATCGAGCTCCTCAAGGAGGAGGGCCGCGCGATCCTCTTCATTTCGCACAAATTCGACGAGATTTATCGCATTGCCGACCGCTACACGGTGTTCCGGGACGGCGAGATGGTCGGCAAGGGCATGATCGCGCAGACGCCGCAGGACGAGATCGTCAGGATGATGGTCGGGCGTTCGGTCGAGCATATATTTCCCAAGGTCCCGGCAGAGATCGGCGAAACGGTGCTGGAGGTCGCAGGGCTCAGCCACCCGACCGAGTTTGCCGATATCTCCTTTGCGCTGCGGCGGGGCGAAATCCTTGGCTTTTATGGGCTGGTCGGGGCCGGGCGCACCGAGGTGATGCAGGCGCTGTTCGGCATAACCCGGCCCTCGGCGGGCACGATCACGCTCGAGGGCAGGCAGGTTGCGCCCAAATCGGCGGCCGACGCGATCAGGGCGGGCATCGTCTATGTGCCCGAGGAGCGCGGCGCGCAGGGCGTGGTGATCGGCCTGCCGATCTTTCAGAATGTCTCGCTGCCTTCGCTGCGGCGCACCAGCAGGGCGAGCGTGTTGCGCATGGCTGAGGAGTTTGTGCTGGCGCGCACCTTCACCGAACGGCTCGACCTGCGCGCCGCCTCGCTCAGCCAGGATGTCGGCACGCTTTCGGGCGGCAACCAGCAGAAGGTGGTGATCGCCAAATGGCTGGCGACCAACCCGAAGGTCATCATTCTCGACGAGCCGACCAAGGGCATCGATATCGGCTCCAAGGCTGCCGTGCATGCCTTCATGAGCGAACTGGTGGGCCAGGGGCTCTCGGTCATCATGATCTCATCGGAAATGCCCGAAGTCATGGGTATGTCCGACCGCATCGTGGTGATGCGCCAGGGGCGGATCGCCGGTATCTTCGAGAACAGGGACCTCGATCCGGTTACACTGGTCGAGACGGCGGCGGGCATCAGGGGGCAGGCGGCATGATGCAGGTCCTCAAACAACGCGAGGTGCTGCTGTTCGCCATCATCGCCATCATCGTGGCGCTGGTGACGACCCGCTCCACCGGATTCGGCCGCCCGGCCAATCTCGCCTACATCTTCAACGACACCGCCGTATTGATGATGCTCGCCTGCGGGCAATTGCTGGTGATCCTGACGCGCTCGATCGACCTTTCCATGGCCTCGAACCTGGCACTGACCGGCATGCTCGCGGCGCTGATCAATGCGGCGATGCCGGGGGTGCCGATCGAAGTCCTGATCGTCGGGTGCATCGTCTTTGGCGGCCTGCTCGGCGCTTTCAACGGCGTGCTGGTCTGGAAGCTCAACATTCCCCCCATCGTGGTGACGCTCGGCACGCTGACCATCTATCGTGGCCTGGTGTTCCTGGCCTCGGGCGGCACCTGGGTGAATGCGGCCGAGATGTCGGATCGGTTCAAGGCGCTCACACGCGTGGAATTCATCGGACTGCCGATGCTCTCCTGGTTCGCCGTCATCGTCATCGCGCTCTTTACGTTGCTGATGACGCGCACACCGCTGGGGCGTTCCTTCTATGCGGCTGGCATCAACCCGACGGCGGCGACCTATGCCGGGATCGACGTGGGCAAGACCAAGTTCATCGCCTTCACCATTGCCGGGATGGTGTCGGGTCTGGCCGGGTATCTGTGGGTTTCGCGCTATGTCATCGCGTCGGTCGATGTCGCACGCGGGCTGGAATTGCAGGTCGTTGCCGCCTGCGTCATCGGCGGGGTCTCGATAGCGGGCGGGATCGGCACGGTTGGTGGCGCGGTGCTGGGAGCGCTGTTCCTCGGCGTCGTCAACAATGCCCTGCCGGTGATCGGCGTCTCGCCCTTCTGGCAGATGGCAATTTCGGGCGCGGCGATCATCACCGCGGTGATCTTCAACGCCCGTAGCGAGCGCAAGCGCGGGCGGATCATCCTGCGTTCGGCGGAGGCGGTGTGATGGAGAGGTCGGTGGTTGTGGCGAGAACCCCCCTCCCATCCTCCCCCGCAAGGGGGGAGGTGGGGCGCGGTGGACTCTCGGCGGAACCCCCACCCGGCTCGATCACGGACTTGAGCTTCGCCAAGTCCTATCTCGCTTCCCTCCCCACAAGGGGGAGGGAGGGCGGCTCTGCGTCCATGGGCAAGTCCTTCAGCTCCGGAGCACGGCATGACTGACGCTGTCCAAACCAGCCGCCATATCCCCGACCGGCTGGATAATCCGGTCAAATCGGCAGTGCTCTCCTGGGAAATGCTGCTGGTGCTGGTGGCGCTGGGGATATTCATCCTCAACTCGATCGCATCGCCCTACTTCCTCAACGCCTGGAGCCTGTCGGACCTCACCTTCAACTTCACTGAAAAGGCGATCATCGCGCTCGCGATGGCGCTGTTGATCATTTCCGGCGAAATCGACCTCTCGGTTGCGGCGATCATTGCGCTGGCCTCGACGCTGATGGGCATGGCGGTGCAGTGGGGCGTGCCGGTGCCGGGGCTGATCGCCATCGGCATAGGGGTCGGGATTGCCTGCGGGGCGTTCAACGGGTTCCTGGTGACGCGGCTGCGGCTGCCTTCGATCGTGGTTACCATCGGCACGATGAGCCTGTTTCGCGGCATCTCCTATGCCATTCTCGGCGACCAGGCCTATGGCGGATATCCGCGCGAATTCACCTGGTTCGGCCATGGCTATGTGTGGTGGGTGGTCTCGTTCCAGCTGGTCCTCTTCATCGTCGCCGCGGCGGTGTTCTGGTTCGCGCTGCATCGCACCAGTTTCGGGCGGCGCATCTTTGCCATCGGCAATAACCAGGTGGCGGCGCGCTTCTCGGGGGTGCGGGTCGAGCGCATCAAGTTCATGCTGTTCTGCCTCACGGGCCTGATGAGCGGCATTGCGGCGGTGCTGCTGACGGCGCG